>UMIY01050426.1_pt1 | contig 31941 bp, 24 predicted proteins | sample 1965921 | NCBI WGS metagenome assembly UMIY01 (sample SAMEA4836134, study PRJEB28245) | human gut metagenome | biome: gut microbiome; material: fecal sample | place: Denmark | collected 2008
GCGGCGCGGCGGCCGTCTTACTATCAAAATACCGTTGATTGCGGCATATTGCCGCACCAATCTGAAAAAAGCGCTCTCACTGCAATCAGATTATAAGCAGGCCTACCTGATAAACTATCAGCGTTATCACCCACGCAACGACGAGCTGGAACAGCGCGGTGAAGCCCGTCCACAGCCAGCTCTTCGACTCCTTGCGTATGGTGGCAAGCGTCGCCGCGCAGGGTATGTACAAAAGGCAGAACACCATCAGGCACACGGCGTTGAGCGGGCCGAATCCTATCGCCTCCAAAGCGGCGGCAAATCCCGCGGTGTCGGCGCTGGCGTTTGCTATTCCGAACAGTACCGCGCAGCTCGAAACAACTACTTCCTTTGCCGAAATGCCCGCAATCAGCGCCACAACAATCTGCCAGAAGCCCAGCCCCACGGGTGCGAATACGGGGCTCAAAAATCTTCCCACGTACGCCGCAAAGCTGCCTTCGCCGCCCTCGCCCACAAAGCCCGTCGGGCCGAAGTACAAAAGCGCCCATATAATCAGCGTGGCAATAAAAATGGTTGTGCCCGCCTTCACGAGGTAGTCCTTTACCTTCTCCCAAACGTAAATGCCCACCGTGCGCGCGTCGGGCAGTTTATATTCGGGCAGTTCAATCAGAAGGTAGTTGACTTCTCGGTTTCTCTTCCTGTCTATAAGGTGCATTACGGCCGTGACGCCTATCGCCACGAGTATGCCGAGTATGTACATTGAAAACGCCGCGATGAAGGCGTACTGCGCGAAGAACATTTCGGCGAACAGTACGTATATGGTGAGGCGCGCGCTGCAACTCATAAAGGGAGTGACCAGCATCACCTTGAATCGGTCGCGCCTGCTCTCCAACGCGCGCGAAGCCATTATCGCGGGTACCGTGCAGCCGAAGCCGAGCAGCATAGGTATGAACGCCTTGCCCGAAAGCCCCAGCCTGCTCATAACGCCCTCCATAACGTAGGCAACCCTTGCCATATATCCGCTGTCTTCGAGGAAGGCGAGCGCGAGGAATAGTATGAATATGTTGGGCAGGAAGGTGATAATCGTGCCAACGCCGCCTATTATGCCGTCTACGAGCAGAGAGATTATAATCTCGCTTGCATCGGCCGATTCAAGCCCGCCCTGCACGGCGTCTGAAAGGGCGCCTATGCCCATTTCCAGAAGGCTCTTAATAAGGTCGCCGACGAAGAAGGTTAAAAAGAACACCACGGCCATTATGCCGAGGAATATGGGTATGCCCCATATTTTGTGCGTGAACGCGCGGTCAATCTTGTCGGTCAGCTTGTCCTGGCGCTGTTTGTGCACCATAACTTCGTCGATGATTTCGTTAATGAAGTCGTACTTTTCGTTGATTATGCGCGATTCATAGTTGCCCGCAAGCTCTTCGGGCAGTTCAAGCGGATACTTTTCGCAAATTTCCTTGTCGTTTTCAAGTATCTTTATTGCGTGCCAGCGCACGTTTTTAAGTTCGGGATATTTTTCAACCAGCAGCGTGCTCACGCCGTCGATTTTGTCCTCTATCTCGTCGGAGTAAACCATAGTGTACTCCGCGTGGTGGTCGTGCGCGTGGTGCGAAACTTCCTTGTGCTCGTGAATTAGTTTGTCGGGCCCCTTGCTGTCCTTGTGGTGAATGGCCGCGTGGAGCAGTATGTCGAGTCCGTTGCGCTTGCGCGCCGATACGGGAATTACGGGCACGCCCAGCATTTCGGGCAGGCGGTGCAGGTCGATTTCCATTCCGCGCTTCAACACTATGTCCATCATATTCAGCGCAAGAACCACGGGTTTGCCCAGTTCCAGCAGTTGCAGGGTGAGGTAAAGGCTGCGCTCCAAAGCCGAAGCGTCGGCCACGTTAATCACCACGTCAACTTCGCCGCTTAAAATAAAGTTGCGCGAAACGGTCTCTTCCATCGTGTAGGATGTAAGGGAGTAGGTGCCGGGCAGGTCCACAAGCCTTATTTTCTGGCCGTGGTCTTTTATGGCGCCTTCAACCTTTTCCACGGTAACGCCCGGCCAGTTGGCCACTTTAAGGTTTGCGCCCGTGTAGGCGTTGAAAAGTGTGGTCTTGCCGCAGTTGGGGTTGCCTATAAAGCCTATGGTCATCGTGTAATCTTCCGGCTTCTTGCTATCTTCCTCGCCGGACGAACAGCAGCTTCTTCGCTTAAACAGTTTCATCCGGTTCCACCTCGATGTTCTTCGTTATGTTATAACCAAGGGCGAAGCGCGTGCCGCGCAGCTTTATGATGAGTATGCCCTTGCCCTTGCGGTTCAGAACGGTGACGGGCGCCTTGCCCGTCATTCCCAGCGCTTCAAGCCGCCTCTCCGTCTCGAACGGAAGGTTGATTTTTTCCACGGTGTAGTTTCCGCCTACCCGCGCTTCGCATAAGTACATTTTCTTTTCTCCGAAACAATACGTAAAGCAAACGGATAAAAACCCGCGGCGGTATTCTGTGCTTTAAGCGCCGCCTGGTTTGTCCGCATACATATTATAGTGTGCCGTCCGCTTCAAGTCAAATTTATTTGGGCGACATTTTATGGGGAATGGGGAGCAAGCGCGGCGCCCGCGCTTGTGCCGCGCGGGCGCCGCTGATTCAGCTATAATATAAATTAAGGAAACGCGCACGCGCAGGAGATTGCGGAGGCAAGGGGAGGGGTAAAGTTCTGCCGCGAACGGTTTTTTATTCCGCGCGGCGCAAAGTTATGCGTTAAAATGCACAAAATACGATAAAGCGCGCAAATGAGTAAATTTTTTACGAAATACACCTTGCGGCATAATTATTCGCAAAAGCGCATAAAACGCCGTGCAAAAGCAAAAAACAAAGGCTATTTCTGCAAGTTTATTCAGGCTTAAAATTTATTTATAGCAAACTTAATAATAATTTATGCGCGAACTTGAATTAGTTTGCAAAAAATTTATTGACAAATTTGTAAAAAGTATGTAAACTTTATGCTTGTAAAGTGAATTCGGCAAACACGTGCGGGCATTTTGAACAAAAAAAGCGAAAGATGTCGGCTCTGGTGCCGTTTTGCATTTTATAAGGGGGCGTTTTTAAACGCTTCATCGGAAAAACAGAAACTAATGGCGCCGGCTGTGTGCGGCGCTGAAAAATTTGGAGGTTTAACATGAGCAAAAAGAAGAGGCTCGCCGCGATAGCTCTCTCTGCCTGCATGCTTGGCAGTGTCGGCTTTATCGCTGCTTGCGGTGACGGCGACGATGATGCCAATGGTGCAACTTATAATACTTACACCACGGTTATGCCGAGCAACTGGAACGAACTTACTTATGAAGACAATAACGATACGCAGATATTGTATAATATAGTAAGTAGTTTCTTTGAGTATGATTATGATTTCGTCGGCGGTAAATTTAAAGAGGACGGAAGCATAAACGTTGAAGGTATAAATCCCGAAGGCTTCGCTGTTAAGTATTCTGCGGCAACAAAACTTGAAGACGTAACGGACGAAGTTGACGCAAAATGGGGATATACTGCGGCTCAGAAGGAAGCCGGCGGTTATGCATGGAAGATAACTCTGCGCAATGATATCACTTGGGATGACGGCACGCCGATAGACGCAACAGATTTTGTGTATAGCATGGAACAGCAACTTGACCCTCTGTTCAAGAATATGCGCGCTTCTACTTATTATAATAACATACAGATAAAGAATGCACGCAACTATGTGTTCAGTAACGATAAGATGGTATATGATAACGTTGCTCAGCATTTCGCAAGCAATGCGGCGGCAGAAGCGGCCGGCTATGATGTATTGCTTGACATGTGGAACCTTTGGGGACTTTCCGGCGCAGAGAAGGTTCTTACCTATGATTTAGAGAAAGAAACTTATACTACCGACCCTGAAACAACATGCCCTCAGTATGTTGAGTTTGACGACGAAACTCTTTGGCTTGACCCTGCATACTTCACCGCTATGGACGAGTATGAATCTCTTATGGACGCGTATGAGGATGCCGTTGCAAACGGCGAAACCCCCAACAAGCCCGAAAAGCCTGTTCTTGCAGAATATATTGTGTCTGCAAAGATGATAGTAGAGACTCTCGGCGAAGCTAATCTTGATGCTACCGGCGCATATAAATCTTATGTATATATTTATATAGAAAACGAAGACTATGGCTTCAAATTTGAAAACGTAGGCATATATTCGCCCTCGCAGTATGAGTTGGTTGTTTGCCTTGACAACCCCATACAGTGCCTTAAAGAAGACGGCAGCCTTTCTTATGAGGCGGCTTACAGCTTTGCAAGCCTTCCCCTCGTAAAGGAACATTTGTACGAAGAGTGCAAGCAGGAGCCTCAGACCGGTTCCGAACTCTGGACAACCAATTATAATTCAAGCGTAGAAACGTCTGCAAGCTGGGGTCCTTATAAACTCGTTGAATTCCAGAGCGGTAAATCTTACAGGCTTGAACGCAATGACAATTGGTTTGGATATGACCTTGACGATAACGCCGGACAGTACCTTGTTGATGCCATCGAATGTGAGCAGATTGCAAGCGTGGAAACGCAGTGGATGCAGTTCTTTGCAGGCAATCTCGACGAAATTGCCATAGACCTTGACCATAAGAGTGAATATGGTAACTCGAAATATGCGTCGTATACGCCCGGCACCGGTACTTTCGGACTTAATCTTCTTTCCAATGTCGATTATCTGAAAAATTCGGGACACAACAGCGGTATTCTTGCCATTCCCGAATTCCGCAAGGCCATTTCGCTTAGCATAAACAGGGATGACTATAATGCGTCTACTACTACGGCGCATCAGTCCTGCTACGGTTTGCTTGGTCCTTCATATTATTATGATATCGAAAACGCTTCCACTCTTGAAGACGGCGGCGTTTACAGGAATACGCAGTATGCAAAAGAAGCTCTTCTTCGCGTTTACGGCTTTACCGAAAACGCAGACGGAAGCTGGACCGATGGTACCCGTACTTACGAGGACTATGAGGCAGCTTACGAAGTTATGAACGGCTATAATCCTACTCAGGCGAAAGAGCTTGTGGAAGAGGCTTATGAAGAGCTTACCAAGAATGCCGAAACCTATGGATATGATTCCGGAAAGAAGATTACATTTGTATATGGTACAGCGGCAGACAACGTTGGCACAAGACGCGACTACGAATATATTAAAAATGTAATCGAGACGATGGTCGAAGATACTCCCCTCGAAGACCAAATAAACGTTACGTTCGATGCTTCGTTCGGCAGTGGTTGGGCTACCGACTTCCAGTCCGGCGCTTACGAAATTGCTTCCGGCGTTGGTTATAGTGGCGGTGCGTTTGACCCCGCAGGCTTCTTACAGTGCTATGTAGACCCCTATGCGGGACTTATGTTCAACCCTTGGTGGAATACGCAAACCTATTCGCTTACGTTTACCATGCCCGAAGTTGACGACGGCACGACTTATCCCGGCGAAGGTCAGGAAATGACAATGAGCCTGTTTAACTGGTATTGCTGCCTCAACGGTATTGCCGAATCTTATGGCCAGACCGAAAAATATAACTGGGGAGCGGGCGCTATTCCGGAAGAAGCAAGACTTCAACTTACCGCAAGGCTTGAAGAGGAAGTTCTTGAACAGTATACGTCGATTATGACTACTTCCCAGTATACGGCATCTTTGCAGGGCGCTCAGTTTAGCAATATATGCGACGAATATAATGTGTTTATGGGATATGGCGGTTACAGATATATGCAGGTAAACTACACCAATGGTGAGTGGGCCGAATATGTTGCAAGCACCAATCTTGAAACAGAATATAAGACTGCAAGGCAGTAAATAAAATAATAAAGGTAGCGGGGACGGAATGGCTTTCCGCCCCCGCTTATCTTAATTTAACTCAATTTTTAAATTGTAAGTTTTGCGTTGTAATCAGCCCTTTTTATAAGGGCCTTTTGCGGCTTTTGCCGTCTATTTTATATGCGCGCGTGCGCGTATGGTTTTACTACATTTTTTTAGGAGCCATTTTGATATGTACATGTTCAAATACGTACTAAAACGAATAGGGCTTATGTTGCTGACTTTTTGCATAATAATGCTTATGTGCTTCGTGCTTATAAAGCTTCTGCCGATAGTGGTTACGGTTCAGGTCGGTCAGGATGCTAACATAATTTATAGCAGACTGGAAGCAAGGGGCTATATATGTAATGTTGTATATGACCCCGTAACACAGTTGTGGAGTTACGACACTGTTCCTATTTTCACCCAACTTGTAACTTATTTAAAGCGAATTTTCCTTGAAGGTGATTTCGGTATAGGCGTAAGCATGGCAGAATACAGGAATCAGCCTGTATGGGATGTGTTCGTTGAAAAGATGCCTCCTACGGTTTTAATTAACGTTTATTCCAGCCTTATAGGCATTCCCATCGGCCTCGGCCTCGGAATTTTTGCGGCACTTAAAAAGAATAAGTGGCAGGACCAGGTTATAAATGTAATTGTTATCTTATTGATATCGGTGCCTGCAATAGTCTTGGGCCTCGTAATTCAGTATGTATTTTGTTATAAGCTTGGGTGGTTTCCGCTTACCATGCTTTCAGGGTTTAACTATTTTTCGTGGCCGATGTTCCGAAGTATGCTGCCTGCGGTGTTATCGTTGTGTTTGGGGTCAATTGCCGGTTACACAAGGTATACCAGGGCAGAGCTTACGGAAGTTTTAACCAGCGAATTTATGCTTCTTGCCCGCACTAAGGGACTTACTAAGGGACAGGCCACGTTCAGACACGCATTGCGCAATGCGATGGTGCCCATATTCCCTATGCTTCTTTCTGAATTCGTGCTCGTTTTAAGCGGCTCGCTGGTTATCGAGCAGATGTTCTCTATTCCCGGTGTCGGCAGGCTTTATCTCGATTCTATAAATTATCAGGATTACGATTTCTTTATGCTTCTTTCCGGCTTTTATACCCTCGTAGGTCTTTGTGCCGGCATAATTACAGACATAAGTTACGGTTTTATTGACCCGAGAATAAGAATGGGGGCCAAGTAATATGGAGCAGAAAAATACAAGCATACCTAAGGAAAAGTTTAAATTTGTCAACGGCGAAAGCAGGTTGCACGATACTAAACTCGATACAAAACCTCACAGCTATTTTTACGACGCGTTTTTGCGTTTCTGCAAAAACAAAGGCTCTGTTGTGGGCGCAGTCGTAATAATATTCCTCATACTTTTTGCAATAATCGTGCCGTTCTGCACGCAATATACTGTTGCGTATACAGATACTTATTACAGGACAAGTATTCCAAGGGCAAAACTCTTTCAAAGTACATCTTTTTGGGATGGATGCGAAGCTCGCTCCGACAGTAAGCGTAACTTCATTTATTATTTTGCAATGGGTGAAGAAGCCGGCGAAGGACATTACGCTGTTAAAAATCAAGAGTATACGATAGATGACAGCGGTTTTTATCATTATCGGTTAGACAGCATTCATAAAGTAGGAATGAAGTATATCGACCTTACGTATGCCCAGTACGAAAATTTGCAACAATATCAGGATAAAACCGGAATACAGGTAATATATCCTACGGTATTGTTGCTCAACAGACCGCAGTTTCTTCCTGACCAGACTGACGCTAATTACTATTATCAGACAACAGGAACTAATCGTACCGATATAGTCTACGACGAAAACGGAGACGTGATACCGGTATACGATTACTACCTTGCGTCGGAAGATGGCGACGACCAGTATACTTCCCGCATGCGTGTAGAAGGCGAAGATGGCTTCATAGGCGAAGACGGCAATGCTTACTACTATACTTATGCTATTTTGAGCTCTACGGTAGAAGTGAGGGTGAATTATTATGAATATTATATTTACTATCATTCGTATGTGCTTAAAGACGGCATAACCGAACCTTACTTTGTATTCGGAACAACGGGCAACGGGCAGGACATTTTGACATGCCTTGCCTCAGGCGCAAGATTTTCGTTCATATTCGCAATAGCTGTGGCGGCTGTGAATCTTATATTCGGCGCCATATATGGCGCAATCGAAGGGTATTACGGAGGCAAGACAGACCTTATAATGGAACGAGTCTCCGATATCCTTGCCGCCGTGCCTTCAATGATTGTTATTACGCTTTTAAAATTGCACATGGGCGGGTCAAGTCAGATTCTTGTGCTATTTATTGCATTCTTTATGACTGGGTGGATAGGAATGGCTTCCACAACGCGAATGCAGTTCTACCGATATAAGAATCAGGAATATGTGCTTGCGGCACGTACTCTCGGAGCAAAGGACAGGCGGATTATATGGAAACATATATTCCCCAATGCGCTCGGCACGCTTGTTACAAGTTGTGCGCTGGTTATTCCTTCAATGATTTTCTCGGAAGCCAATCTTTCTTACCTCGGAATTATAAATCTTTCGTCAGGCAATATAACAAGCGTCGGCACGCTTATTTCGCAGGGGCAAGCATCGTTGACTACTGCGCCGTTCATTGCGTTGATACCGTCTGTCTTCCTTATACTTTTAATGCTCAGCTTTAACTTGTTCGGCAACGGTTTGCGCGATGCGTTCAACCCCTCGCTGCGCGGCTCGGAGGATTAAACTGTGGAAAAGAAACTTGAAGTAAACAACCTTATAATTTCCTTCCGTACCCAGGGCGGCAAGGTGCAGGCCGTGCGCGACGTTTCGTTCGATTTGTACAAGGGCGAAACGCTCGCCATAGTCGGCGAATCGGGCTCGGGCAAATCGGTTACCAACCGCGCGATTATGGGTATTCTCGCCAACAACGCGATAGTTGAGGGCGGCGAGATAATTTACGATGGTCAGGACCTTTTAAAAATTTCCGAGGACGATTTCCACAAACTGCGCGGCGATAAAATCGCTATGATTTTCCAGGACCCTATGTCCAGCCTCAACCCCATAATGCGCGTGGGCAAACAGCTCACCGAAGCAATGATTTTAAAGGGTAAGGTCAGCCAGCGCACCAGCAGGAACGAGTTCAACGCCCGCCTTAAAATGCTTCGCATTGCTATGGACGAGGCCGACAAGAGCGACGGCGCCGCAGACATAATTGCCGCCAACACGGAAAAGTGCAAAACTTTCGATAATTTCTGTATAAACAGCTGCCGTTTGGAGGGTGAGTACAACGAATCTTCCCGCGCGGCAGTGGAGCTTTCGGCAGAGATTGAAGACCTGCTCTTTATGCTCGACAAGAGGCAGAAGGTAGACGTGCGCGCCCGCCTTAAAACGGTGGTGAAGTTTGCAAAAAACGCGCTGCATCCCTTCGTGCTTGCTTCCACGGCAGAGGTGCAGGAGCTGATAGCCGCAATAGAAGCCGACAGAAAGAAGTGCGGCTACCGCGCTACCGTCATAAACGACGAGTGCCGTGCCCGCCTTGAAAAGCTCAAAGGCGTTGCAGATGCGGCCTGTGCGCGCACAAAACCCAACTTTTTCAGAATAGGTTACGTCGTGCTCCGCAAGCCGGAAGAGGATATCTATTCGATGGATATAGACGAGCTCAACGAATCGTCCAAAAAATTCCTCGACGAAGATTTCCTGCTCGATTTCATAAATTCGGCAATGCGCGGCATACAGTACAGCCACGACCGTTCCATCGCCCGCAAGCGAGAGCTTGTGGCCGAGTGCGTCAGCTTTATAGAATTTTTTAAGTCGGGTGACATCGATAAAAAAGAGGTATATCCCCGCCTTAAAGAATTCTCGCATAAACTTTCCGAGGCGATAGACAGGCTTTCGGTCACAAAAACGAGCACGGAATATACTTTCCGCAGTTCTATGCTAAGCTGGCTGAAAAAGTATTATGACGGCAAAAAGAACAACCCCAAGGAGCAGAAGCGCTTCGACAGGCAGACTGCCCGCCGCGAAAGGCTGGTAGCAAAGGGAAAGACGCCCGACTGGAAGGTCGTTCCTCCCGCGCTTGCCGACCTCGAACTTATAAAGAGCACCATAATTTCGGTTATAGTGCGTCTTAAAGAGAGCCTTGAACGCGACATCGCCACCGACGGTCAGTTCGACAGCCACAGCCAGACGATAGCCTTCATCGACGATTTGAAGGACAAGGCCAGCGCCGCCGTCTATAAAATGACGCGCCATATGGCAAAGGTAAGGGCTTTAAAACTCCTCGAAGAGGTGGGCATCCCCGAACCTTCGATAAGATACAAACAGTACCCCTTTGAATTTTCGGGCGGTATGCGCCAGCGCATAGTAATAGCCATTGCGCTCGCTGCAAACCCCGATATACTTATCTGCGACGAGCCCACGACGGCGCTCGACGTTACCATACAGTCGCAGATACTCGAACTTATCAACAAGCTGAAAGAGGAACGCCATCTTTCGGTAATATTCATAACTCACGACCTTGGCGTTGTCGCCAATATGGCGGACAGAATAGCGGTAATGTATGCGGGCAAGATAGTGGAGTACGGCACGGCGGACGACGTGTTCTACGACCCCCGTCATCCCTATACGTGGGCGCTTCTTTCCTCTATGCCCGACCTCGACACCAAGGAGAAGCTGGAAGCTATCCCCGGCACGCCACCCAATATGATTTTCCCTCCCAAGGGCGATGCGTTTGCGGCGAGGAACAAGTATGCTATGGAGATAGACTTCGAAGAGCAGCCTCCGATGTTTGAAATCAGTCCCACGCACAGCGCGGCGACGTGGCTTCTGCATCCCGACGCTCCCAAGGTGGACCCTCCCAAGATTGTGACGGACAGAATCAGAAGAATGAAGGAGAGAGCCGATGAGCAGTGAAAGAACCTTCAAGAGCACGCGCGAAGTCCACGATTATATGAAGGAGAACAACGTTCTCCTCAAAGTGGACGGGCTCGAACAGTACTTCAAAATGGGGCGCAAGCAGCTCAAAGCGGTTGACGGCGTAAGTTTTGAAGTAAAAAAGGGCGAAGTGTTCGGCATAGTCGGCGAGTCGGGTTGCGGCAAGACGACTACCGGCCGTTCAATAATACGCCTTTACGACATAACGGGCGGCAGTATCTTCTTTGAAGGCCAGCGCATATGCGCCGGCGACAATCAGTACAAAGAGCAGCTCAACGCTGAAAACAAACGTTATTCCGAGGCTAAAAAGACGGCGAAAAAGCGCGCCGAAGAGCAAAAGGCCGCAGGCAGGTTCGATGATTTTGCATACGTGCAGGAGCTCGACGACTTGCGCGCCGCACACGAAAGCGTCGCTTCCGGAATACACGCGCAGATAAGAAGCGCACATTATGACCACAAACACTGCAACGAAGAGTATGCAGCCGAGCAGTGCAGGCAGATAGACGAAAAGTATCTTCCCCTGCTTGCTGCCGCGGAAGGCGAAGTAAAGGCCGCGGAAGAGGCGATTGCCGCAGAGCAGTCTGAAAGCCGCCGTGCCGAGCTTGAAAGCAGCAGGCAGGAGCTTGCCGCCAAGCACGCGGAACTTTTGAAGCAGTATAAGTCTGAGCGCCGTCTTGCGAAGAAAGACAGGATAATGAATAAAATCCAGATGATATTTCAGGACCCTATCGCTTCGCTCAATCCCCGTATGACGGTGCGCGAAATTATTGCCGAAGGCCTTATAATAAGGGGCATAAGGGACAAAAAGTATATAAACGAGCAGGTATATAAGATGCTCGATTTGGTAGGCCTCGTGCCCGAGCACGCAGGCAGGTATCCGCACGAATTTTCGGGCGGTCAACGCCAGCGCATAGGCATAGCGCGCTCGATAGTCCTCAACCCCGACCTCATAATCGCCGACGAGCCCGTATCCGCGCTCGACGTATCCATTCAGGCACAGGTAATAAACCTGCTGAACGATTTGAGGAACAAGCTCGGTCTCACCATAATATTCATCGCGCACGACCTTTCGGTTGTAAAATACTTCTCCGACAGGATAGCCGTAATGTACTTCGGTAAGATAGTGGAGCTGACGACTTCCGACGAGCTGTTCGCCCATCCGCTTCACCCCTATACCAAGAGCCTTCTTTCGGCAATACCCCTGCCCGACCCGCACTTTGAAAAAAAGCGCAAAAGGATAATTTACAACCCCATTGCCGAGCATGATTATTCGGTGGATAAGCCCGCAATGCACGAAGTTGTGCCCGGGCACTTCATCTACTGCAACAATGCCGAGCTGGAACGTTATAAAAAAGAACTCGGGGTGCAAGCATAAACCCGATGAAAGCTAAACTTTTAAGTTACGGCATATCTGCGCTGATAGGCGCGGCGATTGCGCTCGCCATTATGGGCGCAAAGGGAGTATTCACCGAAACGGATACCGTTCAGGTGATGCAGATACTTTCAGATTCCTTTTTCGTCCCGGGGGTGATACTCGCGGGCGTAGGAGCATTGGTATTTGCCAGCAACGGCGGCCTGTTCGATATTTTCGGATTCGGCTTCCATATGTTCATAAATCTGTTCCGCCGCGACGTCACAAAGCGCAAATACAGAACTTTTTACGATTACCGCCAGGAGAAGAAAGAAAAGAAAAGGCCGATAGCCTTCCTTCTTATAGTCGGGGCGATATTCATTGTCGTTTCTATATGTTTTCTCATCCCGTATTATGCGCTTCAACAGCCGGGAATGTAATTTTTTTGGCAGATATACGCCGCCCGCGCTACGGCGCGGGCGGCGTTACAATACGGCGGCAGCAATTGTGCGGCGCAACAGTGCCGTGTCTGTAATATGCGGCCGCGAGGCGGATAAAGCGCGCGCAGAAATGTCGGTTTTTCTGCGGCGCTGCACCATAAATTTTTGCCACAAATTTTCGGTAAAATATTGAAATCGGGGCGCATATATGCCTCAACCAACCGTTTATTTTTAAACTGTAAGTTTATTTGTGTTTCCCTGTGCAAAGTGCGGTTTATAAAAAACTGTATGCAAAATAAATTTCATAAAAATTTGCATAAAATCTGAGTGCTGCGCGCCGTTCGAGGTGCATACCCGTCCCCGTAAGGCCTGCGCAGATGATAAGGAGACGTATGTTTGATTTTAAAGAGGGTTTCTATTCCGACGTCAGAATAGAAGACAGGTTCACAACTTCCATCCGCTACCGCAACGGAGCGCTGGAAGAGAGCAAGCAGTCCTCGGTAAAAAAGGCGTTTATCCGCGTTTACGACGGCAAGATGTGGTATTATGCTTCAACTTACCGCACGGGCGCCGTGCAGGAGGAGCTTGAAAAACTTTACGCAATGGCAACGCCCAACCCCGCCATAAATGACGACGCCGCCGTGCGCCGCTTGCAGGGCAACATGGCAGAATTGATTAAATTCAGCGGCGACTGCGTAAAGGACGTGCCCATCGAAAAGAAGCGCGCGCTGCTTGAAAACGTCTTTGCCGCCGCGCAGAGCTCGCAGTACGTAAAAATGTACGTAGGCGTATATTCCGACAGGTACTCCGTATACGAATTCTATTCGTCAAAGGGCGCCGAAATAAAGTATGATTTCCAGCTTTGCGGCGCAAGGACGGCCCTTGCACTTGCAAACGACAGCGACAACTTCTCTGATTCCGAAGGCGATACCGCCGATTCGTTCGGTAAACTCGCCGCACTGTTTACGCCCGATAAAATTAAGGACTTCGTGGCCGAGCTCGAAAACTTTCTGCTCAACGCAAGGCCCGTTCAGGCGGGAGTATTCCCCGTAATCCTTTCACCCACGGCGGCGGGCGTGTTCGCGCACGAATCGTTCGGGCACAAGTCTGAATCGGACTTTATGCTGGGCGACGAGAATATGAAAAAGGAGTGGACGCTCGGCAAAAAGGTGGGCGCAGATATACTCTCCATCTACGACAGCGGCGAGGAGGAAGGCTCGGGCTACGTTCCCTTCGACGACGAGGGCACGCGCACGCAAAAGACCTACCTTATAAAGAACGGCGTGCTCACGGGCAGGCTTCATTCGGCAGCCACCGCGGCAGACCTTGAAGAGGAGGTAACGGGCAACGCCCGTGCAATAAACTGCGAATTCGAGCCGATTGTGCGTATGACCAGCACTATAATCGAGGCGGGCGAAACGCCGAAAGAGGAGCTGTTCTCACGCGTAAAGCACGGCTATTACATAAAGAGTTATAAGCACGGCTCCGGAATGAGCACGTTCACCATAGCGCCTGCGCGCGCTTATGAAATAGTGGACGGCAAGATAGGCGACCCCGTTAAAATCGCCGTAATTTCGGGCAACGTGTTCGAAACGCTCAACCTCATCGACGGGCTCTCCGATAAAGCCGAAGTTATTTCAAACATCTTCGGCGGCTGTGGCAAAAACGAGCAGTTCCCGCTCAACGTATCGTTCGGCGGGCCTTATGTGAGTGTGTCGCGGATGAATGTACAGTGATAAAGGTTCACGAATTTTTAGCGCGGGCCGCGCACTAAAAATTCCGTGAGGTTGAGAAACTAAGTTTCTCTTGCCGCGATTTTTAAGGGCCCACGAATATATAATCGCGGCAATTCACTTCCAGTGAGCTCGCTTACGCGACAAATTGGGGCGCGCTGGCGCAGGGAAACCCTGCTTGCGCAAGTAAAATATTTCAGAATTTTGCCCCGTTCCGCACGCTCCACGCTCCTTGTCTTGCTTGCTTCTCTGAACCCGTGTTGGGCGTGCAATGTGTGCGCTTGCCGCAACTTCAAAATATTATAAGGTGGAATTATGAATAAACAGAAAATTGTAAATAAATCGCGCTCTTATGCCGCAACGCTCGCGGCGGGCGAAGTTACTTCCCTGCGCATAAAAGAGGATGAAAAGACGGTGGTAAGGGTATACGACGGCGGCAAAATCGGCGTCGCGGGCAGAATAGGCGAGGGCGACGACAAAGCGCTTGAAAAACAGGCCGAAGAGGCGCTTTCGCAGAACATCCCCTATCCCGACGCGCTCGGCTCGGGCGAGAAGAGGCACGAAGATATATGCAAAGGGGCGATAGCGGAGGACGATTTCCTCCCTGCCGCAAAGCGTCTTGCCGCAAGGCTCAAAGAGCGCTTCCCCGACTTCATATTCAGCGACAAATTCGCCGCCGAGCAGATGGAATCAACCTACCGCGACAGCGCGGGGACAGACCTTTCGTATGCGTCGGATTCGGTGGAGGTTTCGCTGATGATAAAGGCCGCCGAGTCGTCCAACATAATGGACCTCGGCTACGGCGCCCGCAGGGATTTTTACAGCGAGGACAAAGTCGTTTCTGATATAGCCAAACTCCTCGACGTATACCGCAACAAACTGCCGCTGCCCGAAGAAAAGCTGCCCGTAATAATCGACGCGGGCGTGGCGCAGTACATACTTTCGCATATGGTTGCCGAGATGTACGCAAGCGGCGCCAGCCTGTTTTCGGGCAAGCTGGGGCAGAAGCTGTTCAGCGACAAGGTTGACCTTCTGATTGACCGCACGCCCGGCAAGGACGCGATGGCCCCCTTCTTCGACGACGAGGGCGTAACCCTGCCGCAGGATAAGTTCTATTTTATAAAGCAGGGCAAGCTCGAAGGGCTGGCAACTTACAGGCGCTCGGCGGCAATGCTCAATATGCCCCTTTCGGGCAGCGGCTATGCCGATTTCGACAGCGTTCCCCAAAGCGGCAACTTCCGCGGAGTGCAGTTCGACGACAAGGGCGCAAAGCTCACCGACGTGGTGAAGGGCAAGGCCATCTATATTTCTGTGACCTCGGGCGGCGATATGACCCCCGACGGCAACGTGGCCACGCCCGTAATGCTGGCGTACCTTTACGACGGCGGCAAGCTGGTGGGCACCCTGCCCGAATTCGGAATTTCGGGTAATATCTACGATTTCCTCGGCAACGACCTCATCGCAGTCGCAAAGAACGATATGTTCGACTATATGGAAGAGCAGGTGCTTGTAACTTACTTCAATATAGACAAAAAGTAAGCGGCGCGCCGCGGAAAAATAACGTGGCAGTTGCGGCGCATATCGTTGAAAGGGGATATTATCGTTAAAATTGCCTGCCCCGTAAAATTTGATTTCATCAGAGTAAACAAATAAATAATGCCCGCCCCGCGCGTATGCGCGGGGCGGGCAAAGTGCGTAATAATAAAAGTAAAAAAATACCGTTGATTGCGGCATATTGCCGCACCAATTTCACTTTTCAGGGTTTTATGGAAAAAGTTACACAAAAACAAAAATATACGCGCACGGGTATGCTCGGTTACTTTTTGCGCGGCTGCAAACTGCTCTTTCTGGCAAGCATAGCCGCCAGCCTTATAACCACCTTTTTAAACGTGGTCATACCGCAGGTAATCAGCTTTACCATAGACAGCGTAATAGACGACAAGGCGCCTAACAGCATCTTTGCCCGTTTTGCCGAGCTCTTCGGCGGGCTGGACTACTTGAAGCGCAATATCTGGATACTTGCCGTCGTAATCGCGGCAATCGCGCTGGTTATGGCAATATTCCAGTACTGCGTAACCTACTTCAACCAGCGCGCCAACCAGACGCTTATGCGCGGAATGCGCAACAGCCTGTTTTCGCACATACAGCGCCTGCCCCTTTCGTGGCACGTCGAACACCAGACGGGCGACATAATCCAGCGCTGCACTTCCGATGCCGACGCGATATCAAACTTCATTTCAAACCAGCTTGTATATCTGTTCCGCATAATCATAATCGTAGTGCTGTCGGTAACCTTTATGTTCGTCACCAACGCAAAACTTGCGGCAATCGCGCTTGCCTTCGTGCCCGTGCTCGTGGGCACGTCGCTCATATTCTATAAGGGCGCCCGCAAGTCGTTCAAAAAGTGCGACGAAGAAGAGGGCGTGCTATCCACCATAGCTCAGGAAAACCTCACGGGCGTGCGCGTTGTGCGCGCCTTCGGCAGGGAGCGCTTCGAGCGCGACAAGTTTGAAAAGCAGAACGTTTACTACACGGGGCTGTGGGTAAAGGTTATGCACGCTATGGCAAGGTTCTGGACTACAATCGACTCCCTCGCCGCCATTCAGGGTATGGTGCTGCTCATTGTGGGCACTCTGTTCTGCGTAGACGGCGAAATGACTCCCGGCGAGCTGGTGGCGTTTATTTCCTATAACACAATGCTTATGGGCCCCGTGCGTCAGCTTGGCAGAATAATATCCAATATGAGCCGCGCGGGCGTTTCAATCGCGCGTATCGGCGAAATTATGAACGCCGACGAGGAGGAGTACGGCGAGGCAGGCGAACTTTCGGGCGACATAGAGTTTAAAAACGTAGGCTTTTCGTATGAAGAGGGCAAGCCCGTGCTCTCAAACGTAAGTTTCAGGGTGCCCCAGGGCTCTACTTTGGGCGTTCTGGGCAGTACGGGCAGCGGCAAGTCAACGCTGATGTACCTTCTCGACAGGCTCTACCCCGTAACTGAGGGGCACATATACATAGGCGGGAGGGATATCAACGACATTCCGCCCGCAACCGTGCGCTCGAACATCGGTTTCGTGTTGCAGGAGGGTTACCTCTATACGGGAACCATAGCCGAAAACATCTCCGTCGCGGGCGATAATATCTCGCAGGAGGGCGTAGAGCACGCCGCACAGGCCGCCTGCGTTGACGACAATATCCGCTCGTTTGCGCAGGGGTACGAAACGGTGGTGGGCGAGCGCGGCGTCACCCTTTCGGGCGGGCAGAAGCAGCGCGTATCCATTGCGCGCACGCTGGTAAGAAAGACGCCCATACTCGTCTTCGACGACTCGCTCTCGGCGGTGGACAGCGATACCGACGCCGCCATACGCGCCCGCCTTGCAAACGAATTCGGCGGCGCCACCGTAATACTCATTTCCCACAGAATAACTACGGTGATGCACGCCGACAACATAATAGTGATGGACGGCGGCACGATAGCCGAACAGGGCACCTCGCACGAGCTTTTGCAGAAAGACGGCATATATAAGCGCATCTATGATATGCAGATGAGCCTGCCCGACGACATTAAAAAGGAGGTGGGGTATGACGAATAAAGCCGCAAAACAGCCGCGCAAAAAGCGGGAAATGTCGGGCGAGAGCGTGCCCAAGGTAAAATTCTTCGGGCTTACAAAACTTAAACCCTTCCTCGCTCCTTACAAGTGGATGTTCTTCGTGATGATACTCGGCACAATCATAGTGGGCGTGCTCAACACTGTAATGCCCCTATTCCAGGAATACGCCATCAACAATTTCATCGCGCGTGGCACCACCGAAGGCCTTCTGCCATTCATACTTCTGTATGTGCTGTGCCTTGCCGTCGTAATGGTAATCGACTACATCGCCTCGTACAACTGTTGCAGGCTGGAACTTTACATCCTGCGCGATATGCGCCGCACGGTGTTCAACCACCTGCAAACGCTCTCCGTTTCATACTTCAACGTAAACAGCGTGGGCAGAATACACGCGAGGGTGATGAGCGATACTTCAAACATCTCGTCCATAATCTCGTGGGACGTATACCAGGGCGGCTGGAACATAACGTACGTTTTAAGCGCCGTAGTTATAATGCTCACCATCAACTGGGTGCTCGCGCTGTGCGTTATAGTAATCATCCCGCTCGTCGCGCTCGTTTCGTGCTATTTCCAGCGCAAGCTCACCGTTTTAAACCGTCGCGTGCGCGAAATAAATTCAGAGATAACGGGCGGCTTCAACGAGGGAATTACGGGCGTGGAAACTTCCAAAACGCTTGCCGTCGAAGAAAAGCTCGACAAAAGATTTTATAACAACACCGGCCGTATGCACAGGCAGGCCACCCGCCTCGGCCATCACCGCGCACTGTTCTATACCATAATATCCTTCGCGGCATTCGTTGCGCTCGCGCTCGTTTTGTGGTACGGCGGCGTTCTTACGATGGAGCAGACCATTCAGCTCGGCACGCTCACCGTGTTTATGACGTACGCACAGGGCATAATGTCGCCCGTGCAGTGGTCGGTAGACGCCATTGCCGATATGATTACCGTAAAGGTAAACGTAGAGCGCGTCACTACCCTTTTGAATACCAAATCCGACGTATCGGACACGCCCGAAGTGGTGGAAAAGTACGGCGACACCTTCAACCCCAAAAGGGAGAACTGGGAAGATTTGCACGGCGACGTGGAGTTTAAGGACGTAACCTTCAAATACCCCGACGGCGAGGAATACGTGCTCGAACACTTCAACCTCAAAGTGCCGCAGGGCACCAACGTGGCCATCGTGGGCGAAACGGGCGCTGGCAAATCTACGCTCGTAAACCTCGTGTGCCGCTTCTTCGAGCCGACGGAAGGGCAGGTTTTAATAGACGGCAAAGACGTGCGCGAGCGCTCTGTGGGCTGGCTGCACAGCCACATAGGCTACGTTTTGCAGACGCCGCACCTATTTTCCGGCACCGTGCGCGAAAACCTTCTGTACGGCAAGGAGGACGCCACGCAGGAAGAGCTGGATGCGGCCTGCGCAAGCGTAAACGCAGATAAGATTATCGCCAGGCTCGAAAATGGCTACGACAGCGTGGTGGGCGAGGGCGGCAACACGCTCTCCACGGGCGAAAAACAGCTTCTGTCGTTCGCGCGCGCAATACTTGCCGACCCCGCCATATTCGTTTTAGACGAGGCGACCTCCTCGATAGACACCATAACCGAAAAGCTGATACAGGACGCGATAGAAAAGCTGATGCGCGGCAGAACGAGCTTCGTCATCGCCCACAGGCTGTCCACAATCCGCTCGGCAGACGTAATACTCGTCGTGCAGGACGGCAAGATAGTTGAAAGGGGCAGGCACGAAGAACTGCTTGCAAAGCGCGGCTATTACTACAACCTGTACATAAAGCAGTTCCGCGAAGAAAAAGTCAAGTCTGCAATGCAGTAATGAGTATTTTGGAGATTTCTCTTTGCGCTCCCTTCGGTCGCTTAGTTTGCGGTTTCCCAAAGGGAGCCCTCCGCAAAGTAGCAGCGGCTTTGCCGCCTCACGCGAAATGACAGCGGTGGGGTAATGTGTTCCCTTCGGTCACTTAGTTTGCGGTTTCCTAAATGGAGTCATCCGCAAAGTAGCGGCAGCTTTGCCGTCTCACGCGAAATGACAAGGTTACCAAAATGTCATTGACGCGATTATTGTTACCGTCATTTCGGCGAGCATATTCCATTTTTGTCATTTCGAGCGGAGGCGATAGCCGCAGTCGAGAAATCTCAAAGCAAAATATCTTATCATAAAAAGGTATTGACAAGTAAACTATGCCGCTGTATAATTATGTTGTAGCGCAGTGGAGGCTGCGAAAGCCTTCCATTCTGCCTGCGGCGTAAAAATGTCAAACAAAACTTTGTATGCGCGTGTGCGTTTTTATGCGCTCGGCGTGCGTAAGGAGGGAATACTATGGCGGCAAAATTCAAACTTGAACTTTCAAACGGCGTAAGGGAGGCGCGCAAAGAGCGCGGACTTTCGCAGTCGGAACTTGCCGAGATGGTGGGCGTTTCGCGCAACACCATAAGCAGCATCGAAACGGGCGCGTTCAACCCCACGGCAAAACTCGCGCTCATTCTCTGCATCGCGCTCGACAAGAAGTTCGAAGAGCTGTTCTGGTTCGCAGAATAATCTGTTCTGCACATACTTTAAGGCCTTGGCGTCAGGTAACGCAATCTTAACTTAATAAAGTAATGGCGGCCTGCGGCAAATAATTTTTGCCGCAGGCCGCCTTAAATAATGTCCGCGGCAAACAAAAACGTTTGCCGCGGGCATTTAATTTTACCTGTCAATATTTTTACAGCAATCTTTTATGCCGACTGCTTTTCTTTGAGCGGATAAATCTTTCTGCCGCCCTCAAAAACTTCGGCCCCGACGGGGCGGCGGCTGTCTGCCGTCACAATCAGTTCGCCTATGCTGTCGGCGCTTATTCTGCCCTTTTCGGGGTTCTTTACAGAAACTATGCCGCCCTTTATGGTTGCGTTCACCTCGCAATATTCAAACGCCAAATCGCAGTCCTCGGTGGTGCAGTCGATGAGTGTAAGGTTTTTGCAGTAGCACAGCGGCTGCGTGCCCTTTATGTGGCAGCGCACCAGCGTAAGGTTTTCCGAATACCACGCAAGGTATTCTCCGCCCAGAACGCTGTCGTACACGGTGACGTTTTTTGAGTGCCAGAAGGCGTCTTTGGTCTGGAACTTGCAGTTTCTGAAAGTAGAATTTTCTATGTACTGGAAGGTATATTTGCCTTCAAGTTCAAGCCCGTCCGCCTCGATGTTCTTCGCCTCGAAAAAGGCGTACATAGAGTTTATGTACGTGTTTTCAATCCTGATGTCGGCGCTTCGCCAGCCGAACTCGGGCGAATTTATTTTGCAGTTTTTAATGTCAACGCCCTTACATTCCCTCACGGCCTTTATGCCGCCCAGGTCGCTGTTTTCAATGGTGACGCCGTTGTCGTACCAAAGCGCAGCGCGGCAGTTTTCCGTCTGCACGGTGTTTGTAATGGTAATGTTGTCGCAGTGCCACATAGGGTAGCGCAAATCGCAGAAGCAGTTTTCAACCACAATGTTTCTGCACTCTTTAAGCGCCGATTCGCCGTCGGCGGGGCCTTCAAATCGGCAGTTCACAATTTTTACGTTCTCGCTCGCATACAGCGCGCGCTCTTCATCGAATTTCTGATTTTCTATCGTCTTCATACATTATTATATAACCGCGGGCGCCTGCCTTTAAACGGACAGGGGCCAACAAAGTCAATGCCCCGTATGCAGGCAAAGCTATGCCCTTCGGGCATATCTGCGCATATGTGTATGTGCACGCCCGCCGCGACTTAAATTTTACCCCGCGCGTTATTTGTTGATTTTTGTGCGCACAATGTGGTATACTAATTGGGAATATACTGTTTGTTATTTTTTGCAAAGCGCCCGCAAAGAATGCGGACGGCAGAGGGAGCAATATGCTTATCATAAACTACGGTTCTGTTGCATACTTCATTCCGCCGGCAATAATACTTGTGATAGTCGCCGCGCTGTTTTTTATATTCAGAAGGCGCTCTGCCGCCGCAAAAAAGGCGGTGGTGCTGATTATTATGGCGGTAAACATACTTCAACACGTGTTGAAGCAGTTCATCTATCCGCACTATTTCGGCAACGCCTACCCCGACCTTATAAACACGGCTTACAATATGTGCGCCGCGCTCATTCTTTTAAGCCCCGTAATCTTTTTTTCAAGGAGCAGGGCTTTCAGGCAGTTCTTCGCCTACGTCGGTACGATAGCAGGCCTGCTTACGATGGCGGTGCCGCATTGGTACATCGGCCAGACAATGCTTCAATGGGACGTTTTCCGCTATTACTTCTGCCACGGAATGTTGGTTGCAAGTTCGTTTCTGCCCGCCGCGTGGGGACTGTATAAAATGTGCTGGCGCGATTTCTGGAAGTTCCCGTTCATATTCTTCTTTATGCTGATTTTAATCGCGTTCAACGACCTCGTGTTCTGGTGCCTCGGCGTTGTGGGCGATTACACGCAGCCCTTCTTCGAGGTATTGTACGATGCCAACCCCTGCTGGATGATGCACCCTAACGAAGGCTTCTCGTTCCTTCTGCCCGTAATCGACTTCTTCACGCCCGACATATTCTTCGGCGACGCCGCGGGCAAGCCGTATACTCCAATACTGTGGTACGCCATTCCGCTCACGCTTCTCATATGGATTCTCGGCCTTCTCTTCGGGCTTATATTCGACGGCAAAAATATGGTAAGCGATATAAAGGCGGCGTTCACGTGGCGCCCGCAGGCAATTTACAGCCCTTCCGTGCTGCCGCCCGCAGGCAACAGGGTGCGCTTCAAAAGGCGCACGTTCGCCTACCGCAAACAGCGCCGCAAAACGCATTGATTGCGGCATATGTGCCGTCCTTTTGCAAATAAGGCGCGCATCGCCGCTTTAAGGCGCCCTTAAACCAATGCAAAACTTTTCAATCCCGCATATGTGCGCCTCAATTTATGCTGAACGGCGCATATGTGCGGGGCAATTTTTACGGTAAAACTATGCTTTTCAAAAATTACAAAAAAGATTTGACGCCGCTCGTGTTCGCGGTGTTTGCCTTCACGGGCGGCTTTTTAGAGGCGTTCACCTTCGTTCTGCACGGCGGCGTGTTCTGCAACGCGCAGACGGGCAACGTTGTTATGCTGGTAATCGACTTTGTCCGCGGCGATTTTTCGGGCGGGCTGAGGTATCTTTACTCCATACTCGCTTACATAGTCGGCATAATACTTTCAACGGTAATCCCCACGCGATTCAAAAAGGTCAATTGGTACCTCGTAGTCACCGCGCTCGAACTTATCGCTCTTGCGGGCGTGGCGTTTATCCCCGAAAGCGCTTCCGATTGGTTCACTTACGTTACCGTCGCGTTTGTCTGCTCGGTTCAGTACAACACCTTCACCAAACTGCACGGCGTGGCGCTTGCAACCACCTTCTGCACCAACAACATCCGCCAGACGGTTATGCACTTTATGAAGGGCGTATCGGAAAAGAGCAGGGAAGAGTATAAAAAGAGCGGCATATATGCCTTTATTATACTGTGTTTCGCCGCAGGCGCGGCGGTGGGTGTGCTCGCCGCAGACGGCATAGGCAACTACTGCATCTTAATCTGTTCGGCGCTCCTTGTTCCCGTGCTTGCATTGTTTGTTGCCGACAGCGCAATCTCTGTAAAGCGCCGAAGGGCGACCCTGTCGGAAGGCGGTTCTGGTGAGGGAGAAGGCGAGTGGCGCTGAGCGGATTTCAGCCGTCGGTTTTGGGCATTGTGCAATAAATTTTCTTTTATTGAAAAATTTTTTCTTTCAAGCGGTTGACAAACTGCGTAAAGAATGTTTATAATAGCAGTAATTTAATAGACTAAATCGTTGAAGTAAAAAGTAATCTGCGAATAGTCTCCTTTTAAGAGAGCTCCGGACGGTGGAAGCGGAGCGGCGGCTGCGGATGAATGGGTTACTGAGAGCGGATGTGAAGGTATTTTTGTTGGGGGCATAGCTTTTGGCAAATATTCTGCGTAGCGTCCGACGGGTCTTTCCCGTTACAGAAAGAGGGCATTGGCTGATGCCCGTAAAGAGGCCGCAATTTCCGAAAAAATAAAAAAACTTTTCGGAAAGTCGGTGAAATTGGGTGGCAACACGGATAAATTCGTCCCAAACGGATTTACCCGTGTTTTTTGTTTTTTTAGGCGCGCGCCACAACGCGCCGCAGGTTTAGGGCTATTAAATAATTTTTTTGCGCGGCGCAAAAAAACTTTATCCGCCGCGCACAGACAGCAAGGAGGTTAAATTATGTCTGCAAAAAAAATTCCCTACAAAATGTATCTTTCGGAAGAGGAGATGCCCAAAACCTGGCTCAATTTAAAGGCGTTTATGCCCGAGCAGCACGAACCGTTTTTAAACCCCGCCACGGGCAAGCCCTGCAAGGCAGAGGAGCTTGAAGCCGTGTTCTGCAAAGAGTGCGTCGAGCAGGAGCTCAACTGCACCGATAAAGAGATTGAAATTCCCGAAGGGATACGAAATTTTTACACCAATTTCCGCCCCTCGCCCCTGGTCCGCGCCTACTTTTTAGAAAAGGTGCTCGATACTCCCGCAGAGATATATTATAAGTTCGAAGGCAACAACACTTCGGGTTCGCACAAACTCAACTCCGCCGCCGCGCAGGCGTACTATGCAAAAAAGCAGGGACTCACTTCCGTCACCACCGAAACGGGCGCGGGGCAGTGGGGTACGGCGCTTGCTATGGCGTGCGCCTTCTACGGGCTTGATTTAAAGGTATATATGGTAAAAACCTCCTACGAGCAGAAGCCTTACAGAAAGGAAGTCATAAAGACGTACGGCGCCGATATAATACCCTCGCCGTCAGATACCACCGAGGCGGGCAGGAAGATACTCGCCGAATTCCCCGGCACGGGCGGCTCTTTGGGCTGCGCCATAGCCGAGGCCGTTGAAACGGCCGTAAAGACGCCGAACTGCCGCTACGTTCTTGGCTCCGTTCTCGACCACGTGCTTCTGCACCAGTCGGTAATCGGGTTAGAGAGCAAGACAGCGCTCGACAAATACGGCGTCACGCCCGACGTGGTGATAGGCTGTGTGGGCGGCGGCTCCAACTACGGCGGACTGATTGCGCCCTATATGGCAGAAAAATTACAGGGCAAAAACAATATCCGCTTCATCGGCGTAGAGCCCGCCAGCTGCCCTTCGATGTCGCGCGGGAAATATGCCTACGACTTCTGCGACAGCGCAAAAATCACGCCGCTTGCCAAAATGTATACGCTCGGCTGCGAGTTTATGCCCTCGCGCGACCACGCGGGCGGCCTTCGCTATCACGGAATGAGCCCCGTAGTATCCAAGTTGTATCACGACGGATATATGGAGGTAAAGGCAGTAAAGCAGACCGACGTGTTCAGGGCTGCCGAACAGTTCGCGCGGTGCGAAGGCATACTTCCCGCCCCCGAATCGTCGCACGCCATCAAGGTCGCCGTGGACGAGGCGCTCGAATGTAAAAAGACGGGCGAAAAGAAGGTTATTCTGTTCGGCCTCACGGGCACGGGCTATTTCGACCTCACCGCCTACAAATCGTTCAACGAAGGCACTATGAAGGACTATATTCCCACAGATGATGACCTTGCCCGCGGCTTTGCAAGTATTCCCAAAATTTAATTCATCCGCCTGCCCACGAATATGCGTCGCATTACGTTGTCGCAGTATAGGCGGAAGGCAGTCCGCCGCAAAATAAAAGCCTACAATCACAACGCTTGTGTTTTTCCGATGAGCGTCTGCGCCCGCGCAATCAAATGCGCGGGCGCAGACCATTCTGTTGCCTGTAACCACAATGGCGTCAACGACAAGAAAGGGCTTCCGCTACTCTCAATGTCATTTCGAGCGTAGTCGCGCGAGCGCATAGCGCGCTGCCCTGCCGAAGGTTCCCGCTTGCGGCAAGCGGCAGATAAATCTCAAATTATTACCTTAATGTCATTTCGACCGAGCGTAAGCGAGTGGAGAAATCTCAAAAAAATCAACGATGAAGTGATTTCTCCGTGCGCTCACTGCGTTCGCTTAGTCGTAAGGAGCGATAGCGACGGAATAGCGATTGTTCGCCGTAAGCGCAATCGCGTCAATGACAAGAAAGGGGAAAGTTGCGTTTCGGCCAAAACGGAGAATAATAAGCAAACTTACTTTTCGGAATACCTTATGCGCGCGCCCGCAGTTGCATTGTTTCAAAAAATATTGTATAATAACAATTGTATTTCAGATTAGTGGAGCTTAATATGTATAAATCCAAACTCGATATAATGCAGACAGAGCGTATGGTAAAATTTTTAAAGACGGTATTCGAAGCCGAGCTCTCTTCCGCGCTCAATCTTTCGCGCATAAGCGCACCGCTGTTCGTAACGAAGGAGAGCGGCTTAAACGACAACTTAAACGGCGTTGAACGCCCCGTTTCGTTCGACGTTAAGGCCACGGGCAAGGTGGTGGAGGTCGTTCACAGCCTTGCAAAGTGGAAGCGCTACGCGCTTGCAAAATACGGCTTTGAGCGCGGCAGCGGACTGTATACCGATATGAACGCTATCCGCCGCGACGAGGATATGGACAACCTTCATTCCATCTACGTCGACCAGTGGGACTGGGAGGTGGTGATAGGCAAAGAGGACAGAAACGTGGCCTTTTTGCAAAGCGCCGTGCGCAAAATTTACCGCGCCATAAAGAACACCTGTGCAAAGGTGCGCGAACAGTTCCCCGTCCTTTCAGACTTTTTGCCAAAAGATATAACCTTCGTTACCTCGCAGGAGCTTGAAGACAGATATCCTTCCCTCACGCCCAAACAGCGCGAAACGGAGTTCGTAAAAAGCTGCGGCGCGGCGTTCGTAATGGGCATAGGCGCGCCGTTGAAGTCGGGCAAAAAGCACGACGGCCGTGCGCCCGACTACGACGACTGGTCGTTGAACGGCGACATCATTCTCTACTACCCGCCCCTTGCAACGGCGTTCGAGGTATCGTCTATGGGTATAAGGGTGGATAAGGAGAGCCTTTTATCTCAGCTAAAAGCCGAAAACTGTATGGACAGGTTGCAGCTCGACTTCCACAAAGCGCTGCTCGGCGGCGAACTTCCTCTCACTATGGGCGGCGGCATAGGGCAGTCGCGCCTTTCGATGTTCCTTCTCGAAAAGATGCACATAGGCGAGGTTCAGGTCTCTGTCTGGGACGAAAAAACTTATGCCTATTGCAAAGAAAACAATATACAGCTTATGTAAGCCGTTTTGTAAAACAATACCGAACTTTTGCAAAGTTATATTGTATAAATGTTGCGATGGAACACGCAATTTTGAATAGTTATATTTGTATTTATTATTTAGCGCGGGCGCGCACAAATTTGTGCGCGCCTGCGGCTTTTTACAATTAAATTACATTTTTATTACAACGGCGTGTATTGCGTTTGCGCGGAGGGCGGAGTATAATATTATCTGAATAAAATTGTTTTCAGGGAGTGCTTTTATATATGGGTATAAAAAAGTTTTTACTCGCCGCCCTCTCATGCGCGGCGGCGCTCACCGTTCCCCTCTCAGCCTGCGGCGGCGGGCAAGAGGAAGGCGGGCTTACATTCACTGAGGCTACGGCTTTGGGCGGAAGGCGGTTCTACGTTGCCTCGGGTACGGTGGAGGCTGAGGATGGCGTCTATCATATCCCAGGCTCGCACGAAGGTCTCCCCGTCAGTCAGGTGGAGGACATAACTTTTGTAGGCAACGGCACCGTCCTTATCCTTGGCGAGGGCATTGAGTACATAGAAAGCGGCATTTTGGGTGACAACCGACATATAACTTCCCTGGTGCTTCCCACTACGGTGGAAGAAATTTATTCCTACGCATTCTCGGGCACGGCGCTCGAATATGTCAATTTCTCCGCGGGATTGTGGAATATCGGCCAGGAGGCCTTCCGCGGCACGCCCTTAAAGAGCGTGTGTATTCCCTCAAATGTCGGCAGTGTAGGAGGTATGGCGTTTTACGAAAGTTCCATTCAAAGCGCCATAGTCGAGGCACAATCGGTGGGTAGGGCCGCCTTTGCCTGTTGTCCCGACCTAGTCCACGTCTCCCTCGGCGACGACACTATTCGCGTCTACGACCGCGCCTTCCGCGCAGACCACTCGCTGGTAAGTGTCAACCTCAACGACGTCCAGGAAATCTGGCACGATGCATTTAACGACTGCGACGCGCTTGAACGCGTCACCATTCCCGCAGCGGCAGATTTTGTGTCTTCCACGGCGTTTTGGGGGTGCGCCTCGCTTAAAGAAGTCGCGTTTGAAAAGACGTCCGACTGGTTCCTCTGCCAAAGGGACGAAAATTTCGACTATGTCCCCGTGGCGGCGGCCGACCTCTCTGACCCCGCGGCAAACGTTGAACTTCTGGGCGGCGAGCTTGAATCTTACGTCTACCGCCGCATACCTGGCTACGAAATTTAACCGGGCATAGCCGAGTGCTAAATTTTACAAAAAAATATAGCCCAAAATATTTGTAAAATGAGTGGCGGTGTGGTATACTAACCATACTAAAAATAAAATTAAACGGAGTACCATATTATGGCAAAGATAACCAAGGATACGCTTATAGTGGACTGCCTCAAACTCAATCCCAACAGCGCGGAAATACTTCTTGCCGCGGGTATGCACTGCATAGGTTGCGCAATGGCTCACGGCGAAACCATTGAAGAGGCCGTTTTCGTTCACGGCAACGATTTGGACAAGCTCCTCGAAAAGCTCAACGAGGGCATAGAGGAGTAAGCAAGCGGCCTTTCGCGCGGTTTGCTTCGGCAACAACTTTGATTGCAGCTTGCAAAAAAGCGGTGGCGGCGGTAACTTACCGCCGCTTTTTTTTGAACTTCGGGCGCATTTTATCGCCCTGAAAGCGATACGCCGCACGCGTGATGCGTACTTAAAGTTTTGGGAAATTATATACGCGAAGGGGGGGGACTATGTATACGCAACAGCAACTCGAAAAATTCAGGGATATCATAAACTCTTCAACGCGCGCCGTATTCTTCGGCGGCGCGGGCGTCAGCACCGAAAGCGGCATACCCGACTTCCGCTCGCAGGACGGCATTTACAGGCAGAAGTATGCGTACCCGCCCGAATACATTCTTTCGGCAACCTTTTTCAGGACGCACACAGAGGAGTTTTTCGACTTCTACCGCGACAAAATGGTATACCCCTCTGCAAAACCCAACGCCGCGCACCTTAAACTTGCCGAGTGGGAGAGGAAGGGCAAGCTCGCCGCCGTCATAACGCAGAACATCGACGGCCTGCATCAGACGGCGGGCAGCAAAACGGTGTTGGAGCTGCACGGCAGCGTGTGGCGCAACGCCTGCGTGCGCTGCGGCAAAAAATATCCTGCCGAAAGCGTGCTGTCCTGTGCCGGCGTGCCCAGGTGCGGCTGCGGCGGCGTAATCAAGCCCGAGGTGGTGCTTTACGAAGAATCGCTCGATAATGAGGTGTTGGAACGCTCCGTCGACTACATACGCCGCGCCGACACGCTGATTATCGGCGGCACTTCGCTCAACGTCTATCCCGCCGCGGGGCTGATTGACTTTTTCGGCGGCAAAAACCTTGTGGTAATAAACAAGGGCGCCACGGCGCGCGGCGTAGAGGGCGCTCTGTATATCGATTCGCCCATAGCCGAATTTTTAAGTAAAGTGTAATTGCCCCGCACATATGGCCCAACCAACGCACTTTTTACAGGGTGTTGCGGCTCTGTTAAATTGTCGGATAATAAAACTGCAACCTTTTATTTCGCGTGCGCGAGCGAAGCGCTGCCCTGCCGAGGCTCTACACTTTGTGCGGAAACGGCAAATGAGCGTAGCGACGCTACTTTGCTGAGGGTTCCATTGGGGAAGCCGCAAACCAAGCGAACGAAGTGAGCGCGCGGAGAAATCTTTTGTATAATGCTTTTGCCCGCCGCCGCACCCAAAAGGTGCGGCGGCGGGGCTCTTTTAATGGCAGTTTTTGTAATTGACCCCATACTATGCCTTAATTATCGCCGTTTTTCCACTCTGTTACATTGCTGGAAAATTCTTTGCGTTGACCGCATATTCCTCCCCGTGTATAATTTTATCGTAATTAAATTTTTGGGAGGCAACTAATGAAAACTAAGTTGTTTATACTCATCGCGGCGATAGCCGCGCTCACAATGGCAGGCTGTGCGGCATCGGGCGAGGAAGGGCTTTCTCCGCCCGCAGACGAGGGTGTTTCGGGCGGAGAAACCGTTCCCGAAGGCGGCGACGGAGACGGCGGCGATTCAGACGGTAACGGCAATGGCGGCGACGGCAATGATAACGGCAATGAAAGCGGCGGCGACGAGCCGGAAGCCGAGTTGCAGGTATTCAAAAAATACGTCGAACTTACCTCCGACGGGGTCAATATCCGCAGGGGTGCGGGCACGGGTTACACCGCCCTCGGCGTTGCCGAAAAGAACACCCGCTATGCCTACCTCGGCGAAACCGACGGCTGGTACAAAATCTATTACAAAAACTCCACTGCGTACATATCCAAAAAGTACACAAAAATAGTCGAGATGGAGGCCTCCGACGACGAGACTGTGGAGAGGGTGATAGAAGAGGGCCTCAAATTGCTCGGTACGAAGTACGTATACGGCGCCGTGCGCTATCACGACGGCCGCGGCAACAAACTCAAAAACTTCACGACTTCGGCGTTCGACTGCTCCTCGCTGATGCAGTATATGTTCTATATGGGCGCGGACGGGCACCTTCTCGACGTAACCACGCGCACCCAGGTGGTGCAGGGCAAAACGGTTTCGCGCGCAAACTTGAAGCGCGGCGATTTGATGTTCTTCACCAACTCCACGCGCTACAACAAGACGGGCGTGGAGCGCATAGGCCACGTCGCGCTCTACCTCGGCGAAAACCTCATTCTCCACACGGCCTCAGACTATGCCAAGATAGAAGAAATTTCGGCCGCGCGCTGGAAGTACTACATCCAGTCGCAGCGGATGATTTAAAATAACGCCGCATCGCCGCAGTAAAGCATTTGCGGCGGGAAAAGAAGAACCCCCGCGCAAGGCAGTTGCCTTGCGCGGGGGTCACCGTTTAAGTAAAAATATTATTTGTGCAGGTCTATAAGGATATGCTTTGCAAGCGTCGAGGCAATGTCTTCGCTGGCCTCTCTGTTTACTTTCAGCTTAACAGCCTTGCCCCTGCCCTTGAAGCCCGTAGCAACCGCGCCGGCAATTGCCGTAGGAACCGTTTCGGTATAGACCGCAACCGAAATCGAGCTTTTGCTGAGCGAGAAAATGAACAGCAGTATGGCTGCTATAATAAGAACGATGCCTATCGCAATGCCCACTACGGGCAGACTAACCATCATTCCTATACCGCCGCCCAAAAAGATTATGCCCAGAATTATAAGCAGAATATTGAGCACACTGTCGTTAGAAACTTCAACGCCGCGTATATTTTCCACAAGGAAGTCCTTGCGCTTTACACCGCGCTTTAAAGTCTCTGTCTGAATAAGTCTTTTGTTGGTAAGCGTAAGCGAATAAGAACGCTTAAAGCCTATCAGCTTTTTCTGTTTGGCGTAGTCCCAGCTCTTTAAAACCTGTTCGCCTTCGCCTAAAAGCAATTGCATCTTTTACATATCCTCCTTTATAAACTTAATTATATTATATTCTTACAATAGTGAGAAGTCAAGCATTTTCTTACTTCCGTGAGAAAATACTGAATTATGGAATACAAATTTTACGAAAGGCTTAAAGAGCTGAGGCAGGAGCGCGGAATAGGCCAGGTAGAGCTGGCAACGCGCATAGGCGTCAGCAAGGGAATAATAAGTATGTGGGAACACGGTCTGCGTGAGCCTACTTTGAGCAACCTCGTTTCGCTCGCCAGGTTCTTCGGCGTGAGCATAGACTACCTCGTCGGGCTGAGCGAATACTGAAAGGGAGGGAGGAAGGGCGGCAAAATATCGTGTCGGGCGCGGCGGCATTGCTTAAAACTCAATGCCGGCAAGACCGCGGGTTACGCTATATAGTGTTATATTATATATACCATATTATATATAGGGCAAAAGCGGAGCGAAGAAGGCGGCGTGGCGGCGCACTTTTGTGCGCCG
>UMIY01022818.1_pt1 | contig 31933 bp, 28 predicted proteins | sample 1965921 | NCBI WGS metagenome assembly UMIY01 (sample SAMEA4836134, study PRJEB28245) | human gut metagenome | biome: gut microbiome; material: fecal sample | place: Denmark | collected 2008
GCTGCCGCAGGAGCCCTGATTTCCGAGTATCCCCCTGGAACAGAGCCGTCCCGGGGACATTTCCCGGTGCGCAATCGCATCCTCTCGGGACTGTGTGCCGCCACGCTGGTGGTGGAAGCGCCGGAGCGCAGCGGTGCCCTCATTACCGCCAACACTGCCCTGGAACAGGGGCGGGATGTCTACGCGGTGCCCGGGCCCATTGATGCTCCTGCCAGCCGGGGGTGCAACCAGTTTATCCGGGAGGGCGGCGTCCTGGTGACGGAGCCCTGGGACATTCTGGAGGAGTATGTGGGCCGCTTTCCGGACAAGCTGCGTCAGGAGGGAGCCCGGAAGAAGCCGGAGGTCCTGGGTTACCAGGCCCGGCAGAAGGAGGAACCCCGGGCGGTGCCGCCCACCTTGGATCTGGCCAAGAGCGAAGTGGAACTGACGGATGACCAGATCACCCTGCTGCGGGCCATGGGGGAGGAGCCTGCCCTGGTGGACGACCTTATTGAGGCCACCGGCATTCCCACCCGGCGGGTGCTCTCGGCACTGACCATGCTGGAGATCGACAGCCTGGTGACCCAGCATCCCGGCAAACGGTATGCCCGGGCGGTGACGCTCAGCGGCCTTCCAGGGGAGCCGGAACAAAACGGTAAGGAATAATCGCGCCCTGCGGGGCGCTTGGAGGTAACTATGGCAAAACACAGCCTGGTCATCGTGGAGTCTCCCGCGAAGGCCAAGACCATCGGAAAGTATCTGGGCAAGGACTTTGAGGTCAAGGCCTGCATGGGCCACCTGCGGGATCTGCCCAAGAGCACCCTGGGCGTGGATCTGGAGCATGACTTCGAGCCGGTCTACAAGCCCATCAAGGGAAAAGAAGACATCATCAGCGATCTGAAGAAATCTGCAAAGGCGGCGGACATGGTATATCTTGCCACCGACCCGGATCGTGAGGGAGAGGCCATTTCCTGGCATTTGAAGCAGCTTTTGGATCTGCCTGACGAGAAGACCCGTCGGGTGACCTTCAACGAGATCACCAAGAAGGTGGTGCAGGAGAGCATCCGGGAGCCCCGGGATATCGACCAGGATCTGGTGGATGCCCAGCAGGCCCGCCGCATCCTGGATCGCATCGTGGGCTATGAGCTCAGCCCCCTGCTGTGGAAGAAGATCCGCCGGGGGCTCTCCGCCGGCCGGGTGCAGTCTGTTGCTACCCGCATGGTGGATGACCGGGACCGGGAGATCGAGGAGTTCCAGCCGGAGGAGTATTGGACGCTGGACGCCAATCTCCTGGGCAATGACGTCAAGAAGATCCCCTTTGCCGCCCGCTATCACGGGAAGAACGGCAAAAAGGCGGAGCTCAAGTCCGCCTCCGAGGTGGACGCCGTGGTGCATGAGACGGAGAATGCCGCCTTTGTGGTGAAGTCCGTCAAGCGCACCGACAAGCAGCGCAGTCCCTCTCCGCCCTTTACCACCTCCACCATGCAGCAGGAGGCGTCCCGGAAGCTCTCCATGACACCCCGGCGCACCATGGCGATTGCCCAGCAGCTCTATGAGGGCGTGGACATCGAGGGGGAGGGAACCGTGGGCCTGATCACCTATATGCGTACCGACTCCCTGCGGATTTCTGAGGAGGCCCTGGCCTCCGTGAAGGAGTTTATCCTGGGCCGGTACGGAGCAGCCTACTATCCCCCTCAGACCCACCGCTACAAGGCCAAGGCCAATGCCCAGGACGCCCACGAGGCTATCCGCCCCAGCAATGTCAACTGGACGCCGGAGATGCTGAAAAAGGATCTCACCGGCGAGCAGTACCGCCTCTACCGGCTGATTTGGAGCCGGTATGTGGCCTGCCAGATGGCCAACGCCGTCTACGACAGTGTGGCGGTGGAGATCGAGGCCAACGGCCACAGCTTCCGCTCCAGCTCCTCCAGCCTGAAATTCTCCGGCTACACCGCGGTGTACGAGGAGGGCAAGGACGAGGAGAAGGAGGAGAAGGCATCCCCCCTGCCTGCTCTGCAGGAGGGGGAGACCCTGGCTCTCAAGGATTTCTCCCGTGACCAGCACTTCACCCAGCCCCCCGCCCACTATACCGACGCCTCCCTCATCCGGGCCATGGAAGAGCAGGGCATCGGCCGCCCCTCCACCTATGCGCCCACGGTGTCCACCATCCTGGACCGGGAGTACGTGGTAAAAGAGGGCAAGTACCTGCACATCACCAATCTGGGCCGGGTGGTGACAGCCCTGATGAAAGAGCGCTTCAGCGACATTGCGGATCTGAAATTTACCGCCAATATGGAGCAGAAGCTGGACGCCGTGGAAGAGGGAAGGCAGCCCTGGCGTGAGGTCCTGCGGGACTTCTACGGGGAGTTTGACCAGGATCTTAAGCAGGCGGAAAAGGACCTGGAGGGCGTGCGTATCAAGGTGCCCGACGAGGTCAGCGAGGAGATCTGCCCGGAATGCGGGCGCAATCTTGTGGTGAAGTCCGGCCGCTTCGGCCGCTTCCTGGCCTGCCCGGGATATCCCGAGTGCAATTTCACCATGCCTCTGGTGGTGGAGATGCCGGGCCGCTGCCCCAAGTGCGGCGGACGCCTTTTGAAGCGCACTGGCACCAGCAAAAAGACCAACAAGCAGTACACCTATTACTGCTGTGAGCATTTGAACAGCAAGGACGAGGCCGCCAAGTGCGACTTCATGACCTGGGACGTGCCGGTGAAGGACGACTGTCCCGTGTGCGGCCAGACCATGTTCAAAAAGTCCGGCCGGGGCTTCAAGCGTCCCTTCTGCATCAATCCCGCCTGCAGCAACTTCCTGCCGGAGGAGAAACGGGGTTACCCCAAGAAAAAGACCGAGGGAGAGGCTCCGGCAGCGGAGACGGCGGAGACTGAGGAAAAGGCACCTGCCAAGAAGACGGTGAAGTCCACAGCCAAGAAAACCACGGCAACCAAGAAAACAGCCGCCAAGTCCACGGCAAAAAAGACTGCCGCCGCCAAAACGACGGGAACCAAGACCACCACGGCCAAAAAGGCCACAGTGAAAAAGACGACTTCCAAGAAGACTGCCGAAAATCAGGCGGAGTGATGCCATGACGCGGCGGGAGGGATCAAAGAGATATGGATATGAATGTAACAGTGATTGGGGCGGGGCTGGCCGGCAGCGAGTGTGCCTGGCAGCTGGCCCAGCGGGGCGTCCATGTGACGCTCCTGGAAATGAAGCCCCTCAAGCGTACCCCCGCCCATGTAACGGATCAGTTTGCGGAGCTGTGCTGCTCCAACTCCCTGCGCTCCGACCAGCTGGAAAACGCGGTGGGCCTCTTGAAAGAGGAGATGCGGCGCCTGGGATCGTTGATCCTCTCTTGTGCCGATGCCACCCGAGTGGAGGCCGGCGGCGCCCTGGCCGTGGATCGGGAGGGCTTTGCCGCCCTGGTAACGGAGCGGATCCGCTCCCATCCCAACATCACCGTGGAGGCTCGGGAGGTCACAGAGATCCCGGAGGGGGAGGTAGTCATCGCCTCCGGCCCCCTGACATCCGACGCCCTGGCGCAGCGGCTGCAGACACTGCTGGGGGAGAAGAGCGCCCTGCACTTTTTTGACGCGGCGGCACCGTTGGTGTCCGCCGAGAGCGTGGATATGGACAAGGCCTGGTTTGGCTCCCGGTATGACCGGGGGACTGCAGATTATGTCAACTGCCCCATGACGGAGGAGGAGTACGATGCCTTCTGGCAGGCCCTCACCACCGCCCAGGAGGCGGAGGTCCACGGCTTTGAGGATAAGATGGTCTTTGAGGGCTGCATGCCGGTGGAGGTCATGGCCCGCCGGGGACATGATACCTTGTGCTATGGGCCCTTGAAGCCCCGGGGACTGAAAGATCCCCGCACCGGGAAGGAGCCCTATGCCGTGGTGCAGCTGCGGCGGGACAACGCCGAGGGAAGCGTCTACAACCTGGTGGGCTTCCAGACCCATCTGCGCTTTCCGGAGCAGCGGCGGGTGTTTTCCATGATCCCCGCCCTTCATGATGCGGAGTTTCTGCGCTACGGCGTCATGCACCGCAACACGTTCCTGAATTCCCCCCAGCTGCTGGACCGGTATTACCGGCTTAAAAGCGAGCCCCGGATCTCCTTTGCCGGACAGATGACCGGCGTGGAGGGGTATGTGGAATCCGCCGCTTCCGGCTTTTTGGTGGGGGTGGAGACTGCCCGGCGGCTGCAGGGCCTTCCGCCGGTGGATTTTCCCCGGGAGACGGCCATCGGTGCCCTGGGGCTGTACATTTCCAATCAGTCTATTGCGGCGTTCCAGCCCATGAACATCAATTTCGGCATCATGCCGCCCCTGGACCATCGGGTCAAGGGCAAGCGCAACAAGAACGCGGAACTGTCGGCGCGGTCCCTGGCCATTATTGAGGAACTGAAAGCGGAGGTATGTCCATGAAGATCATTGTAGACGCTATGGGCGGGGACAACGCCCCCCTGGAGATCGTGCGTGGAGCGCTGGATGCCCACCGGACCCACGGTGTGGATATTTTGCTGGTGGGAAGGGCCGGAGAGGTGCTCCGGGCCCTGGAGGAGTGCGGGGAGAAGACCCTGCCCGCAGGCGTGGAGATCAAGGACGCCCCGGAAGTGGTGGAGATCGCCGATGATCCTGCCACTGCATTTAAAATGAAGCCCAATTCCTCCCTGACGGTGGGACTCAAGCTCCTGCGGGACGGGGTGGGCGACGCCTTCGTCTCCGCCGGATCCACCGGTGCCATCCTGGCGGGAGCCACCCTGGTGGTCAAGCGCATCCGGGGCATCCGCCGGGCTGCCATGGGCCCCAGCGTCCCCGTGCTGGGGGGACAGGCCATCTTGTGCGACTGCGGCGCCAACGCCGAGTGCACGGCGGAGTATCTGCTGCAGTTTGCGTTCCTGGGCAGCTTCTACGCTCAGAAGGTGTGCGGTGTGGAGAATCCCCGTGTGGGTCTTTTGAACATCGGCGCCGAGGAGGAAAAGGGCGATGCCCTGCGCCATGAGGCCTACGCCCTGCTGAAAGAGGCAGGGGAGGCGGGCCGGCTGAACTTTGTGGGCAATGTGGAGGCCAACGATGCCATGCTGGGCGCCGTGGACGTCATTGTCACCGACGGTTTCACCGGCAATGTCCTGCTCAAATCCATGGAGGGTGTGGGAAAGTTCTTGTTGACGGAGCTCAAGAGCGTGTTCCTGACCAACACCCGCACCAAGATCGCGGCAGGGCTGGTGAAAGGGGACTTGGCGGGGCTGAAAAAGCAGATGGATCCCGGCGAGGTGGGTGGTACGCCCTTCCTGGGGATCACCAAGCCTGTCATCAAGGCCCATGGCTCCTCCAATGCCCGGGCCATCTCCAACGCCATCCTCCGGGCCAAGGAATATGCCCAGAGCGGCTTCATCGGAGAGATCGAGGCCAACATCGAACACATGCGGGTGCAGACCCGGGTGGAAAAAAGCTGATTCCCCCCTTGACAGCGGCGCGGCATATGCCGTATGATTACCCCAGCAAGGATGACCATAATTCCTAAGGAGTGAACAGCATGTCAGTGGAAGATATTTTTCAAACGATGAGAGAGCTGGTTGCCGAGCAGTTTTCCCTGGAGCCGGAAGAAGTCTCCATGGAGACCTCTTTTGAGGATGATCTGGGAGCGGATTCTGTGGACGTGGTGGAGCTGGTCATGGCCATGGAAGAGGAGTTCGAACTGGGCGTGACCCAGGAAGAGGATCTCAAGGGCCTGAAGACTGTCGGCGACGTGGTGAACTATGTCGCGGGCAAGGTGAATAAGTAATCTTATGACACGGAAAAGCCCCGCTCCGGCGGGGCTTCCTTATGGAGAGGACCGCCATGCAGGAACTGGAGAAAAAACTGAATTATACGTTCCGGGATCCGTCGCTGCTCAGCGAGGCGCTGTGCCACAGCTCCTACGCCAACGAGCACCGTTCCGCCCACTTGAACAGCAACGAGCGGCTGGAGTTTCTGGGAGATTCCGTACTGGGCTTCGTGACGGCGGAGTTTCTCTTTATCCACCATCCGGATCTGCCTGAGGGAGATCTCACCCGGATCCGGGCGGCACTGGTATGTGAGCAGAGCCTCCATGAGGTGGCCCAGAAGCTGGATCTGGGGAGCTATCTGAAGCTGGGCCGGGGCGAGGAGGCCGGAGGCGGCCGCCACCGCACCTCCATCCTGGCGGATGCAACAGAGGCGGTCTTCGCCGCCGTGTACCTGGACGGCGGCATTGGGGCGGCCTCTGCGCTGATCCACCGGCTGCTGCTGGACGCGGAGCGGGAGGAGGCCGTGGAGGAGCGGCGCCGGGACTACAAGACCGCCCTGCAGGAGTTGGTGCAGCGGCAGGCGGATCAGGTGCTCACCTACCGGATGGCAGGGGAGCAGGGCCCGGATCACGACAAGACCTTCCTGGCGGAGGTGCTGCTCAACGGCACCCCGGTGGGAACCGGTTCCGGACACAGCAAGAAAGAGGCTGAGCAGGCCGCCGCCAAGGCGGCGCTGACGGCCATGGGCGCGGAGTAAGCGCTGGAGAAAACCCATCAGGGGGAGGGGAGCCCGCCGGGCGCCCCTCCCTCCCTTTGTCCCGGCGGCACGGCGGAAATATGACTGGAATTTGCCCTGCCGGCATGGTATACTATCTCAATATGGGGCGAGGGGGTTCCCTCCCGCCGGCGGCGGCCCGGAGGCTGCGCCGGAAGCAGGTCTGGCTGGGCCTGCCGGTTACATAAGATCTTACCGTCAACAAGCGTACCACTTGGATAAATCGTGAAGGAGAGTGAGCCGATTGTCGCTTTTATCTGCCATCCTGCTGGGCCTGATCCAGGGCGTAGCGGAGTTTTTGCCCATTTCCAGCTCCGGCCATCTGGCCATTGCGGAGCATCTGCTGTCCACGGGTTCCATCGATGTGCCGGATTTTTACGATGTGCTGCTGCACCTGGGCACCCTCATCGCCGTGTTTGTTGCCTACTGGCAGGATATCCGGGAGATGGTGGTGGAGTTTTTCTCCGGGGTCCGGGATCTGACCCGGGGGACCACCCCCAATCCCGTGCCCCCTGCCCGACGTCTGATTCTGCTGATCATCGTGGGCACGCTGCCCCTCTTTGCGGTGCTGCCGGTGAAAGATCTGGTGGAGAGCCTGGGGGATAACCTCTACTTCGTGGCAGGCGCCCTGGTGTTTACCGGACTGCTGCTCTTTGCCAGCGACCGGGTCCGCAAAGGCCGCAAGACGGAGAAGAACGCCACGCTGGTGGATGTGCTGCTGGTGGGCGTTGGGCAGGCCATCGCCACCTGTCCCGGCATCTCCCGTTCCGGCACCACCATCACCGCCGGGTGCTTTGTGGGCTTTGAGCGGAAATTTGCCGTGCGGTTTTCCTTCCTGCTGTCCATCCCCGCCATCCTGGGGGCCAATATCCTCAGCTTGAAGGATGCTCTGGAGGGTGAGATCATCTGGGCCGACGTGCCGGTTTATCTGGTGGGTGTGGTCGTGGCGGCAGTGGTGGGGTATCTTTGCATCCGCCTGCTGCGGATGATCGCCGACAAGGGCCGTTTCGGCTGGTTTGCCTATTACTGCTGGGCCGCCGGTGCCCTGACCCTGGTGCTGGCCGTGATGGGCAAGTGATGGGTCAAAACAATCCAGGAAAGGGGGGAGGTTGACCATGGCATCCTCCGCACAAAAGAAGACCACCACAACCAGAAAAAGCACCGCATCCAAAAGCACAACCCGGGGGAAAAAGCGCACGCCGCCTCCTCCGCCCAAGCAGCCGGTGCGCCGGGAGGTCTGGGGAATCGTGCTGCTGGTGCTGGCACTGTGTGTGTTTGTCAGCTACTGCGGCATCTCCGCCATTTTCATTGATTGGTTTGCGGCGCTGCTCAAGGGCCTTTTCGGCTATGGCTACTGGCTGGCATGTCCGGCCTTGGTGCTCTCGGCGCTGATTTTGCTCTTCCACAAGGGCCGCCCTGTGGTGCTGCGGGTGACCTGTGCTCTGCTGACACCCCTGCTGCTGGGCAGCATCCTCCACATGATTTTGTGTAAGGTGGAATTTGAATCCTCTCTGGGAATTTTGAAGAACCTCTGGGCCACCGGGCAGAGTCTTACCTCCGGCGGCGCCGTTTCCGGCTCCCTGGCGGTGGGCTTTGTGGCGGTGTTCTCTAAGTACGCTTCTTTGCCCATTTTTATCCTTCTGCTGGTGATTGCCCTGATGATCGCCTTGCGGCTGACTCCGGCAGTCCTGTGGGAAAAGCTGCGGGAGCGGCCTCAGTATGAGCCGGAACCGGAAGAGGAGCCGGTCAAGACCCCGCCTGTCCGGGCGGCGGCTCCGGAGCCGGTGCGGATGAGTGCACCGGAGCGCAGCAGACCCCAGATCGATTTCCCGTTGGACGATGTCCCCGCCCGGGCGGAGAAAGCTCCGGCGGAGCCGGAGGAGAAGGAGGGGCGTTTCACCGGCTTCTTCCGACACAAGTCCGACCGGCAGAAGACGCCGGATCAGGTACTCTCCGGGGAGGAGAGTGCCAAGACCGAAGAGGCGGCATCTTCCCAGCCGGTTCGTACCCCTGCCATTCCGGAGATGGCCCCCCAGACCGGAACGAAGCCTGCTCCAGTACCCATGACGGCAGAACCTGCTGTGGAACCTGCGGCCCCCACTGCCTCCGGCGGCTCCGGCAAAAAGGCTGCGGCGGCAGAGCTGGCGGCGGCCACCGCTCAGGTCAGCGCGGAGATCGAAGAGAAGCTCTCCGCCGAGGGGGAGACGTACCGCTTTCCACCCATTACCCTGCTCCATGAGAACACCGGGGGCAACATCTCCGCCGCTGGGGCGGAGCTGCGCAACAATTCCCGCCGCCTGGCGGAGACCCTTACCAGCTTCGGCGTGGACGCCACCGCCGGCGATGTGGTTCACGGGCCCTCCGTCACCCGGTATGAGTTCGTGCTGGAGCAGGGCGTCAAGCTCTCCAAGATTACCAACCTGGCGGATGACATTGCGCTGGCTCTGGGCGCCACCGGCGTCCGGATTGCCCCCATTCCCGACAAGATCTCTGTGGTGGGCATCGAGGTGCCCAACAAGTCTGTGACGCCGGTGCTGATCCGGGATGTCATCGAGTCCCGGGAGTTTACGGAGCACAAGTCCAAGACCGCCTTTGCCCTGGGCCGGGACATCGGCGGCCGGAACATCGTGGGCGACATTGAAAAGCTGCCCCATGTGCTGATCGCCGGTACCACCGGTTCCGGTAAATCCGTGTGTACCAACTCCCTCATCATCAGCCTGCTCTATAAGTCCACCCCTGATGAGGTGCGCTTTATCATGGTGGATCCCAAAATGGTGGAGCTGGCCCCCTACAACGGCATTCCCCATCTGCTGATCCCGGTGGTGACGGATCCCAAGAAGGCCGCCGGCGCTTTGCAGTGGGCGGTGTTTGAGATGATGAAGCGGTACAAGACCTTCTCCGAATGCGGTGTCAAGAAGCTGGAGGAGTACAATAAGCTGGCCCAGGCCACGGAGGGGATGGAGACCATGCCCAGCGTGGTGGTGGTCATCGACGAGTTGGCGGATCTGATGCTGGTGGCGGCCAAGGAGGTGGAGGAATCCATCTGCCGGGTGGCCCAGATGGGCCGTGCCGCCGGTATGCACCTGGTGATCGCCACCCAGCGGCCCTCCGCCGACGTCATCACCGGCCTTATGAAGGCCAACATCCCCAGCCGTATCGCCTTTGCGGTGGCCTCCTCTCTGGAGTCCCGCATCATTCTGGACACCACCGGCGCGGAAAAGCTGGTGGGCAAGGGTGACATGCTCTACGCCCCCCTGGGGGCCGGAAAGCCCACCCGGGTGCAGGGCTGCTTCATCACCCCCGAGGAGATCGACCAGGTGGTGACCTTTGTCAAGCAGACCGGTGAGGCCCAGTACTCCGACGAGGTCATGGCCAAGATCGAGGAGTCCATGCAGGAGCGGGAGAAGGGCGGAAAGTCCGCCCCCGCCGCCGACAGCGGCGCCGCAGAGGACTCCGACGAACTGCTGCCCGCTGCCGTGGATGTGGTGCTGGAGACGGGACAGGCCTCTGTTTCCATGCTGCAGCGGCGGCTGAAGCTGGGCTATTCCCGGGCCGCCCGCCTGGTGGACCAGATGGAGGAGCGGGGAATTGTGGGCCCCTTCGAGGGCTCCAAGCCCCGGCAGCTGCTCATCACCAAAGCCCAGTGGCAGGAGATGCAGCTGGGCGGCGCATCTGCGGGTACCCAGGAGGACGAACCTCCCTTCCCAGTGGAAGAGGAATGAGGCTGTGTCTTGACAAATCCGCGGAAAGACGTATAATGAAACAATAAAAGCGATGACAAAGCCAACTCTGTGAAACCGGCTTTCAGCGAGAGGGAACTGGTGCAAGCCCTCAGCCCACGCCGCAGAGCAGCCACTTTGGAGCGGCCCGCGAGGAGCGGGACGGATCATCTCCGTTACCGGATGACATGAGATGCCTCTTTCAATGGAGGGGGCAGATCAGGGTGGTACCGTGGAAGTATTTTCGCCCCTGACAGTTGTCAGGGGCGATTTTTTTTATCCAGATCAGACATGTTTCCCCGGCTAATCTTGAAAAATCAGGACCAAGGAGGTCATTTCCATGAAATTTTCCAGTAAGATCCAGGCCTGCGAGCTCTCTCCCATCCGGAAATTCCATCCCTATGTGCTGGCGGCGGAGGCCAAGGGCCGCAAGGTTCATCACCTGAACATCGGTCAGCCGGATATCGAGACGCCCAAGGCGTTTTTTGATGCGGTGAGCAACTTCGGAAAGGCTGTTTTGGAGTATGCTCCTTCCACCGGCGTGGAGTGCTATCTGGAGGCAGTGCGGGATTACTATACCAATCTGGGCTTCCCCATCACCTGCGACGATATCATGGCCACCCACGGCGGCAGCGAGGCGTTGGAGATCATCATGTCCTGCATCCTGGAGGACGGGGACGAGATCCTGATCCCGGAGCCCTTCTATCCCAATTACTCCACCTTCGTGGAGATCACCGGTGCCTCCATCCGGCCCATTCCCACGGATCCGGAAAAGGGATACCGCTATGCCACCCGGGAGCAGATTGAGCCTCTCATCAATGCCCACACCCGGGCTATTCTGGTGACCAACCCCGGCAACCCCACCGGCGTGGTGCTCAACCACCAGGAGATGCGCCTGCTGGCGGACATTGCCAAGGAACACGAGATCTTCCTCATCAGTGACGAGGTGTATCGTGAGATCGTCTACACCGGCGAAAAACTCAGCTCCATGCTGGAGTTCCAGGATGCCGCGGAAAATGTGATCGTGGTGGATTCCGTGTCCAAGCGCTTTTCCTCCTGCGGTGCCCGGGTGGGTGCCCTCATCTCCCGCAACCAGGAGCTGATGGCCCAGGCCATGAAAATCTGCCAGGGCCGTCTGTGCGCCGCCACGCTGGATCAGGTGGGCGCCGCCGCCATGTACCGAGAGCTGCCGGCAGAGTATTACACCTCCGTCCGGGAGGAGTACCAGCGCCGTCGGGACACGGTGGTGGAGAGCCTTTCCAAGATCCCCGGTATCCGCTTCAGCCATCCGGACGGGGCCTTCTACGTGATGGCCACGCTGCCGGTGGACGATGCGGAGAAGTTGCAGTACTTCCTGCTGGAGGAGTTCGAGGATCACGGCGAAACCGTCATGTACACCCCGGCGGAGTCCTTCTACGCTACTCCCGGTAAGGGCCGCAACGAGATCCGCATCGCCTACGTCACCAATCCCCCGGAGCTCTCCCGCTCCATTGAACTGCTGGGCCTGGGCATTGCCGCCTATAACGCCCGGGGAGAGAAGGCATGATCCGCCATATCGTCATGTGGAAGTTCCGCCCCGGCACGCAGGCGGAGCAGCAGCAGTTTCTGGACGGCCTGCGGAGCTTGCAGGGGCTGATCCCCCAGCTGCTGCACAGCGAGGTGGCCGTCAACGTAGGGGAGGGCAATTATGATGCCGTCCTGGTCAGCGAGTTCCGGGATCTGGAGGCTCTGGAAGCCTATAAAAACGACCCCCGGCACAAGGCGGTGTCCGCCCTGTGCAAATCCATCCGCATGGATCGGGTGGCGGTGGACTACGAGTTTTGATGAAAAAACAGGCCTGAGACGCTATGGCGCCTCAGGCCTGTTTTCATATGCCTTACTGACCATCCCACAGGCTTGCGTCCAGATCCGCCCTGCCGTCCGGCCTAAAGGGGACGCCTTCTGCTTCCAGAAGAGCCCGCTGGGTACCGGGAGCCAGGGTATCGAAGGCCGCTTTGGTGCCGCCCAAGCGATCCACCACCCGGTGGCAGGGCACCGATGGGTCGGTACAGGCAGCCATGGCATAACCCACCGTCCGGGCATAACGGGGCATCCCCGCCAGGCGGGCGATCTGACCGTAAGTGGCGACTTTTCCCGCAGGGATGCGGCGCACCACTGCGTAAAAGGAGGCAAAGACCGGACCGCTCATTTCTCCCGCACCTCATAGAGGTCCGTCCGCCGGGCGGAGAGAATGGGCAGCTGGGCCCGAACGGCTTCCAGCCGCCCCATATCCAGATCCGCGTAGAGGATGGTCTCCTCTGCTCCCGCACGGCAGAGCACGGTGCCCCAGGGATCCACCGCCAGGGAGTTTCCATAGGCAACGTAGGAGGCCGTCTCGTCCCGGGCGGGGGAGACTCCTACGGTGAAGCACTGGTTGTCCACCGCCCGCTGGCGGAAGAGCAGCTCCCAGTGGGCGGGGCCGGTGGTCATGTTGAAGGCTGCCGGGACAAAGAGTACCTTGGCACCCCGCAGACACATGCACCGGGCCAGCTCCTCAAAGCGCAGGTCAAAGCAGATGCAAAGGCCGCAGATGCCGAATTCCGTCTCAAAGGTGGTGATTGCATTTCCCGGGGAAAGGGTGTCGGATTCCATGAACCGCTGGCCGCCTGCTACATTGATGTCGAAAAGGTGGACTTTCCGGTGTTTGGCCAGCAGCTCCCCCTTCCGGCCGTAGACATAGCTGGTATTGTAGACCTTGTCCCCTTCCAGCTCCGGGATGGAGCCGCCCACAATGTAGAGCCCCAGTTCCCCTGCCAGGGCGGAGAGGGCCTGCTGAGCGGGGCCGCCCGCCTCCTCGCCGTAGGCGCGAAAGCAGCTGTTCTCATAGGGGCAGCAGAACATCTCCGGCAGCACAGCAACATCGGCGCCGTTGCATGCTGCCTTTCGGATGGCGCGGCAGGCGCAGGAGATGTTTTCCTGTTTGTCCGGTGTAACAGGCATTTGAATGAGTGCAACGCGCATAGGAGAGCCTCCTTCTTAAACATATTCCCGCAGCACCAGTTCCGTGGTGCCGCCGTCAGGGGAGAGGATCAGCCGTTTCACCCGGGGGTGGCGGGCATAAGTCCGTTCCAGAAAGTCCCGCAGGGCTGTCCCGGCATGGCAGCCGTGGATCAGACGCAGCCGATAGGTACTGCTCCCCGCCCGGCGCAGCAGGGCATCCACGGTGATCCGGGCCTGATAGGTGGTTTTCCCGTGGAGATCTACGGTGATGACGCCGGGGGACATGGGCTCACTTCCTCTGTCAGGAGGCGGTGCGCCTCCCGGTGATTTGCCCATATTGTATCACGGGACAAAGTGTGTTACAATGCGGAAAAAGCAAGGAGGGATCGGATATGGCGGTTTACACCCAGACCAAGACATATCACACCAAGGCCCACATGGGCATGATCGACGTGACGGAGGATTTCCAGCGGGCGGTGACAGAGGCCTGCAAAACATGCGGCATCTCCGCAGGAACCGTCACCGGTTTCACCACCGGCGGCGTGGCGGGCCTGACGACGCTGGAGTTTGAGCCCGGCATGGTGAACCACGATCTCAAAGCGGCGCTGGATGTGTTCTCCCCCTATTTGGATGAGCAGGGGCATGTGGTGCCCTATTGGCACCACGAGACCTGGCACGATGATAACGGATCTTCCCACATCAAGGCGGCGCTGCTCTCCCCCTTTATCACGGTGCCCTTTGTAAACGGGCGGATCACCGTGGGCCCCTGGCAGAATCTGACGTTGGTGGAGTGCGATACCCGGGACCGGGTGCGGGATATCGTATTCCAGGTGATGGGAGAATAACTGCAAATCTCAGGAGACGGACAGCTGGCTGTCCGTCTCTTTGCATGTATAGAATGGCGCAATTTGGGGAAATAGATTGCAATTTGCACAAAGGTATGGTATGATGCTCACGCTGCCCTGGAGACTGTACCGGTTTAAAGGAATGCGGCTTTAAATACAAAAAACAGGACCTGCGGGTCCGGGGAGAAGAACATGGAAAATCAACTGGAAAAGAAATACGGCCTTGTGACCGCCGTGTGTATGGTGGTGGGCATCGTCATCGGCTCCGGCGTGTTTTTCAAGGCGGAGACGGTGCTCAACAAGACCGGGGGCAATATGCCTCTGGGCATTCTGGCCTGGGCCATTGTGGGCGCCATCATGATCATCTGCTCCTATGTCTTTGCCATTATGGCCACCCGGTATGAAAAGGTCAACGGCCTGGTGGACTACGCGGAGGCCACGGTGGGCCGCCGGTATGCCTACAACGTGGGCTGGTTCATGGCCACCCTCTATACACCGGCCCTGGTGTCGGTGCTCTCCTGGATCTCCGCCCGGTATTTCTGCGTGCTGCTGGGGTGGGACATCACCGGCGGTGCCTGCATGACCATTGCGGGGTTTCTCCTGTGTGCCGCTCACATGCTCAATGCCCTGGCCCCCCGGCTCTCCGGCAAATTCCAGGTTTCCACAACCTTTATTAAGATGGTGCCCCTGGCACTGATGGCGGTGGTGGGAACCATCGTGGGCATCGGCAACGGGCGCATGGCGGAGAACATCGCCACCATGACCACCGCTACCATCTCAGCGGGAGAGGGCCTCATGGCCTCCACCGTGGCAGTGGCCTTTGCCTATGAGGGCTGGATTCTGGCCACTACCATCAACGCTGAGCTGAAGGACGCCAAGAAGAATCTGCCCCGGGCTCTGGTGATCGGATCCTTCATCGTGGTGGGAACGTATATTTTGTACTATATCGGCCTCAACGGTGCCGTCACCACGGAAGAGCTCATGGCCAGCGGCGAGGCCGCCGCCAAGATGGCGTTCCAGCGGGTATTCGGCCAGGCGGCGGGTACCGTGGTGTTCGTACTGATCGTGATCTCCTGCCTGGGGACGCTCAATGGCCTGACGCTCTCGTGCAGCCGGGGATTTTATGCCCTGGCAGTCCGGAACGAGGGCCCCTGCCCGGCGATGTTCAGCCGGGTGGATCCCGTCACCAACATGTCCACCAACTCTGCGGTGGCCAGCCTGGGTCTGTCCGCCTTCTGGCTGCTGTATTTCTACGGGGCCAATCTGGGGGGCGGCTGGTTCGGGCCCTTCTGCTTCGACTCCTCGGAGCTGCCCATCATCACCCTCTACGGCATGTACGTGCCCATGTTCATCCAGCTGATGCGCAAGGAGCGGGATCTGCCCGTTTTCAAGCGGTTTGTCATGCCGTGCCTGGGCCTTTGCGGCTGTGCCTTTATGGTATACGCCGCTTTTGCGGGCTATGGAATGACGGTGTGCTACTATCTGATTGTCTATGTGGTATTCATGGTGGTGGGGAATTTCTTCTATCACCAGCCTGCAGGAAAGAAAAAAATTTAAAACCCTATGATAAGCCTTGACTTCTGGGGGAAAATGGTGTATAGTGCCCCAATGTAAAAAGGGAGTAGCTGGCACAGTTTTGTGTACCCACGGCGTCAGTACGGGCATCTGCCCCGCTTAGGGTTGAAACGGCGAGACTTTTGCATCAATGCAGCGGCATTGGCGCGAAAGTCTCGCTTTTTGCGTCTGCCGGAAAGGGAGAGTTATCATGAAACAAGAAAAAGCGATTTGGCAAAAAAGCCGGATGGAGCTGTTCCGGGATCTGGACTGCTCTGAGGAGGGCCTGTCGGCCCAGGAGGCGGAGCGCCGTCAGAAGCAGTACGGCCCCAATGAGCTGCGCTCGGAGGATCAAAAGAGCACCCTGCGGATCTTCCTGGAGCAGTTTGCAGATTTCCTGGTGATCATCCTGATCCTGGCGGCGGTGGTTTCCGCATTGCTGGGAGACGTGGAGAGCACCATCGTCATTCTGGCGGTCATCACCATGAACGCCATCCTGGGCACGGTGCAGACCAAGAAGGCCGCCGCGTCCCTGGACAGCCTCAAACAGATGGCGGCGCCCACCGCCAAGGTGATCCGGGACGGCAAGACCATCCAGATCCCCGGCCGGGAGGTCACCGTGGGCGACGTGGTGGTGCTGGAGGCCGGCGACTCCGTCTGTGCCGACGGCCGGCTGCTGGAGTGCGCCAGTCTGAAGACCGCGGAGAGCGCCCTCACCGGCGAGAGCCTGCCGGTGGAAAAGGAGCTGGACGAGATCCCCGGAGACGCGCCCCTGGGCGACCGGAAGAACATGGTCTTCTCCGGCAGCTTCGTCACCTACGGCCGGGCCAAGTTCCTGGTGACGGCCATCGGCATGGATACGGAGATGGGCAAGATCGCCACGCTCCTGAAGAATACCCAGGAGAAGAAGACCCCTCTGCAGGTGAGCCTGGACCAGTTTGGCCGTAAACTCTCCATCGGCATCCTGGTGATCTGCGCCCTGCTGTTTTGCGTCAGCGTCTTTTTGCGGGGCGAGAACGTGATGAACGCCTTCCTCTTCGCCGTGGCCCTGGCCGTGGCTGCCATTCCCGAGGCGCTCAGTTCCATCGTCACCATCGTGCTCTCCTTCGGCACCCAGAAAATGGCCCGGGAGAACGCCATCATCCGCAAGCTCCAGGCAGTGGAGGGCCTGGGCAGCGTGTCTGTGATCTGCTCCGATAAGACAGGTACTCTGACCCAGAACAAGATGACCGTCAAGAAGCTCTACGCCGGCGGAAAGATCATCTCCGTGGAGGATGCGGATTTCAGCGATCCCGTCCAGGAGCCCCTGCTGCGTACAGCCCTGCTGTGCAGTGACGCTACCGTCAACGAATCCGGTGAGGTGGGTGATCCCACGGAGACCGCCCTGGTGCGCCTGGGTGAGAAATTCGGCTTTGACGAGGAAGATACCCGCCGGAAGTTCCCCCGCCTGACGGAGATTCCCTTTGACTCCGACCGCAAGCTCATGAGCACCGTCCATGAGTTCGCCGGCGGCTATACCATGGTTACCAAAGGCGCTGTGGACGTACTGCTGGACCGGGCGGTGATCTCTCCTGCGGAGCGGACGGAGATCGAGGCCGCCAATGAGCAGTTTTCCAGCGAGGGATTGCGGGTCCTGGCCTTTGCCTGCCGTAAGGTGGACAGCGTGGCCGTCAGCCTGGAGGACGAGAACAATCTGGACTTCCTGGGCCTCATCGCCATGATGGACCCGCCCCGGGAGGAGTCCAAGGCGGCTGTGGCGGAGTGCATTGCCGCCGGCATCCGTCCCATCATGATCACCGGCGACCACAAGGTCACCGCCGCTGCCATCGCCAAGGAGATCGGGATCCTGACCCCCGGCACCGAGGCGGTGGAGGGCTCTGTCATCGAGTCCATGAGCGACGAGGAGCTGCGGGCGTTTGTCCCCAAGGTCAGCGTCTATGCCCGGGTGTCCCCGGAGCATAAGATCCGCATCGTCCGGGCCTGGCAGGATCTGGGGAACCTGGTGGCCATGACCGGCGACGGCGTCAATGACGCCCCCGCCCTCAAGCAGGCGGACATCGGCGTGGCCATGGGCATTACCGGCACCGAGGTGGCCAAGGACGCCGCCGGTATGGTGCTGGCGGACGACAACTTCGCCACCATCGTCAAGGCGGTGAAAAACGGCCGGAACGTGTATGCCAACATCAAAAAGGCCATCCAGTTCCTGCTCTCCGGCAACGCCGCCGGGATTTTGACGGTGCTCTACGCCTCCTTGCTGGGGCTGCCGGTGCCCTTTGCCGCCGTGCATCTGCTCTTCATCAACCTGCTGACGGATTCCCTGCCTGCCATCGCGCTGGGTTTGGAGCCCCACTCCGATGAGGTGATGCACCAGAAGCCCCGGCCCCGGACGGAGGGGATCCTCACCCGGGAGTTCCTCACCAACGTGGTGGTGGAGGGCCTGGTGATCGCTGCAGCCACCATTGCCGCTTTCCACATCGGCCTCTCCCATGGCGGTGCCGCCGTGGGCAGCACCATGGCCTTTGCCACGCTGTGCCTGAGCCGTTTGTTCCACGGCTTCAACTGCAAGGCTGCCGTGCCTGTGATCTTCAAGCGGCGCTTCTGGGACAACAAGTATCTGCTGGGCGCCTTTGTCATCGGCGCGATGCTGCTGGGCGCGGTGCTGCTGGTGCCGCCGCTGGAGCCTTTGTTCCAGGTGGCGGAGCTGTCCGCGGCTCTGGTAGGCGCCATCGTGGGCCTGGCCTTTGGCAGCTTGGTGGTGATCCAGATCCTCAAGGCCATCCGTAATTTCGGGAAATAAGTTTCCTTTAACTGCCAAAAACCCAAGCAGCCCGTGGAAATTGCTTCCATGGGCTGCTTGTTTGTGGAAAAATCACAATACTTTCAAAAAAAGAGGTTTCCTTTTGAAGCATTTTTGATTATAATAGCAAAAAGAGTTTGTGACACATGGGCGCCGGAGGTGGATTCTCGGTTCCCAGGAAAGAGGAGGCATCCATGATCAACACGACCCTTTGTTATCTGGAGCGGGGAGACGAGTACCTGATGCTCCACCGGGTCAAGAAGAAAAACGATCTCAACCACGACAAATGGATCGGTGTGGGAGGAAAGTTCCTGGACAAGGAGAGCCCGGAGGACTGTTTGCTGCGGGAGACCCGGGAGGAGACCGGCCTCACTCTGACAGATTACCGATACCGGGGACTGGTGACGTTTATTTCTGACCAGTGGCCCACGGAGTACATGCACCTGTTTACCGCCACCGGCTGGACCGGCACCCCCATTGCGTGTGATGAGGGGGAGCTGGCCTGGATCAAAAAGGCGGAGCTGCTGTCCCTTCCTCTGTGGGAGGGAGACAAGATCTTTTTGCATCTGCTGGACATGGATGCGCCTTTTTTCTCCCTGAAGCTGCAATATGAGGGGGAGAAGCTGGTGCTGGCAGTGCTGGACGGCAAACGGATCGTGTGAGCGGCGGGAAATACCGGAAGAGGAGGAAATGTGATGGCTGCGAAATTATTGTTGTTTGGATTTGAGGATCTGCCATCCATTTTGCGGGTTGAAACTGCTGCCGAGTCCTGCGGCGCGGCGGTGGTGCCGGTGGGACGCCGGGATTACAATACGCCCCTGGGAATTCTGGCGGGGCTGGATACGGAGCGAAGCGGCGGTCAGCCGCCCTATGCCGGCGGTGCTCTGGGCGGGCGGATGATGGTTCTTTGCGGCGTAGAGGATCAGATGGATACGCTGCTCTCAGCGCTGCGTCTGGCCGGTGTGGGAACAGAGTGCCTGAAGGCGGTGCTGACAGCCCACAACCGCAACTGGGACGCTGTGCGGCTTTACAGTGAGTTGATGCGTGAACACCAGGCCATGCTGGGGAGGTAAGAGCGTGCGGATTTTGATCTCAGCCTGCCTTTTGGGGTGCCGCTGCCGCTACGATGGGGCATCCAAACCCCACCCCCTGGCAGGAGTGTTGGCCCGGCACCATACTTTGATTCCGGTATGTCCGGAGCAGTTGGGGGGATTGTCTACCCCCCGGCCGTCTGCGGAGCGGCGGGGAGACCGGGTGGTCACCCGAGAAGGACAGGATGTGACGGAACAGTACCGCCGGGGAGCGGAGGAGGCCTTGCGCCTTTGCCACCTTATGGGATGTGAAGCTGCGATTCTGAAAGAGCGCAGCCCTTCCTGCGGTTGTGGCAGTATTTATGATGGTACTTTTTCTGGGAGAATGCACCCTGGTGATGGGGTCACAGCTGAGCTGCTGGCTCGATGCGGCATTCCGGTCTATGGAGAGACCAAACTGGAAAAATTTTTAAAATGACGGGAGTAATCCCGTCATTTTTTACAATTTTCGAGTTTTTTTTTTGGATGCTCCTCATGGAAATCCGGCCTTGTCAAAGAGCATACCATTTTGTATAATAGGGCAAAATAGCAGGGGAGGGGACAGATATGTTGCATCAGTTCGGTACGGCGTCCTTTTCCCAGCTTCTTTTTTCTCTTTGACCGGCATTGGTGCCGGTATTTTTTTTGCCCCGCTGGGGGCGGTGTGTGTCAAAAAAGAAAGGAGATTTTCATGAACGAAAATCAGAGCAAAAATGCCCAGGCGCCCATCCGGGACGCTCGAACCCTGGGTACGCCCAAGATGCTGATTCTGGGATTGCAGCACATGTTCGCCATGTTCGGCGCCACAGTGCTGGTGCCCATCCTGGTACAGGGCTACGGCCTGCCCCTGTCCATCCAGTCCACGCTGTTTTTTGCCGGCTTCGGCACGCTGTTCTTCCATGTGTGCACCCGGATGAAGGTGCCTGCCTTCCTGGGCTCTTCCTTCGCTTTCCTGGGCGGCTTCCAGGCCATGGCGGCTATGGACAGCGGCATCTACGCCGGGATGGATCCGGCGGTAAAGCTGCAGTACACCTGCGGCGGCATCGTGGTGGCTGGCCTTTTGTATGTGGTGCTGGCTATCATCATCAAGGCGGTGGGTGTCCATAAGGTGATGCGCTTCCTGCCCCCGGTGGTCACCGGCCCCATCATCATCCTCATTGGACTGAACCTGGCTCCTTCCGCCGTGTCCAACGCCTCCACCTGCTGGTGGCTGGCCCTGGTGGCCATGGCCATCATCATCGTGGCCAACATCTGGGGCAAGGGCATGATCAAGATCATCCCCATCCTGCTGGGTGTGGTGGGCTCCTATATTGTGGCGCTTGTGGCCGGTAAGGTGGATTTCTCCAGCCTGGCCGGTACCAGCATCATCGGTTTCCAGCCCTTTATCACCAATTTCTCCGGCAGTATCGCCAAGTTCGACGTCTCCGCTATTTTGGTGATGGCTCCCATCGCCATCGCCTCCATGATGGAGCACATCGGTGATATGTCCGCCATCTCTGCCACCGTGGGCGAGAACTTCATCGAGGATCCCGGCCTCCACCGCACCCTGGTGGGCGACGGCATCGCCACGGCTCTGGCGGGCCTCTTCGGCGCTCCCGCCAATACTACCTACGGCGAGAACACCGGCGTGCTGGTGCTCTCCCGGGTCCATGATCCCCGGGTGATTCGGCTGGCTGCCATCTATGCCATCGTCCTTTCCTTCAGCCCCATGTTTGCCGCGTTTGTCAGCTCCATCCCCTCTGCCATCATCGGCGGTGTCAGCTTTATCCTCTATGGCATGATCTCCGCCATCGGTGTGCGGAATGTGGTGGAGAACCAGGTGGACTTCACCAATTCCCGCAACCTCATCATTGCCGCCGTGATCCTGGTGTGCGGCCTGGGCTTCACCGGCGGATTGACCTTCCACATCGGCGAGGTCTCCATTACCCTCACCTCCCTGGCCATCGCCGCCATTGCCGGTATTGCCCTCAACGCCATTCTGCCCGGCAACGACTTCCACTTCGGTAAGACCGCAAACTCCGATACCGCTGCCTCTCTGGGCCGGTATTAAGCGGACAAGTTTACAGCTGCTGCGCCCGCCCCGGAGCCCCAGGACGGGCGCTTGCTCGTTTCACACATCGCAAAAAACACAAAAATACGGGAAAATGGTTGACTTTTTTGGGATATCTTATATAATGAACAGGCAACTAGACCCATGATAGAGGCGCGGGCTTCAAGAGTACCCCTCTCCGACGGCAGGACACCGGGGGAGACGGGAAAGGGGAGACCGCCGAGGCGCTGCTCCGCTGCCTGGCGGGGAAGAGCCGGGCCGTCGGAGAACATCCGGCGGACTGTCACCCCCAAGGTGGAGCGCTGTCATGACCCATGGGGCTTTCCCCGGTGCCTGTATGAAGTCATGATGGATATCATGGCTTTATTTTTTTGCGTGAGGAGAGAGTATCATGAGAAAGAACCTGCGCCGCTTGCTGCCTCTGCTGGCACTGGTGGTTCTGCTGGCCACGGCCATGTCCGTGACCGCCTTCGCCGCCGGAGATCCTACGGAGGAAGCCGGCACCAAGATGATTGAATGTCCCGACTGCGGCGGCAGCACCGCCTGTATGGAGTGCTACGGCCTGGATCCGGAGTGCGCCGCCTGCGGCGGCGGCAATGTCTGCGCCACCTGCGGTGGTACCGGCTATGTGGAGTCTCCCAGCCATTTTTTCAACACGGCCCTGAGCCTGCTGCCTCCGGTGATCGCCATTGCCCTGGCCCTGATCACCAAGGAGGTATACTCCTCGCTGTTCATCGGCATTGTGGTGGGCGGACTGCTGTATTCCAACTTCTCCTTTGAGGGGACAGTCCTCCATGTATTCGAGAGCGGCATCGTCTCCGTGCTGTCCGACAGCTATAATGTGGGTATCCTGGTGTTTTTGGTGATCCTGGGCGCCATGGTGTGCCTGATGAACAAGGCGGGCGGCTCCGCGGCCTTCGGCCGTTGGGCCCAGGGACACATCAAGTCCCGGGTGGGAGCCCAGCTGGCCACCATCGTCCTGGGCTGCCTGATCTTCATCGACGACTATTTCAACTGTCTGACGGTAGGCAGTGTCATGCGGCCTGTTACCGACAAGTACAAGGTTTCCCGGGCAAAGCTTGCCTACATCATCGACGCCACCGCCGCCCCCATCTGCATCATCGCCCCCATCTCCTCCTGGGCTGCCGCTGTGGCGGGCTTTGCTGAGGACGGCCAGGGCCTAAACCTCTTCATCCGGGCCATTCCCTTCAATTTCTACGCCATCTTGACGGTGGTGATGATGGTGGGCATGGTGCTCATGAAAACGGAATTCGGCCTCATGGGCAAGTTTGAGGAGAACGCCGTGGAAAACGGCGATCTCTTCTCCGGCTCCAACCCCTACGCCATGATGGATGACGAGGTGGTGGAGGACAAGGGCCGGGTGATGGATCTGGTGGTGCCCATCGTGGTGCTGGTGATTTTCTGCGTCATCGGCATGATCTACTCCGGCGGATTCTTCTCCGGCGCCAGCTTTGTGGATGCCTTCTCCAGCTCTGACGCCTCTGTGGGCTTGATGCTGGGCTCCGCCTTTGCCCTGGTGGTGGCCTTTATCTACTATCTCATCCGTAAGTCCATGTCCTTCCGGGATATGATGAACTGCATCCCCGAGGGCTTCAAGGCCATGGTTCCCGCCATTATGATCCTGACCTTTGCCTGGAGCCTGAAGGCCATGACCGACTCTCTGGGCGCCAAGTATTTTGTCCGGGATTTCGTCCGCAGCTCCGCTGACGGCATGCAGATGTTCCTGCCGGCCATCGTGTTTGTGGTGGGCTGCCTGCTGGCCTTTGCCACCGGCACCTCCTGGGGTACCTTCGGCATCCTGATCCCCATTGTGCAGAATGTCTTCCCCATGGATAACCCGCTTTCCATTGTGTGTATCTCCGCCTGCATGGCCGGCGCCGTGTGCGGCGACCACTGCTCTCCCATCTCCGACACCACCATCATGGCCTCCGCCGGTGCCCAGTGCGACCACGTCAACCACGTGTCCACCCAGCTGCCCTATGCCATCACCGCAGCGGTGGTGAGCTGTGTCAGCTACATCGTGGCAGGCTTTATCCCCAACGCATTCATCGCCCTGCCTATCGCTATTGTGCTGATGATCGGCACTCTGCTGGTCATCAAGACCCTCCATGCCAACAAGCGCATTTGAACCAGCAGACCCACAAGCGGATCCATGGAATCTCCATGGATCCGTTTTTTGGGAAAAGCTGCCGGCGGGATGGGACAGTCGGGTTTACAAAAGGTAAAGATCGTGTTAAACTAATCCGGTATGCGTCAGGGGGGGACTGCCATGAGCCGTCAAGCTGTTTTGGATTTTTTGCGCAGCCAGCAGGGGAGTTTTTCCTCCGGAGAGGAGCTCAGCCGCCGCTTGGGCCTCAGCCGGGCCGCGGTTTGGAAGGCGGTGGAAGCCCTCCGGCGGGATGGTTACACCATTGAGGCCCGGACCGGGCTGGGTTACCGCCTGGCAGGGACGCCGGACGCCCTGACGGAAGCCGAGATCCGGGGCCTGCTGGGAAAGACGGAAGTGGTGGGCGGAACCCTGTACTGCCTGGATCAGGTGGATTCCACCAACACCTACGCCAAGCAGCTGGCTATGGCGGGGGCGGCGGACGGCACCGTGGTTGTGGCTGACTGCCAGACGGCTGGCCGTGGGCGCATGGAGCGCCGCTTTGAATCGCCTGCCGGACAAGGTATTTACCTGACCGCCCTGCTGCGCCCGGAGTTGCCGCCGGAGCGGCTGATGCCTGTGACAGCGTTGGCCGGTGTGGCGGTGTGCGAAGCCGTGGAGGAAGTATGCGGCGTGCGTCCCATGCTCAAATGGCCCAACGACCCGGTCCTCAACGGCAAGAAGCTCTCCGGCATCCTGACGGAGCTTTCCCTGGAGGCGGAGACCGGCCGGATGCAGTATCTGGTGGTGGGCATCGGCCTTAACGTGGGGCAGGGAGAGAAGGATTTTCCGCCGGAGCTGCGGCAGGTGGCTACATCGCTGCGTCAGGAGCTGGGAACGGCCGTGTCCCGGCCGGCGCTGGCGGCGGCGGAGATCCGGGCTCTGGATCGGCTGTATAAGGCCCTGCGGACAGGCGATCTTCAGGCATACCTGGAGGTCTATCGCCGGGACTGCGTGAACCTGGGAAGAACTGTCCGGCTGCAGGGACCTGCCGGAGAGGAGACCGCCACCGCCGTGGGGATCGATGACGAGTTCGGCCTAGTGGTGGAGGATAGCGCGGGAACCCGGAGAACTGTCCGCTCCGGGGAGGTCTCTGTCCGGGGATTGTACGGATATGTGTGAAACCAAAGTCCGCAAGGAGACTTTGGCCAGGCAGCCTCTGAAAGGGGGCTGCCGCTATTTGCTGCGCGGTGAGGCGCGGGGGAGGATGCTATGAATATTTACTTGCAGTTGTTTTTGACATTCGCCAAGATCGGCGTGGTGACCTTCGGCGGCGGCGCGGCCATGCTTCCCATTTTGCAGCGGGAAGTGGTGGAGAACAAGCACTGGGCCACGGAGGAGGAGCTGGTGGACTACTACGCCATCGGCCAGTGCACTCCCGGCATCATCGCGGTAAACACAGCCACGTTTGTGGGACAGAAGCTCAAGGGCCTCTCCGGCGGTATCTTTGCCACGCTGGGCATGGTATTTCCCTCCCTGGTGATCATCTCCATCCTGGCGGGCCTTATCACCAACTTTGCGGATCTTGCGTGGGTGCAGAATGCCTTTGCCGGCATCCGGGCCTGCGTGTGCGTGCTGATCTTCAACGCCACAGTGCGTCTGATGAAAAAATCCGTGGTGGATAAGCGCACGGCGGTGATCTTTGTAGTGGTGCTGCTGGGCAGTGTATTTCTGGATATCTCCCCGGTGTGGTTCGTGCTGTGCTCGGCGCTGCTGGGGATCATTCTCAAGGGATTGGAGGCCAAACGGGCATGATTTTCATTCGGCTGTATTGGGAATTTTTCAAGACAGGCCTCTTTGCCGTAGGCGGCGGCATGGCCACCCTGCCCTTTTTGCAGGACATCGGGGAGTCCACCGGCTGGTATACTTACGCGGATCTTATGAACATGCTGGCGGTGTCGGAGTCCACTCCCGGCCCCATCGGCATCAACATGGCCACTTACGTGGGCTTCACCATCGGGGGTGTCCCCGGGGCGGTGATCGCCACCATCGGTGAAGTGACACCCTCCATCATCGTGATCCTGATTGTGGCGGCCCTGCTCAAGAGCTTCCGGGAGAACCGCTACGTCAACAACGGGTTCTATGGCCTGCGTCCGGCTTCCACCGGGCTCATCGGCGCCGCAGGCGTCACCATCATTCTGGAAGTGCTGACCCACATTGAATCCCTGGGTTCCGGTGACGGGATCATCAACCATTTCGCGCTGGAGAGCGGCATGGGCCTGGCGGATATCCTCAACTGGCCGGCTCTGGCCCTGGCGGCGGTGATTCTGGTGCTGACCAACTGGGTCAAGCCCACCAAGAATCTGCATCCCATTATTTTCATCGTCATTTCCGCAGTGGTGGGTGTGGTATTCCACTTTGGCGGAGTCTAACAAGCCCCTGTGCGCCGGACACCATGTGTCCGGCGCATTTGTTTTTTCAAGCTGCGGTTTTTCCCGGAAAATCGACATGCGGACTTGACGGGGCGGGAAAAAGCCGATATTATGTAAATTGTAAAATTGTTGACATCCGGGAGGAGGAATCCCTTTGGCTATGAAACGCTGCCCCATCTGTGGGGAGAAATATTCGGAGACTTATAAAAAGTGTCCGTTCTGTGAGGAGGAAGAGGCTCTGCAAAGCGGCGGCCGGATCCAGCGGGGCGGCCACCGGGCCGGTAAGCGGGCCGCGTCCCGAGGACAGCAGCCCAATCTGCTCAGCCCCATTCTGGTAGTGCTGATTATCATTATGGCTGTTCTGCTGGTTTATCTGCTCTTTGGCGACAAGATCCAGGACAAGCTTGCCGGGGAGGGGGATACCTCCCAGCAGACGGAGGAGATCACCCCTGTGGAGCCGGATATCACAGATGAAGGGGAGACAGAGGGCGTGATGCCCGACGATGAGGATCCCTCCGGCCAGACGGATTCCCAGACCGGTGAGGAAGATACAGACCAGGAGACCACCACCACGCCCTCGGATGTGGACAGCCTCCCGGAGACGCTGACCATGTCCTATCTGGGTACCCCCAAGACGGAGTTTACCATGTCCGTGGGCGACGCCCCCATTCCGCTGACGGCCTCCGGCGGCAACGGCAAGTATACCTGGAGCAGCAGCGATGAAAAGGTGGCCACCGTCTCCTCCGACGGCAAGGTATCCGCCGTGGCGGCGGGCCGGGCCACCATCACCCTGACGGACGGTTCCGCCAAGGGCACCTGCGTGGTGATCGTCAAGGGCGGCTCCACCGGTACCTCCACGTCTGCCGGCACTTCCACCGGCTCTTCCACGGGCGGCGCCTTGAAAGCCGGCGCCGCGGTGGTGGTCAACGGCGGCAACGGCGTGTTCGTGCGCTCCGGCCCCGGTACCAGCTATGAGGCCCTGGCCACCGTTTCCAACGGAGCCAGCGTCCAGATCGTGAAAAGCGCCGGAGACGGCTGGTATCAGATCACCTTCGCAGGCAGCGGCGGTGCCGATACCACCGGATACATGAAGGGCGACTATCTAGCCAACTCGTAAAGATGTGTGCAATCTCCCCGGATGTTACGGCATCCGGGGAGATTTGTTGCGCCGGGGACGGAAGTATGCTATGATAAAGCGGCAAACCAATACCGAAAAACAAGGAGACAGTCATGACCACCCAAGAGTTCCAGGAACGCTCCCATTTCCGGATCTTCCTGTCCTATTTCATGCCTCACCGGCGGCTTTTCCTGCTGGATATGTTCTGCGCCCTGCTGATCGCCCTGATCGATCTGGCGTTTCCCTATGTGTCCCGCTGGTGCATGTATGAGCTGCTGCCCCAGAGTGCCTACGCCACCTTTTTCGCCGTCATGGCGGTGGTATTCTGCGCCTTTGCCCTGCGGGCGCTGCTGACTTACGTGATCTGCTACTGGGGCCATACCTTCGGCATCCTGGTGGAGGCGGATATCCGCCGGGACCTGTTCCGCCACATGCAGGAGCTGAGCTTTGACTATTATGACCGCAACCGCACGGGCCAGCTGATGAGCCGCCTCACCGCAGACCTCTTCGATATCACAGAGTTGGCGCACCACGGTCCGGAGGACATCTTCATCTCCGGCGTCACCATCGTGGGTGCCTTGGCGGTCATGTTCACCATCCAGTGGCGTCTGGCGCTGGTGATCGCGCTGATTCTGCCCGTTTTCTTCCTGGTGGTCTGGCGCTGCCGCCGCTCCATGAGCGAGGCATCCCGCCGGGTGAAGCAGCGCACCGCCACCATCAACGCCGACATCGAGTCCGGCCTCTCCGGGATCCGCACCGCCAAGGCCTTCGCCAATGAGGAGGCGGAGATGGAGAAGTTCGATGTCTCCAACAACAGCTTTAAGACCTCCAAACGCCAGTTTCACAAGGCCATGGGCCGGTTCAACGCATCCATGGAGTTCTTTTTGACCATCCTCTCCGTGGCGGTCATCGCCGCCGGCGGCTTTTTCATCATGCAGGGGCAGATGGACACCGTGGACCTCATTACCTTCAGCCTCTATATCACCACCTTTGTCAACCCCATCCGGAAACTCTCCAACTTTGCCGAGCTCTTTGCCAACGGTACGGCGGGCCTGGGCCGGTTCGTGGAGCTGATGCGGGAGGAGCCCGCTCTCAAGGATGCCCCGGATGCCAGGGTGCTGGCCAACGTGGCCGGCCAGGTGGACGTGGACCATGTGAGCTTTGCCTATCAGGATGATCTGGCGGTGCTCCACGATGTGGACCTCCACATCCGCCCCGGCGAGACCGTGGCCCTGGTGGGGCCCTCCGGCGGCGGAAAGTCCACCTTGTGCCAGTTGATTCCCCGGTTCTATGACGTCACCTCCGGCGCCATCCGCATTGACGGACAGGATGTGCGGCAGGTGACCCAGGAATCCCTGCGCCAGAACGTGGGCGTGGTGCAGCAGGAGGTGTTCCTCTTTGCTGCCAGCATTCTGGAGAACATCCGCTACGGCCGCCCCGGCGCCACGGGGGAAGAGGTGGCTCATGCCGCCAAGCTGGCGGAGATTTATGACGACATCGTGGCCATGCCCGAGGGCTTCAACACCTATGTGGGAGAGCGGGGCACCCTCCTCTCCGGCGGGCAGAAGCAGCGGATCTCCATTGCCCGGATCTTTTTGAAAAATCCCCCGGTGCTGATCCTGGACGAGGCCACCTCCGCCCTGGACTCCGTCACCGAGGCCCGGATCCAGCAGACCTTTGAAAAGCTGGCCAAGGGCCGTACCACCATCATCATCGCCCACCGGCTCTCCACCGTGCGCAACGCTGACCGCATCGCTGTCATCGAGGACGGCCGCATTACGGAGCTGGGCTCCCACCAGGAGCTGATGGACAAAAACGGCGCTTACGCGGAGTTGGTGCACACGCAGGAGCTGGGACATGGAGAAGAGTAAGCTGTTGGACCGCTGCGGCGCCCTGGGGGAGGACCGGCTGCTGCTGGCCAAGATCCTGGACCGGGCGGAGCAGGCCCGCAGCCGCAATATCCCCGCCTGCACCGACTTCCTCAGCCCCCAGCAGCGGCTTCAGGCGCTGGACCTCCTGCGTCTGGCGGGTATTGGAGAAAACGCCTTCGTCTCCCTGGGCGGGTATCCGGAGGCGGAGCAAAACGTTTTGCTGTTCCTGCCGGATTGGCTGGAGGCGGAGGACGCGGAGAGCCAGAGCCCCCTGCGCTGCCTGCGGGCGGCCTTCCGGGAGGAGGACGGCCTCACCCACCGGGATATCCTGGGCAGCCTCATGGGCATGGGCATCGTCCGGGAGAAGGTGGGGGATATTCTGGTGAGCCCCGGGAGCTGCGACCTTATCGTGCTGGAGAGCGTGGCGGAGTTTCTGCTGCAAAGCTGGGACTCCGCCGGCCGGGCCCGGCTGCACGTCACGGAGATCACGGCTGGAGAACTGCACATCCCCCAGGCCCGGTTTGAGGAGGTGCGGGACACGGTTTCCTCCCTGCGGCTGGACGCCGTGGCCTCTACAGGGTTCCGCATGGCCCGGGGCAAGGCAGCGGAGCTAATTGCCAGCGGCCGTGTCCAGGTGAACTGGCGGGAGTGTACGAAAGGGGACAAGCTGCTCTCGGAGGGGGACACCGTCTCTGCCCGGGGCTTTGGAAAATTTCAGCTGGCCCAGGTGGGCGGCGTCACCAAAAAGGGGCGCATTTCCATCGTGGTCAAGCGATACGTGTGACAGGAGGATCGTATGGATCAAAAGCAGATCGACCGGATCAATGAGCTCTCCCGGAAAGCCCGGTCTCCCGAGGGACTGACGCAGTGGGAGGAACAGGAGCGGGCCGCCCTGCGCCGGGAATATATCGATTCCGTGCTGGGGAACCTGCAGGGCCAGCTGGACCACACCTATGTGATGGATGAACAGGGCAACAAGCACAAGCTGAAGAAAAAGGGGGAGTGAGCTGTGGCGGCGAAGAGAAACAAGAAAAACAGCGACGCGGGAAGCTGGGTGCTCATTGTCATCCTTTTTGCCATTGGCCTGTGGCCCATTGCGCTGATTTTGCTGTTTTTCAAGCTCTTTGGCAAGGACGAGAAGAAAAAGCGGGTGGCGCCGCCGCCATTGAACACCCAGATCCCTTATCAGCCGGATTCTGGAGAAGCCTCGGAGGATGCCCAGCCCAGCAAGGCCCGCCGGGCTGCCCGCAAGGTCACAAAGTCCCCCTCGGAGAAGACCTCCACCGCCCGCTGGCTGAAGATCGCCGGTGTAGTAGTGGCGGCGGTGGGCCTTATCGCCTGCTGGGAGCCCCTGGATATGATGATCTGGTTGGGGGAGATCGACACCTGGTATATGGAAGATCTGCTGGCGGCGCTGGCTATGGCGGTGGCAGGCATTGCCATGCTGGTGGGCGGTGTCTCCATGGATCGGAGCCTCCGGCGCTACAGCAAGTATCTGGCGGTGCTGGGAGGCCGGGAGGCCATGGCCATGGAGGAGCCCGTCCGTACCCTGGGCTATTCTGCCGGCCAGGTGGAAAAGGATCTGCAGAAGATGATCGAACAGGGTTACTTCGGTGAGAGTGCCTATCTCAATCTGGAACTGGGATACCTCTTCTGCAGCCGCAAGGGCGCGGAGGAAGTGAAGAAAGAGCGGGTGAAGCAGGAAGAGGCTGCCAAGACGGAAGCGCCGGAGCAGGAGGAGGCCTGGTACGCAGACATCCTGCGGAATATCCGCCGGGCCAACGACGATATCGACGACCCGGTGCTCTCCGCCAAGATCGACCGGCTGGAGGAGATTGCACGGAAGATCTTCCAGGCGGTGGAGGAGGATCCCCGCAAGCGCAGCCGTATCGATACCTTCCTGAACTACTACCTGCCCACAACCCAGAAGCTGCTGGACTCTTACGCCCAGTTTGAGGATGCCGGTGTGGAGGGTGAGAACCTGCGCCAGGCCAAAAGCCGCATCGAGGGCACCATGGACGCCATTGTGGAGGGCTTTGAGCATCAGCTGGATCAGCTGTACAAGGCGGACGCCCTGGATGTGGACAGCGATATCCGGGTGATGGAGACTATGCTCCACCGGGATACCGCCAGCGTGGAAAAGGACTTCGGCCTCCATGTACAGCCGGGAGAAAAAAGCGAATAACGGGCCGGCAGGAGTGCGGTAAAAAAAGAGGAGCGGGATCTGATGTTTCCCATAGGTACATTTTCTGAACCTGGTGGATCATTGGGCATAGAGGCGGACGGCGGAAGCCGTCCGCCTCTATGTTTTCATGCCAATAACCGCATAATTTCTTCTTTTTCTGTGATTTGTTTTGCCACGTGCAGAGCGGAGTCACCCTCCCGCATAGGCGTATCCAGCGCCCCGATGTCCCGGTACACGATCCGGACACTCTGACCGGCGGAGCGGGAGTGTTTCTTCGTCCGCTCCCCGATCCCAATGCGCTGGATGAACAACCGCAGCAGCTGGGGCGTCAGCTCGTCAATGGCAGTGTACTGCTTGGCCTTCTCGATGAAGGCATCCACATTGGCGACCGAGGCTTTCAGCCTCTCCAACTGCTCCTCCTTCGCTGGGATGTCCGACTCCAGTTCTTTCTGCTCTGCATTGTAGTCGGCGGAGAGCATCCGGAACTGCTCGTTGGTCACCCGTCCCAGCACATTGTCCTCGTAGAGACGCTTGAACAGGGCGCTCAGTTCTCCATCCCTGCGGTGCATGGCGTCCAGCTCCTTCTGCACACGGTTGATCTCCCGCCGCAGTTCCAGGGTGTTCTTCTGGTTGATGTACTCCGCGAACTGCCTCTCCTTCATCCGGGCGAAGTGGGTCACCCTGCG
>UMIY01008136.1_pt1 | contig 31499 bp, 39 predicted proteins | sample 1965921 | NCBI WGS metagenome assembly UMIY01 (sample SAMEA4836134, study PRJEB28245) | human gut metagenome | biome: gut microbiome; material: fecal sample | place: Denmark | collected 2008
TAAAATAATCATAATTATTATAATTCCTATTACTAATTTTTTCATATAATTCTCCTATCAATAATATCAATATTTTTTATATACAAGTATAACATATTAGATATACAATTTCAATATATTTCCTTTATTTTAAATAATTCTCAACTATTGTCGTTATAAACATTTTTGGTGTTACTTTTTCCTTTTCTTCTATATAAAAATAATTCATAATATACTCCATATTTGTATTTATATACATAAATTCAATACTTTTTTCAATATTCCATTTAATTTTTTTCTTTTCCACTTTTAATTCATTCTCCATTTTTTTATATAATCTATTGTTTAAATCTTCTATCAATAATTCGTCTTGAATCCCATTACTAATCGCTATTTTTAAGTATTTATATCCTAGACTTGTCCTATTAAATTTGAATTTGTTAAGCTCTGTATTTATGTAATCATTTATATTTTTTTTATTCATATCAAAGCTCACATCCTATTCTTTTTTATTTTGCTCATCTTTTTTGTTTTCAATTTCTTCGGCATTTTTTTCAATAATATTTTGGATAACTTCTAGTCCATTTATCAAAAAATCTGGTAATTTAATTCCTAGCTCACTTAAGTTCTCTAATATACTTCTAAATTCGTTTATTATCAAACATCCTAATGTAAACCAACCAAAAAGTATAACAAAGTCGATGTCCACACTAATTAAATTTCCTAAAGTTGATAACATATAAGATGCTAAAAAAGTTATTAGTATCAGTATCCAATATCCTACCTTTTTAATTATTCCCATTAACCCTTTTGATGAACTCTCTTTTTTTGTTATTCTTGCTTTAATTGTTCCTGTTACAAAATCTATTATATTAAGAATTAAATATCCTAAAAAAAGAACTCTTTGTCCACTAAAGAGTTCTGATATTCCTACGATAATAGCACTAAAAATTGAATTTACAATATTAAAAAATTTCATAATATTATCATTCATAAAATCCTCCTTTTCTATAAAAATATAGTTGTTATATACTTTTTACTTCTTTTTCTGTATTATTTTAAGTTCTGGATATATGCAGTAAACAAATGGTATACTACATTGTACTTCATTAAAACATATCTCATCTTGGAATAATAAAATAAATCTATCTGCCTCTGGAATATTAGGTGATTTAATTCGTAATAGCTTTAGTACTCCTTGTTCATTTGACTTATCTGTAACAATTATATTGTATAGAATATTGTCTGTTGTAAGAAATGTAATATATGTTGGATCATATCCTTTATGATAATATTTTAATCTTTTTTTGTACCTGCACAGTACATCTAAAGCATATATCATTTTCATATCAATTGTAGCTTTATTATAAACAAAAATCTCTCCTTTTCTGTTTATAAAGTTGCCTTGCAAAACATCCTTAAAATTATCATTTGACTTATTAAATAATATCTGTAGGTGCTTTAAAGTACAGCAGCCAAAGTCTTGTATAAAATTTATTATTTTTATTTTTTCATTTTCTAACATATAATCCCTCCTAAATAATTCTTACTAAATAACCATATATAAATTTCTTATCTTCTTTAATTTCAGTTATCTTTATTAACACTTTACTCATATAATGTGGAAAATTATTGAATTTAGCTGGAACTCTTGTAAGAACAGTTACCTCTGTATTATCTAATTGTATCAATACTCCAGAGTTACTTTTGGGAAAAGCAATTACAGTCCCTGTATATTCTCCACCTACAGTTATATATTTTCGTATGTTTTTAAATGGGTTTTCTTCAAATTCTTTTGCTGATAGTTCAAGTGTATTTTTTTCTATATCTATTTTCTTAACTCTTACCTTTAGGTAATCTCCTACTTTATACATACCTTTACAGTTTACTATAAATGTGTGTTTTAGTTCTTCAGCTTTTATTACAACTTCCTTTCCATACAGATCCACTACTATATGCTTTATTCCCACACCCACAATACGAACTCTAACTGTATCATTTATCTTCAGTTTTGGTAGTTCTATCTGTGAACGTAGTTTCATTGCTTCTATTCTGCTACCTATTGCTATACTGGCCACTTCATCATACTCTAGCACAATAAAATCAATTTCAGCACCTAGCATGCCACGAATTATGGACTTATTTTGTTTGTTTTCTACTAGATGTGTAATAGGTATCAAAACTTTTATGTCTTTATACCATAAAATTGCACACGGAATATATTTATCTCTTAATTTATAGTATTCATCTTCAATTCCAGTTATTGTTCCGAATAAGTATTCTTTTTTCCTCTTTACTTCTTATTATCTCTTTTATACTTATATTTTCCAATTTTTCACCACCTAAAAAAACACTTACCTATTTTTAGGTAAATGCTTATATTTTCATTAAATTTATGAACTCACTTATATGGAAATGGTAATTTATTTCTTAAAGTTTCCAATGCTCTATTTTTGTCCTATTTCCGTTTTTATCTTTTATAGTTGTATCTGTAACAGGTCCCCAGTCAAAAGAAGAAACTTCTCCAACTTTTTTTCCAGTTTCATCTGTAAAAGTTGTTTCTTTGTATTTGCCAAAATTCCAAGTTGTTGCTTTAATTTTTTTATTAGTAGCATTAGAGCCACTACCTGCTGGAACGAAAAAGAAAATGTTAGGTATCATTAAAAATAGTGCAAGAAAAACACTAGATACATTTCCATCTCCATTATATTTTCCTATAATAAACCAAGTAATAAGAATGCTTATTGGTGCTAATACTCTAGCAATAAGCCAGCATTTATCACCATCATAATCCTTTCTATGAAATAAGTTGTTCACAATAAATAAAACTATTAAATACACGATAGAAAAAGATAATATTCCACCTATAAGCCAAAGTATCTGAGAATTTTTATCTTTAACTAAAAAACCTGTCCATAATAATTCTAAAGGTCCTGCAACAATTCCTACAATTATACTAAAAATAATTTTTAGTATTCTAGTTATTCCTTTTGAATTTTCTTTTGATGTTTCCTCATTGTTCATAATCATAATCCCCCCTTTTATAAAATCATATCACTAATTTAATAATTTGAATACTCTATTATAGAAATTCAAACAAAAATTACTATTATTCAAGAGTAATTATACCATACTATCAAAAATTATCAAATGTAATTTCCTCAAATTCTTCATTTTCTTGTTTGTCCTCTATTGTTTTTTTGTCTATCTTAAGTTTAGTCTCTGGTACTTTCTCTATATTCCAATTAGGTTTGTAACTATTTACTGGTACATCTTTTAATTGCTTTGCAAGTTTGTGTTCTGTATATATCATTTTATTAAGCATAAGTGGTTTATTTCCACGAATATTAACCAATAGTTCATTATGTGGTATTCTTAATATCTCATCTGCATTTAAAAGATTCCTTTTTAATGTAGATATGTTCTTTTGTCCAAATTCTAACTCTCCTTCAATTCCTACATCTTTCTTTATACTTTGACTTTCTGCTGTTGACACACCGTAGAAGATCACTAAAATATTGTGCTGTTAGAGTATCTGCTGCACCGAAGACATAGTCTTAAATCGCAGTTACCAATTATCTCTTGCCAAGTGTCGAGAGGGTAACGGTTTTTTATCTGTCCTATATTTTGAACTATTGGTATTAGTGCAATTCCACGACTTCTTACTGTACTAATTTTTCTGTTGAAATCTGGTATTTCTCCGAATATTTGCGAATTCGTCTAAAAAGAAATATACTTCATTTTCACATTTTCCATTTTCTCTACTATCTGCATACTTCACTAATTTTATAAACAAAAATGTGAAGAATAATGACACAAGGAAATCTTTGCTTGAATCTACATCGCTTGATATCACATAATAAATACAAGATTTTTGTCCAGGTAATATTAAATCTATATCTGTAGCATTAGTGAGTTCTTGTAATTCTTTATTCTGAAAAGCTTGTAACCTAGTTCCTAGTCCGTGTAAGTACAGATGCCTTAATTGTATCTGAGCCACTTGCATAGATATTGTATGACATACGAGCTGGACTATCTGGAGGTAAACTCCTAAACATATTATCTAGTTTTGTAATATCGCCAGAAGCTATAATTTTGTATATGTCTGTTAGTGTGTTTTGTTCTAGCTTATTTTCTAAAAAATAAAACTCAAAGGCTTTCAAAAGGTTTTCTTCCGCTCTTGGCCAGAAATCGTCTTTCCCTTTTTTCTTTTGAGTTCCTGTTATTATTACATTTGAACTGGTCTGAATATCTGTAACATCTTCATTTTCTCCTAATGGATTCCACCTGTCAGAGTGTTCCATATCCTTTAAATTAAATACTTTTACTATATAGCCATTTTCACGAAATATTGTATTAGTCTTTCGATAGATTTCTCCGTTTAGCATCTGTTACAATTATGGATTTCTTGTATTGCAGTAACTCTAATAGATTTGTTATGAGAAAGCCTATTGTTTTCATACTACCAGAACTACCAAATACTGCAATGTTTTTATTAAAATGGCTATCAAATGGTAACTTTATAATGTCTGTTCCTTTTTTGCCCAATATTATTCCTGGTGTTTCATTTCTGCCAAGTATCTTATTTATCTCACTATCACTAAGCCAGTCTGCCGTGCCGATATGTTCCGGTCCTCTGATTTAAGTTTAATGCCCTTTATTTCCTCTTTCTTATAAAATACAACTAACTTTATTGCTATGACAAGTAAAACGGTTATAACGGCAATTATGGTGCAAATTAAGGCATAATAAAAATTGGTTAGTACAATTTCTTTATTAAAGCAATTATTTAAAATTTCAACATAATTATTTATGTTAGTATCTATTAAAATATTTACAATTATTAGTACAACTGTTGAAGTCCAAAATATAATCTTTTTAGTCATAAATTCTAATATCCTTATCTATGTAATCAGATAAATTTATAATCTTATAATTTGCTAGTGGTAATTCTTGCCCTAAATTTCTTATAATATTTTCTTCGCATATAATGTCTACTTGTTTATCTTTATTTGCTGTTAAAAACACATTGATTCTATTTATTTTTTCTGTATCTATTAAGTAAAATGTTGTTATATATTTGTCTTTGTTATTAGTATAATCACAAAAGTTATATTCTGAAATATGCACATTTTTGTATAAACTTTCTACTAACTTTGGCCAATTTATTTGTTGTATGTATTTTAATTTTTCTAAATCTTCGTCTTTATCTTCACAAACTATTAGTGAATTAAACCCAAACACAAAATTTCTTAATTCTATTCTTTTTATGTCGTCTACTAAAACTAATATATTTTTGTGTTGTGTTTCTTTTTGTAAATCGTATATAACAGAGTTTATATATTTTGTTGTATGCTCTTTTGAAATATGATAGATTAAATAGCTTGTACCAAATATTTTTAAAATTCCAATGTATTTTCTAGAGGTTTCTGTAAATTTATTTTTATCTTTTATTTCAATAGATGGTATAAAATCTATGTACTCGTCTTTATGGTACATTGCTGACAAATGACTTATAAATTTTAGCCTATCTGTATATTTTCTGTCATATCTTAATGGTGTAGTATTTTGTCCTAATACTTTCATATACGCATAACCATTTTCTGCTAAAACTAGATATTTATTATATTTTCTTATAATATTTTTTTGAATTAGATTTCTTATTCGTTTTGGATAGTATGTATCATTAAAAAAATACACTGCATCTTTTACTGATAAATATTGAAATCGCCCTATAAATTTTATAAGTTCTATTTCATTTTTGTTCTTTGGAAATATACTTTTAATTTTCTTCACCACCTTTTTCAATAATCTTTCACACAATGGTACTTGGCTAGGAATGTGATAGCTTACGCTCTCACACACCTATCCTACTTAGCTTTTTTTGTTCTTAAATATTACTACAAGCATTGGTTTTACTGGTTTTTTTACATATAAAAAATGTCCTATTTTTTGTTTTTAAAAACTTCAGAAAAAGGACATTTTAAACTAATATATTTTGCATTAAATTTACTACATTTTTTTGAGGAGTAACATATACCTCTGTGTGTGGTATTTCTGCAAATTCTCCTTGAACACAATAAAACATTTTTTCTATATTGTCATCTTCTATAATGTTGTTTAGTATAAGAGCATCAAAAATTGGTTTTATAAATTTATTGTCAATATCCCAACCCTTAATATTATCAAAAATCTTAATAAATACAAATACTTTCTCTTTGAACATATTATTAAAAGGTTTTGTTACTTCAGCAATGTTTAAAAGTATATTTTTAAATGCGTGTGTTTTTAAAGATTTATATGATGGCATAGGCTCTGGAATATATATATCTAATATATTTTCTTTTACACTTGCCTTATATTCATCACTAATATTTTTTATTTTTTCTGTACTATATTCTACTGTTCTGTTGTATATTCTGACTTCATTTAAAATGTTATATCTTCTTTTTTCTAAATTCTTCAAAAAGCCTTCCATTTGTAAGTCATTTACAGATTTATTTTGTCTAACTGTATGTATTTCATTTTCTAAATTAAATAATTCTGTATATAATTTATCTGATAAAATCATAAAAAAGTCCTTTCTACATAATAGTAAGGGCAAATTTAAAAGGCTAAACACTATTCTTCATCTTCTTGTTTGTCATATGCATCAAAAATTTCTTTTGTTATTAAATCTCTAACTTCTTGATTTAAAGGATGACATAAATCTCTAAATGCTCTTTTTTCTCCATTTAATCTTCTTGAAGGCATTGCTACAAATCTTCCAGCCCTTTCGCTTTCTAATATTCTAATTCCTCTTACAATAAAACTATCGTTTAACACGATATTGGCATAGCCTAATAATGCACCTCTTTGTTTAATTTTAAAAATTCTTACTTCTGTAATTTTAATCTCCATATTCAAATTCCTCCTATAATTTTATTTTTTGAAGGGCAAATTATAGGATTACTAACAAATTTTATTTGCCCGTTCTTGGCAAAGTAGGGCAAGTTGGTTTTTCTGGTATATGTACAACTGTTGTCCAGTCGCTATCTGCCTCTGCTGTTACACTATAGTACACACCAATAGTTTTTGTATGGTTTGTAAATGTATCATTATCTTTTAATGTATCTAATGATATACAATTCATTGTTGGGCTTGTGCTTTCTCTAAAGCCTGTTTCTACTCTGCCGAAGTCAAAACAAGTTTCTGTAATGTATTCGTCATCTGCTAATTTTATTTTTGTGAAATCCAAGTCATAATTTTCTTGTGTGCTTAAATCTTCTTTGAATAGTATGTATTCATCTGATTTATTGGTTTTGTAGTAAACATCATATTTTAAATCTTGATTCCATGTACCTGTTGTCATTTTCTCCAAACGAATATAATCTGTTGGTATATAATCAAACCATTTAAAGTTCTCTAGGTAAACATTTGAGTTATTGGCAACATTACTAAATGTGTAATTTACTTTTTCTCCTGGTTTAATTTCGACAGTTCCTGTCTTATCAACATCTACAGTAATGTCTGCAGGCTCATTGTCTATTGTTACAGGTACTGTTTCTCCATTGTTTACTATTTCAAATTCAAAAGTATCTTCATTTAGCAAGTAATATACTGAGCCGGTTTCTAATTCTTTTAGATAATATTTCCCTTTATAAAGCTCTTGACTAATAGCTTTTCCGTTTTCGTCTGTTACAAGTGTTTCTATAAGATTATCGTTTTCATCATATAGTCCAAATTTTGCACCCTCTAATACTTTTGAGTTATCTTTACTGTCTACTTTTGTTATTTCTACTTTACCTTTGATTCTTTCATTTTCTATTGTTACAGCAGTTGTTTCATTTGCTGTTAGTTCTACTGTTATTGGTTTATCATTTAATACATAGTTATCTAATGTTTTTACTTCTCTTAATGTTAATGATTTAAAGTCTCTTACTGGATATCTTTGAGTTAAAGCCTCTCCGTTTTCATCTGTTACTATTTTTTCTAGTACATTTCCGTTTGAATCTAATACCTCAAATTCTACTCCTTGTAGTTTTATTTCGTTGTTATCCTCATCAACTTTAATTACTTTTACTTGACCTTTCTTTAGTTCATTTTCAACTGTTGTCTCTGTATCTGTATTCCATTCAACTTTAACTTCTGTGTCTTTTGCTAGGTTATACCACTTTCCTGTATTCTTTTCAATTAGCTTATATTCTCCTGTGCGTAGATTTTCAATATAAATTTCTCCGTCAACATTAGTTGTGTAAGTACCAATTATCTTATCTAATTCGACACTATATAAATCAAATTGCACATTGCCTAATCTTATTTCGTTGTTATCAGCATCTACTTTATAAACTTTTAAATTTCCTTCTTTATGCTTATTTGTTAATTCTTTTGTAATTGTTGTATCATATCCTACAGTAACTTCATTTTCTGTTGTGTCTAATATATAATTATCATTTGTAGTAGTTTCTACAACAATATATTTACCTGGTCTTAAATTTGAAAAAGTAGCAATTCCTTTTTCGTTTGTTGTAGCATTTTGCACAACTGTTCCAGCTTGATTTTTTAATTGGAATGTTACACCTGCAATAGGTTTGTTTGTATCTTCATCTGTTTTCTCAACTTTTATTATTGATTTAGCTGTTGTTAGTTCAAATGGTGTTCTAGCACTTGTAATTTCGTATGGATCAGCTGCTATAATGTAATCTTGGAAGTCATCATTATATGCCTCTGCATAGAACGCACCACAAGTTTCAACTTGCACATTTGTTAAATAAATTAAACCGTCAATATCTCCTGTTATATTCGCTCTTGGTATTTTTACCTTTAGTGTACTTCCATTTTTCTCATAAGTTGTTCCTGTTGGAAATTTCGATAGTGTTACGTCATAGCTACCTAATGCTTTATTTGAGTTTATTTTAAAGTTTTGTACTTCGTAATTTCCTTCAGTATAAGTATTTCCACTTTTAGCTATTGATACTTTTGCTTCCTCATATTTTTCATTTGAACTTAAACATTTGTTATATAATTTTTCTGCCTCATTTAATACTTTTTGACCACGTCTTTGAACATCTTTTAGTGTTAATCCAGCTTCTTTGTCCGAATTTGTTATCCATGTTGGTACTTTGTATGTCTCCTTTGGACTTTTACCATTTACCAAGCAATGAACTACTGTCTTAGTAACGAAATACCAGTCGTCATCGCACTCTACTGTGGTATCTCGCCAGTCAACACCAATGTAGCCAAAATATAAGCATCTCCATAATACGTCACTTTGCAATTTTTCTTTTACATAAGAATCATATCCTCCAAAATCAGTAGCACCAGAGCCTACTCCGTGGTTTATCTGGCTCAACACAGAAAGCATATAGCTTTTTTCCTGTATCTGGGTCTTTATAATATACTTTTACAACTAATTTCAAGCTTCCATCTGATTTAATTTCTAAAAGTCCTGGCAACTCTTTCTCTCCATAAAGATGACTTGTATCTCCAATGTCAATAGCTGCAAATGTTGGAATTGTAATATTTAGTAATAAAAAAAATACCATTAAAATTGGTATTGCTTTTTTGCTTATTTTTCTAATCATATTTTTTACCTCCTAAAAAAAGAAGCCTTGTTTGGCCTCTTTCAATTTTATATTTTAAATAACTTCTTGATACAAATAAATTTTGGTATCATATAAATAATAGTCTGTTCCTTTGCTGTTATATCTATAGTATTTTTCTACATAGACACTTACTTTACAACCTGCCAAAGCCACACCATTTAATTTTGAATTTGAACTATAAGAAATCCAATAGTTCGTTGGCTTTGTTGTACAAGCAACTGCATATCCACCAAGTTCCTCATACATTTCGTCTTTTTTCATTTGCTCATTTATGTAATTAACTGCTTCTTGTGTTTTTTGCTTGTTATACTCTGAAAAGAAAGTATTAGCAAGTTTTTCATTTTCTGTATTTGTTTCTTCTTTTTCCTCGTCAGTAGGTTGCTTATCTGTGTTTTGCTTGTCGTTTTCTTTTTTATCATCTTTTGTTGTTGTTCCTGTATTGTTCTTATTGCTTGTATTTGTCTTATTATTATTAGATTTATTTGTATCACTAGACACATTTTTATCTGTAGCATCATCTGTCTTGTTTTCAACAGTATTTTTGCCAGATGCTTTTATTTCAGTTTTATCTGATTTACTTTTGTTTTCAGTATCTTCTGTACTTTCCATGACTTCATTTTCCATACTATTTGTTGTACTATTCATTAAAATATTTGAAGAATTTTGTTGTAGGTTATTGCTTATTATGTCTGTATTTTCATTGCTATTATTTAATACGTTTTCATTCTTTGATTTAGTGTTAAATATAAAGTACAATATAATACAAATAATTATAACTAATAATATTACCACAGTCGTAATTATAAATTTTTTCTTATTCACTCAAACATCACCTCTTTATTTTTAGAATAGCATTTTTTTACAAAAAAGGGAATGCCCAAGCTCAAAAAATTTTAATTATTTTCAATTCCTTGCACACAAAGTCTTAATTTTGGCTTATTTCTAACACAGGTTATTATAGTAATTCTGTTATCTTCTGTATCTTCTAGCATAGTCCAGTCTGTTTCTTGTATTTGCTTTATAGTTGTTACCTTGTATTCTTTATTTCCTAAGGCCGACGAATATTTTATAATGTCTCCCTCTTTAACATATTTTAAATTTGCTAAAAATCTATATGTATTATGTCCTGCGAGGCATACATTTCCTTCTAAAATATTGCTATGTTCAAAAAGTCCAATTCCTTGTGCTAGAGCTAATTGGTCAGTACCTTTTACTACAATATCTTTAAAGTTGATTACTGGTATTTCTAAAGTACCTATTGCATTTAGATATTTGCTTTCGTCTACCTCAGATTCTACGGGTGTTCCAACTGTATTATTAAAATTTGTAATTACTTCATTTCTGTTGCTATCATTATATATATTGTATACAGAATTGATATTATCTTGTATCTTTCTATATTCAATATACTTAAATATTCCGAAAACAGACAGTGAAATCAAAATAAGAATACTACAACTAATTATTACTATTTTTAGGACTCTTTTTGCTTTTTCATTCACAACTTTATCCCTCCTTTCATTATAAATTGCAAATATCCTCCTTTCTCGCAAAAACAAATAAACTAGATAATTTCTAGTTCAATTATGTCTTTTATGTATTTTGAAATATCAGAGAATGCAGACGGTGTGTCTATTTTTTTGCATATGTCTTCTAGTGAGAATGGGTCAAATATAATGTCATAAATTCCTAGTAACAATGCGTCTCTTAGTTCTTTTTGCTCTGCATTTTCTAATAGTAAAATCACTCTTATATTTTTATTTCTTACCTTAAACATAAAATCTTTAAAATTGTACTTATTATTTTGTACTGATACTATTAAAGTATCAGCTTCTTTTTCTTCTAAAATGTAGTCTGCATAGTAAACTATTCGACTATCTTTTATTTTTTTATTTATATCCTTATTTAACTGTTCATTATCTGTAAATATTAAAATCAATTCAATCACTCCTCTTAAAATATTGCATTGGATCTACTGTTTCTCCATTTATCATAACCTCAAAGTGTGCGTGTGGTCCTGTTGAATTGCCTGTACTTCCGGACTGTAAGCACAGGTTGTCCTTTAGTTACTCTATCATTTGTTTTTACTAAAATGTTTGTTCCGTGTGCATATAGGGTGCTAACACCATTTCCGGTGGTCTATTATTACACAATTACCATAACCACCGATTATAACAAGCTTTTGTAACTATTCCGTCTGCCATTGCCACAAAATTTGTTCCTACTGGTGCACCGACATCTGTTCCACTATGTAATTTATATTCTCCAGATATAGGATGCACTCTGTAACCATATTCAGAAGTGACATTTGTATATCCTGGAATTGGCCAAGTAAACATATCGTTTCCAATTAAAATGGTATAAGCATTGTTAATTGTATCGTCATAATAGCCACTTGCAGAATTTATAACCAAATCTACACACATATCAATATCTTCTTCTTTCAAATTCATACTCGTTTTTAGATACTTTTTTAATCTTTCGTATTGCTCACCTTGCAGTTTTTCTGTTTTATATTTTTTCTTTGTTATTCTAGTGTTGCCATCATCAGAAACTGCTGTAATAGTTTCATACTCGTATGTATAATGACCAATAATAGTATCGCTTTCTACTAAAATATATTGTGTTTGTGCTTTATCTTTATTTTCTTTCCAAGTTACTTTTTTGCCTTTAGTTTGCTTTTCTTCTGTCTTTATTGTGTCTCTTTCATACTTAAATGTAGATTTAAAATTTTCTCCTATTTCATCTAATAAAGTCTGGTTTATTTCTTTTTCATTATTCAAATTTTCTAGTGTCATAAGTGTAGATAAATGAGACCATTCTATCATTTTATTATTTTCTAAATTATTTACATCTAAAAGCTCATTTTTCTTCTCTTTGTCCACATAATTATCACAAGTATTTAGGTATTCTGCTTTTTCAATACACATTGTTTTTATATCTAATTGTACTTCAGTAAGTTCGCTATCATCTGTCTGTGCAGAACTCGCAAATAGACTATCCATTAGCCACGATACTAATAAAAGTACTATTAAAACTATTGCAATATATGGAATTAGTGGTTTAAGCACCATCATAATTACTTTTTTTACTTTCTTTTTTATCTCTTTTTTTGCTTTATCCTTTATGCTCATTTTTCTCACCTAACCTCTCTTTAGGTTGGTTTTCTCTCATATTGTTAATGTATTCTGTATGTTGCATTTGCTTTTTAGGCTCATTTGCTTTATTTTTAAAGTTTACATTTGCATCGCCCTCTACCATTCTTCTTCCCATTGAAAGATATGCACCTGCTGCTTTTGCTGTTCCTTTAGCACCTGTTTTTAAAGCTGAAGCTACTTTGCTACCTTTACCTGTGCCTGTATTGGCTTTTTCTTGTTTAGTATTCGCATTTCCATTAGGTATTACATCTCTTATAGGGTTTATATTACCGTTGAAGTCTTTCTCTGGTGTTAAGTTCATTTGTGGATTTACAAAATTTTTTACCCTACTTACAAAGCTTTGTTGTTGTCCATTATTGTTCTGACCTTGCATGTTAGAAGCTGTAGAATTACTATCTCCTGCTGGAGTTTTAAATTGCTCTTTAATTGCACTTATTCCATATCCTATAGCTCCTCCAGCAACTCCACCCATTGCAAATGCTTGTGTTGCTTGTGCATTTGTATCTACTCCACAAATTCTACTTGTTAAGTCTTGTAATGAATTTTGTATTGTACTTGCTAAAGGCAATATCATCATTGCCCAAATTAGTGAAACTGCCCAGCCTCCTCCGTGATGGTAGGAATGTTAAATACATTAAAAATAAAAAGCAGTAGATAAACTGCATAAATACATTTGTTATTATCTGTCCTGCCCAAATGCTTATCGCTGTTGCATTTCTATTTACTATCCAAATACTAAGTGCAACTGGTGTAAATACTGTAAAAATAATTAGTACAAACTGTCTTACAATAAATTGTATATTTAGTTTTATAAATAGATAAATAAACATAGCTATTACAATAGCTGTAGTTATAGCATTACCAGTACGAATAGAGGTCATCATACTTTCGCCAAGTAGTCCATTTAAAGAAGAATTGGCATTTACTACTAATAAACTTACAAGAGAATTGTTTACAAATAGCAAAAATTTTACAAACAGTGGTGCTAAAGCTATTGCAAGGCCACCGCAGAAGTAGCCTCATTAAATTATCTTTTGCTTCAGTTTTTTTAGCTGTACTATTGCCTGCCATCATCATTTTGTAAGATAGCATTATAACTGCAATAAGTATTAGTATTCCTGCTACACTTGCAAATATTTTGTACCAAGACATTGTCTTAGACCATAGTTCATTTGTGAATGGTGCAACAGAATTGGCATCAACTCCCTTGTTAAAAATCAACTCGTCATAATCTTTAAAACCAATACCCATTGTTTCGGAAGTGCAGAGGTCAAAAATTGCTTGTGCAATTCCACCAAGCATTCCAGCAATAATCTTTTCAAACATTGAGCCTTCTTCACTGTCTATCTGTTCTGCAAAATCTGTTTCTGCACGAGAAATAGGGCATATAGAGATAAGCAAAAAAAGTATTGTAATAAAAACTATAAAACTTTTTAAAATCTTATTCACTTAATTTCTCCTATCATTTATGATAGGGCAAATAGGACACTTATTTTATCATTCTTATAGGCATCACCCCTTTAAATAGTTTTTTATATTCATATTATGTGAAAACAAAATCCTTTTCATAGTCTGCTATTTCAAATTTCATTGCAGTAACCGAGTTATTTAATGAAAAGATACATTCTCCTGGACTTGCCATTGTTAATATTTCTTTTGCACCTTCAGATAAACTGAAGAATTTTCTAATATTCTCCACATTTCCTGTACTTTGCCTAAATAAGAATTTAGTAGAGCAAATATTTATTATTGTTCTACCGTTCTTCACAATTTATAAACTCATCTATAAATTGGCTACCTATTAACAATGGTGTATTATATTTTCTACCTCTACGAGCAACGGTTGCCAAAAAATCAGCTGATTCTTTATATTTTAAAAATAGCCAAGCTTCATCGCAAATAATTAGTTTCTTTTTCTCTCTGTTTTTTAGTATGAATTTTTGCCAAACCCAAGTAAGTATTACAAATGAAGAATAAAGTTTAGTAAACTCGTCTTTTATCTCACTCATATCAAAACTTATAATGTCCTCATTAGAAAATATTGTACTTTCACAGTCAAATATTCCAAGTGAATTGCCCTTTAGAAAAGGAATTAGTATTTCTGCTAATTCCTTACATTTACCTCTTTCGTCTAGCCTTTTTTGAAAGTCTGTTAGTGTAGGCATTTTCTTTTTTACTTTTCCTACAACATATTTTCCATTACTTAATTTTCCTTTATTTCTTTCATACATTGAATTTATGTTGTCATTTATTCCACGTTCTGCATATAACTGATTTACCACAATTTCAATTTCTGTTATCTCTGTGCCATTTAAACTTCTATTCATATAATTTCTTGCTATTGTAGAGAGTAAAGCTCTTATATCTGCCACCTTATCCATTATATTTAAAAATTCTTTATTGCCTTTAAAGTCTTTCTCGATTTCAAATGGGTTAATTCCTGTGGATTCTCCTTGTCTTATTTTTATTGTTTTCCCCCCTAGTTTCTGTACCAATTTAGCATATTCACCTTCGACATCTATGAAAAAAGCAGAACAGTTATATGTAACTATATTTCTTTCTGCCATTAGCTTTAGTGAAACACTTTTACCAGCCCCAGAAGTTCCACAAATGAAAATATGTGGGTTTGGTAAGTTTGGTGGACCAATAAATGTGTTTAAATATATCGGTGCGTTTGTATAATAATTTCTACCTAAAAATGTACCTTTGCTATGTGATACATTAGGGTTAGTAATTGGCATTAAAGTTGCAACTCCTCCAGATACCATATTTCTTTCAAATCCAGAAATTGCATATTGCCCTGTAGGTAACATCATTTTTAAACCAGCTACTTGTTTAAATATTAGAGTTCTAACCATAGCAGTTTTCTTATTCATTTCTGCCTCTAATATTTTTGATTTCTCATTTAATTTCTCTAAACTCTCACAAGTAAGCGAAATAAAGACAGTTACAAAAAATAGTTTATCTTGATTTGTTTGTATTAAAGTTCTTAATCCTTCTAAATCTGCAATTTCTTTTTCTAGCACAGGAGTATGTGCAATATTTCCTTGCCTCATATAATTGGCATATTCTGCTTGCGACTGTACTAACTTTTTGGTTAGTTGGTTTATAACACTTGCATTTGAGGAAGTTTCAATCTTAATTGATATTGTTACATCTCCTAAGTAAACTAATTCCTCTAGCCAACCGTAACCAAGTTTGTTCTGGATAAATAGTTATAACAAAAGTTCGTGAATATTTATTATAGCCTAGATACAAGTAATCTGCTTTTTCTTCTAAAACATCTGGAAGTATCTTATCTTCAATAGCAGAAATATTTTCAAAAATGTTATTTTCTTCTTTTGCTTTTTTCCTTTTTACCAACATACAATTCCTCCTTTCTAAAGTCCATTTTTATTATATTTGAGTTCTTATTTAGTTCTTTATAAAGTAAATTGTAAATATCCTCATCATTTAGTAACTCACATTGTATTTTAGCCCTTGAAAGACTTGTTTTTAAATTGGCTATTCTTCTATTTAATTCTTTTATGGCATCTTCAAATAGTCCGTCATATGATAAAATGATATAATTTTTGTTAATTGCTGTATCCATATTTTCCATCATATTATTTAGAAAATTTATTAAATTTTCCTTGCAATTCCTTATCTGCATATTAGTTGCTCTTGTTTTCTTTATATCATTTATAATCTCATTTGTATCAATATTTTCTGTAGTTGTTAGGAATTGAACAAAACCATCAAATGTCAAAGCTGTTTGCATTAGTACATTTTCTATTGTTTCTTGCTCATTTTCAGACATCATATTGTAGTCAATGCTTCCTATTCTTAAAATGCAAGAATATCTATTTTCTATATTTATCATCGAGTTGTTTATTTTTAAACCTAAAATATCTTTTAACTGTTTTGTCTTTTTCTTTCCGTTATCATTTTGAATACTTTTGTCAGTAGTTTGCTTTTTTTGTTTTACTTTATTCTTACTGTTTTTCAAATACACAAAAGTAAGTAAAATTGCCAAAACACTTAAAACTAGAAACACTATCATTATTACCATTTGCAACACCTCTTAAATACATACTTTTTATTTCTATTGAGGTACTTAATGCAATTTAAAAATAATTTATCAAAATTTTGCTCTCGTATTTTTAAAAATGCACATAACAAAAAGAATATAGTTACAATGCCAATTATTATAATCTTTATTGGAATTGGTATGTGCAAAGCAACTACAGATAGGGAAGAAGCAGCAAGCATTAAATATACAACTTGCCTTAAACTCAAATACCCACCAAATATTTTTTCTTCTCTTTTTGTATTAAACGGTATCTTAAAAACTCGCATAACATACCTCCTCTAACTTAGTAAACTTCCGTGTATTATTGGTTGCAATATTGATTATTATTCCAGCGATAATGAGTGAAAGTCCTAGAATTATCCCACCTCCACATATCCAGGCAAGTGAGCCTATACTTTCTGCACGCTTTTGAGGATTATTAGCATTTGCTATCATTTTAATTGCTGCAATTACTATGCTAGCAAAGATTAAAACTCCACCGTAAAGGCATCGCTATACTTGTTATAACTCTCTGTATATTATTTGTTGCTGCTTCTACCTCTGCTGTTCCTATTCCTGTTGTCCCACTTTCTGTTGCAAGTACTGCATTTACATTTGTTAAGAGTACTAAAATTATAGCTAGAATTGTAAATACTCTCACTATAACCAACTTTTTCTTTGTAGTTAATTTCATAAAAATTATCATCTCCTATACAAATTGATAGGGCTTATTTGTATAGGACACACTTTTTTACATTAGCTCTTTAAAATAATTAAAAATTACTGGTATGCAAAATAAAAAAATAATACCAATAAAGATAATTGGTACACTTTTTAGAAATTTTGACTTTAGTATCTGTGATTTAATTATGCATCCGAATATTAGTAACAATAAAGAAATTATAAGCACAGCACACAATATTGCTAATACTATAGTAAAAGCCATAAATAAAACCTCTGTTACTATATTTTCAAAATTGTTCATATAATCTTCTAACATTACTTATGGCCTCCTTGTATTTGTTTTAGAATATTCTTTTATTATTGTTCGTTTATAATAGTTAAAGAAATTACCAATGCAATTTTCTTTAGAAATAAGATACAAATTTATAAGTTCTTGTCTATCAACTTTCAAAAGTAAAGTTTTAAATTCACTATTATACAAACAATATAATGTGTATATTATTTCTTTTAACATTTGCACTTTGTCTGCTTGCATAATGGATAAAATATCAGTTGTATATATAAATTCCAAGCGATTTAAAATACTGTAAAATTCTCTTGAAATTTTATCGCTATTATTTATAATTAAATAAAATAAATCCTCTATTATTTTATTTATATTATTCTCCTGTATTTTTTCGTCAATAGGGTATGTACTTTTTAATACATAGGGGTATGTATTTTTTTGTACATAGGGTATATCGTTTATATATATTCGCCTTTCCTTAATAACCTTATTATTATCCCTTATCATTTCTAGTTTTATATACTGCAATTTTTCTAAATGTGAAATCCATTGAGATACAGTATGTAATGTTACATTATATAAACTAGCAAAGTATCTATTACTTGCATAACAATAACCTTTTATATTTGCTAAAGCTGTAATTTCACCATACAGTAATTTCTCTGCTGGCTTTAAATTGGTATCATATCTAACTGTCGCCGGTATAATCGCATAATAATTAACTTTGTTATCTTCATTCAATTTTTTCCTCCTTTCGTTCTACTTTTGTATCAGCTCTTGAGCCACATAAGATTAGAGCATATAAAAAGAGGCTAACATTAGCCCCTAATATTAAACAAATTATTAAATATAACATATACAGTATTTTCTCTCACTTTCATGTTAAAAATAATATCCATTAAATATTATTTTTGATTTTATGTTCTTTTATTTTTGGGGAATATTCCCCATTTTTAATTTAAAAATTCCCCATTTTTAATAAGTTTTTATAATTCTTATTAAACTTTGGTAAACCTTAATAAACTTTAATAAATTTTTACTTGTCTCAATTTTCGTTGAAATACTAGCCCTTTTTTCTTAAAATGTACTTTTTATAATTATTGTGCTTTGTCAATATTATGTAATGTCTGTTCAACTCTTAATCAGAAGGTCCGGGGTTCGACCCCCCGGTGGTGCACCATTTTTTTAATAAGAACTATTTAGTAGTTCTTTTTTTGTTTAGTATCAATATTTTTAGCTATTTACTTAAATAATTACTTTTGCAAATTTTGTCTTTGTATTATTTAATATAATTATGATATTTTTTCATAACTAAATTCTACTTAGCCTTTCGGTGGAATTTAGTTTTAAATTTAAGAAGTCTAAAAACACAAAAACTTATATTGAAAATAAATAAAAAATATGATATATATATATATGGAGAGGTGAATAAATATGTTAATTGATGAAAAAAAGAAAATAGCAGAATCATTATATTTAGAATTAGGATATCAAAATAAGGAATTAAGAATAACGAGATTAGAAGATGCAAAAGCTGACCTTTTCGAACTCAATGAAAATCAAAAAGGCATGGGAGGAATTCTCATTGCTGATGACGGCTCATATTTGATTTGTGGTTCTGCATATTCATTATCATATTACATAGAAGAATTTAAAAAGGGTAAAAGGCATTCTAAAGGGAAAATGAGAATTAATGGACAAATTGTTAATACTAATAAAGAGTTAATAGATTTAATTAAAAAAGGTATTAATCCTTTAGAATATATTGAAAACCAAGAAAATATTGAATTTATATGTAATGCAATTACTCACGAAGAACAATCACAAGATCCTTATTGGGATGATATGGCAAAAATATTATTAAAAGCCATTATAAATTATTTAGTAGTAAAAAATGAAGGAGATAAATCTTTAAAGAAATGTTTGGAAATTTCTAATTTGGGTATAAATAAAGAAAAATTAGATCAGTTATTCCATGAACTTAATGATGAAGCAATTAGCTATATGTATAAGCCCATAGAAATTGCGCCAGACAGAACATATGGTAGCATTGTTGATACTCTAATAGAAAAATTATCTAAGTTAGTAAAATAATTTGTAAATAATATTTTAAATACATATGAAAAGAGGGAGAAATGAATAATAAAATAGTAAATAAACAAATACCAATAGAAAAAATTGTTGATATTGCAAATTATTTTGAAGATTACAAAGAAAAATATGACAAATTATTTGAAGAAGATAGAGAAAAAAATAAGAATTTACCTTTTATTGAGAGAAGACCAGAATATGATAATGTAAGTGCAGAAATAAAATACACTATAGCATTTCATAATGGACAGACAATAAAAGAAAAAGATTTTAATTGGTTTATAAGTAATCTAAATAATACAAAGATAATAAAGGAAATTGAATTATATCTATCTATTAGATATTTTAGTAAGTCAGATAAAGATAATTTGAATAGTGAATATAATTCAATAACTGCTTCAGTAGATTTTAGAGATGCTGGTATGAATTTACAATATTCAGATGTCATAATAAATGTAAATACAACAAACCAAGAAAGAGAATCTAATAATATTTACTCTACAATAATGAATACTCTTGAAGAAACTGAAGATAGATATAATAATACAATAAAGCATAGAAAGATAAGAACTCAATGTTTTACAATATCAGTAGGTATAATTTTATCATATATTTTATATATAATTTTAAGAATTAATATAAATAAAATACCTCCTGTACTAGCTGAATATTTAGATAATAAGTATGTTTTAGTTTTCGGTCAATGGTTTATTGCTATTGTGTTTGGAAATGTATTGTCATACTGGTATATGTTAATGTTATATAAACCTCTATTACCATACGCAAAATATGCAGGATATAACTCATCAACACATAGGTCAGTTTATAGAGATGATATAAGTGATTATTTAGAGCATTCTGAAGTACATTTTGGTAAGTATTGGGATGCAGAAAAAAAAAGAAAAAGAATCGAAGATATATATAAGGTAACTAAAATAATTTTACTTGTACAATTAGTGATAAGTGCAATTCTATTTTTTGTAATGAAATAATAAAAAGGGATAAGGCAGTAGGTAGAACTAGAGAAGATTTCATGAATGAATTAACAAACTTTGGACGATATAGGAATTTACCTCCAATTCAAAGAATGTCAGATCCAGAAAGAATCACACGAATGTAAAGAAAAATTGAGCAAGAACATCAATCCTCAGATGATATAGCATTATAATAAAATTAAGTTGTATTCATATACAACTTAATTTTATTATATAACCTCTTTTTACTAATGCACATAATACACATTGCTGCACCATAGTCTCTGCAATTCTTCTGTTTCCGTAAAATCTTCGGCTTCTTTTATCGTCTCTAGTATTCCATTCTTGTCTAAATTATCACTAATTACAACTATAATTCCTTCTGAAATATCTTTACTTTCAAATATTTCTTGTATATTTTCTTCTGTGCAATCTAAATCCTTCGCTATATATGATTCATCTATTTTAGAAAATAGTAATAAATCATTTAGAAATCCTAATGTTTGCGAGCTATACACATATATTGTTGGCAAATTTAATTCTCCACTAACTTTCTCTATAAAGTCTTTTTTATCTCTATACCAAAGCTCTGGTTCTAGCTTAAATATAAATGGCGAAACTAAAATTACTATTAATAATATAGCTATTATAGAGTTTCCTACTTTTTCGCTAGATATTACTTGCAAAAGTTTATATAAATAATAAATTACTATTATAAATATAAGTCCACATACTGGGACAATATACCTTAAAACCTGCCATGGAGATGCTATTGATGCTATTATGAAAAATAATGCAGATGGAATAATTATAATTTTTACGATATCTTTTTCATTTTCGCTAAATTCCGGCATTTTCTTTTTACGGACTTTTAAATAAATTGCAAGTACTATTATTATTGCAATTATTACATACAATAGATTGTTAAATGCGTAGTAGTTTAATGTATGAATTTGTGCAAATATTTTTTGCGGAATTTTTGCAACTTCTTCTAAACTGCTTATTACACTTTGTCCCCTATATCCAAAGAACATATGAGAAATTGAATACGGAAAAATAATTAATGATAATATTCCTGCTGTTACTAATGTTAGAGTGTAATATGCCAGCATTTTATATTGTTTTTCTTTAATATATTTAACAATAAATAATAAATATAAAAATACTAGGTAGAACAAATAATAGTAATGCGTCAAAACGCCTGCAAGTACTGTAATACCAATTCCAATTAACAATTTATAATTTATTTTTTCACTTTTTAGCAATTTTATATGTAAATAAATTGTTATTAATATTTCTAGTGTTAGCAATGAGTACATTCGTATATAAATTACATTACTTAATGATGCTAGCATTATTGATGAGGCAAATGCTAAAATTGCTGATTTAATCTCAAAATGTTTTTCTTTTGATAACATTTTTTTCAATATTAAATATATAAATACTGTTATAAATACATATATTAGAATATTTAATCCTATTCCTGCCCATTTAGAAAATTCGCCTACAGAAAAGCTCATTGCAATTCTAAGTAGCAAATAGTAAAGTGGTGGATGAACATCATTTTTTTGGTTTTCATAAACTGGTGCAAAATTCCATATTTCGTCTTGATTTACTGTTAAATAGTCTTCATAATATTCGTTATTATGCCAAGTATTATAAAAGTCTGGATTTTCTTCTATTTCTACTCTATCATAATTTGTAAGTCCATATGAGTATGCTTCATCTATATGTATATAATTCTTATTTGCACCCACGAAAATATATATGATAGTTTGCAATATTAATAAAATTACTATCATTAATATTTCTTTTCTTTTTTTCATTTGGTTTTATCCCCTTTTTTGATTATATTTTATGAAAAAATTATACTATAAAAGTGCTTAATTAGCAATTAATTGATTTATTATTTCTAATTTTATTAATTTATTTTTTAAATTATTTAATTGATTTAATTTTTTTCTTGTGATAATATATTTTTATAATTTTATATTTGGAGTAACATATGAATCGTAAAAAGTGGGAAGAAAAAATGAATGAAACACAAAAGGAAGAAATGCAAAAATACAAAGAGTTTAATAAAGATAATTTTAAGGGAGTTGAGCATTTTTCCGAAATTTTTAATAGGATTTTTAATTTTTTTAGATTTTCGGTTTTAGGAATTTGTATTCTTGCTATTATAATTGGAGTATTAATTTATTTAGGCTTTATGATTAGTCTAAAAAGTAGATATATGTAAAAAGAAAAAGCATTTTTTTAGGATGCTTTTTCTTTTTTATTCTGTTGTATTATTTACTTCGTTTCTTACAGTATTTGTTTCAATATCCTCCTCTGTACTTGATTCTGAAGCCGTTTTTTCTCCTTTTGTTCCTCTCTTAATAATTCTTGTCATTGGGTCATATGTGTCTCTTGAAAGTAATGTTTTTGAAACTACTTCTCCATTTAATTTTAGTATTCTATAAGCTTCACTGGTGCAACCTGTGTATCCTGATTGCTCTACTACTTCTTTTCCTTCTTCTAAGCTTGAGTCATTTTCATATTTAGTAGTATATGGTATATATGAAAGGACATTTGATTGTATAACTACTTCATATTCTGTATCTTCTTTTATTCCATATATGCTCATTGTGCAGACACCATTTTTTGCTGTTGCTTCTATTTTAATTGGATATGCTCGTGTGTTCTTAAATTTAAAATCTATAGAGCCCCATGCAACTGTTGCATCTCTACCTGGGTCTACATATGATGTTAAAAATTGGTGGTTACTTCTATCTACGATTTCCAAATTTGCAAGCAATGCAGCATTATATAATGTTGATGATGTTTGGCAAATTCCGCCTCCAACATCTTGCACTACTCTACCTCCTGCATATGCTCCCGCTTCTTTATATCCTTCTGCTATAGTTCTCTCTCCTACTGTTTGATTATATGAGAATGTTTCACCTGGCATTATAATTGTGCCATCAATTTTTTCTGTAGATATCACTATATTATTGCTTCTATTTCTATTTGTTGGGTCATATCTAGTTGAATACGTAGCTATTTTATCAGGAAATGCCTCTTCTCCTAAATCGTCAAGTGTTTTTTCTGGTTTTGTTATTTTTAATGGTATTGTATATTCTTCTTTATCTTCAGATACTATTTCTTTTGCCTCTTCCAATGATATTGCGAAATCAATTCCATCTACTTCTGTATGAATTTCCGTTTTATTTGTTTCTGGATTTTTGGAAATAGATGCGTCTTGAGGTTCTTTATATATTTCGTTTCTTATTTTTTTTACATCTATTGGCTCAGGCTCTACTTCTTCTGTTGGTATATCTAAAACGACATACTTATTGCTAATATCTTTCATTTCGTCAATTATACTATTTTCAAGCTCTTCTTTTTTTACTACTAATCCTTTTTTTCCTTTGACTATTATAAGCTCATCATCTTCTATATAATAGCTATTATCTACCAAAGCTCCCGGTAATTTAGACGAAATATCATCTATTTTTTTATCTAAAGATTCTTGCTCGTAATTCATTTGGCACTCAATATTTTTACCAAAAATTATAGATGATAATATACTATAATTATTAGTAATAATATTACCATTTCTACCTATGTCATAAGCTTCTTTTACTGCACCTTCTATATCATATTGTGCATTTATTTGATTAGCATTTATACTGGTTTCGTAATCTTCTTTTTTTAATATTAATTCTTCTGATACTTTGTTATTTATAACATCTTCTAGTGCTTTTATAGCTTCTTCATTTGTCATATTGCTAACATCTATACCCATTATAGATACTTTACCTATTATAGAATTATTACCAATATTAATTAAAGAAAATATTACGGAAAAGATTAATAATATAACTACTAAAATTCCTATTGATATACAAGATATTAATAGTTTGTTTTTTGGTTTCTTTTCACTTTTTTCCATAAAACTTTTCTCCTTTGTATTAATTTTATACATTCATATAAAGTTATATTACCATATCACGCTTTTTTTTACAATAGCTTTTTTTAATCTTACATGAAGCAAAGTGACAGGTTTAAACCTGTCACCAATGTTTCTCAATATTATTCTTTTATTTTATTCCTCTATATCTTCTATATAATGTGCAAGATACAATTCCAACAGCAATTGCTACTAAACAAATTCCTATAATTATAAATGTGGTTTCTCCTGTTTGAGGTATTGGTTTTGGACTTGTTGTATCAACTGGTTTTTCCTCTGCAGGCTCTTCTGGCTCTTGTGGAGCTACTGGCTCAGGGCTTTCAATTTTTATTGATACAGTTTTGTCTGTTGTAGGTATCTCTGTTGTACCATCATTTGTTTTTATTCCTTTAAATACAATATTTGTTGTTTGGTCTTCTATTCCTTCTTTAACTTTTAAAGTTAATCTACCTATATCTTGATTCTCTGTTACACCATCTTGTACTATAACAGCTACAAATTTACCTTCGTTTTCTCCACTTTCGTTATTGTATGTTATTGACCAATTATTTAATCCTGCAAAATCTGTTGGCATTACTGCTTCAAATACATTTTTGTCATATTCTAGTACTGCTTCTATTGTATTAATTCCTAGCTCTCCAGCATCTATATCAGCAACACTTATATTTATTGTAACTGTATCTCCTGGCTCTACTGTATTTGCACTTGCTGTTGTCAAGAAACTAAAACCTGCAGCATGTACGTAACTAAAGCTAAATAACATTGTAATTAATAATAATATAGTAATTTTTGATAATTTTTTCATATGTGCCTCCAAAAAATATATTTTCAATCTTAATTATATAATATTTTTATCAAAAATCAATAGTTTTTTTAATATACCTTAGTAATTATTGGTATTTTCCCTTCTAAATACTCATTTTTATTGACTCAATTGTAATGTTTCCTGCTTTATCATAACCTACAAAAGTATAATTTCCACTTGCCTCTATTATAAATTCTCCACTTGATTGGTTTGATGTAGTTCCATCTGGCAATAGCATTTCTTGTATTCCGCTTTCGTTATCTTCTAACTTCCATTTTATAATTTTCTTTCCTTCTTTTTCGTTAGCTTCCAATGTTACAGTTGGTGGAATTTTATCAATATTTGTTATTTCAATAGTTTCTAATGTTGTATTTCCAACATTGTCATATGCCACAAATGTATATATACCATTCTTTTCTGCAATAAAATCTCCAGTTTTGTTTGTTTCCATTCTTGCATTAGGTAACAAAATGTCCCTAAATCCACTTTCGTAATCTTCTGCTTTCCATGATATAATGACATCTTCATTAACCCATTCTTTGGTGTTTTGACTTAATTCTAATTTTGGCTTTACTTTATCTATATTTTGTATTTCTATTGAAACTTTCTTTTCGTTTCCTACATTGTCATATGCTACAAATGTGTACTCTCCTATTTGCTCTGTTGTAAATTCTCCTGTAGCATTTTGGCTTCTAGTTCCATCTGGTAATAATATTTCTCTAAAACCACTTTGGGTATCTGAGCATTCCCAACTGATTATAGTCTCTGAATCAGTCCATTCACTTGGTCTTTGCGATAATGCTACAATTGGCTCTGTCTTATCTATATTGTTTATTTCTATTGAATGTATTTGATGGTTTCCTAATTTATCATATACATCAAAGTCATATTTTCCATCTTCTGTTACTGTAAATGTTCCGCTTGCCGTATTGCTAACAGTTTCTCCATTTGGTAATATTACTTTGTCTAAACCACAACCAGCATCTTCAAAACTCCATAGTAAATCTACTGTATCAATCACCCATTCTTTTGGCTCATAATCTATTGAGCCAGATGGTGGTGTTTTGTCTATATAATATGGTCCTACCACTCTGTCTTCACTTGTATTTCCTGCATTATCTGTTGCAATTATATGTAAATATTTTATTCCGTCTTCATCTATGGTGATTGTATCTGTCTGCTTATCTATTGGCGAGCTATATGTGTCTGGGACTCCTTGGTCTTCTGTTATTGCATATTGATAGTTTTTGTAACCACTGCCTAACCTGTCTGTAAACGTTAGCTTAACATCTTGTGAAAGTGTCCAATCACAACTCATTGGATTTGCCACAAATTCTGGTGCCTCATCATCAGGAATTATTTGAAAGTTTCTTACATATCTTTCAGATACTTGTCCAGAATTATTGGTTACCTCAAGAGCCATTTTATAGTTTCCTGTACCATAATCCATGTAATTTAAAAGAGGTGTGCTTCCAGAATATATTTCTTCATCATCTTTTAAAACTGTCCATTTCCATCCAACAATAGTCCCTCCAGATGGGTCATATGAGCCATCTACTATTTCTATATCTTCATATATTGATGTGTTTACATTTCTTATTTTAAATGATGCAATCGGTAAAACTGTATTTTTTGTAATATATTTGCTTACTGGTGCACTCCATTCTCCTTGGAAGTCTTTTACTCTTAGTTGGACTAAGTAATCATTTCCTCCTGAAATATCTGTAAGTTTCCCGTCATGCCATTCAGTTTCTCCTACCTGTCTATATTTCCATTCTTCTTCTGCAATTCCTCTATTGTTTGAATAGTTATCTAAGTCATATCCCAAACTTGTAAGTTCTACTTGGTCTCCGTTTCTTGTAAACGAAATTTCTGCCATTGGTTTTCTATGAACATATATTTCTGTTGGTAATACTTGATTATCTGCGAAATACACTTCATATTTTCCCGTTTTATTAAATTCTGTAATCATGTCTGATATATATCTATTTGTATTTGCAAATTGTCCAATATTATTTTCAAAATATTCACAATCATGTACTATTCTCCATTTTCCATATGGGAAATCTTCGTCCGCGGTATCTGTCATGATGTCCGATGGATTAGACATAATGTCTGTGGGCTCATTTAGTAATACATATTGCGAAGACTGCAGTTGCTCTATTAAACTTTTTATATATTCTGCGGTTTCTTGTACAGCATTATTATAGTCTGTGTTATATGTAAACATTCCATTATTATTATTTGCCGCAATAAAATTTTGAGATTCAGTAATATTGGCATCTGTTCCCCAACCTACAAAGTGAATTTCGTCATTAATTGTTCTTGTTAATAATTCTCCTAGTGACGTTGGCTCACTTAATTGCTCATTCATATTATCTTGAACATTTACTAATACTTTTATTGAGCTTTCTCTGAAATCTGGTTCTCTTAATACCTCTTCCAATTTTTTAGCAGAAACTGTTGTTAAATGTATACCTGTCAAATTAAAATGTCCTATTTGGCTACAGTTATGTGAATAGTGGTCTGAGAAGAATCCAAAACCCGCACCAAATTCTTTTTGTAATTCGTATGTTACAGGGGCTCCCATTCCTCCACCAGATACTGTAATATCTTCATCTGTTATTTCTACAGTTAAAGTTCCTGATTTGTTTATATTTAAAGCCTTTCTAAATGATTTTGTTATATTTGAATAATTTTGATTTAGTGTATATGTAAATTCCCAAATAGCACCATTTGCTCCACCAGCTAAACTATCCCATCCATGTCCAGGATTATTGAAGCTAAGCATATATCCTGTAAGTGTATTTCCATTTTGTTGCACTCTTAAAAGCATTCCTGCTGCATTGTAATTGTCTCCATAATCAATATCGTATGAAAATGTAAATGTTTGCTCAGTGTCTTTTTCAGGAATAATCCATATAGCATTTTTTCCTGCATTAGTTGGATTTCCTTGCATTCTTACATCTCTACCATTATTTGTAATATTAATGCTTCCTACTGATGCTGAAACATCTCTTTGCCATTCAAATGCAGTTTGAATATTAACTTCTTCACTCTCTATTGAATAGATATTAACTTTGTTAATATCTATTCCTTGTTTTTTTAATGCTTCTTCCATGTCTGGTTTAAATTTATTTAAGTCTACTGCTGTTCTTCCTTTTGCAAGTACTATATCGATATATGGACTAGGCATTAATGTAAGCTCAACATGCTCTGCTGCATTAATGGCGTAAAATAACCCTTGCCAAATACATATAGATACTATTAATATTATGATAGCACTTATAAGCTTTTTCTTATGCTTTTTCACTTTGCCTAATCCTTCCTTTCTTTATTCTTGAACAATTCTAAACAATAAGTTTTCTCCATTTAAAGTTATAGAATTAATTGTAGCTCTTGTGTATGTTTGTGTTCCTGTTAATTTTTCGTCTTCTACTACAAATTTATTTTCTCCAATATCACTGTTTGAAATTACTATACTTGTTTGCGTTGATTCTCCTTCTCCAACTCCTGCTGCATTTAAATCTTTTCCAAAGAAGTTTACTTCATTTTCGTGTGAAAATGTGCTTCCACTTCCATTTGCATAATATTCCATATTAATTGTAAGCTCTGCTGGGAAATAATCAAAGTCCTCTACTACTGTTCCGTCTTTACATACAAGCCTTAATTTTCCTATGACACTTCCTTTTGCATTTTGATTTTTTGAATTTACCATAATGTATTTAGGATTACTTGTTAAACTTGTATCAGAAACAGTTGCAATTGCTCCATCTTGAGCTGCTTCTCCTCCATTTGTGATAGTGAAACTTGTAACAACAAATTCAAAATAATCTACTTCATTCATAGTTAATCTAGCTGTTTGAACATCTATTACTTGAGATTTTTTTGTATGTCCCGCTGCATCTTTTGCTATAATATATGCTTTATATATTCCTGGCTTCTTGCCTTCAACTGATATTTCTACTTGTTTTACATTTGTATTTATTGTGTTTATTAATTCATCATTTAAATAAAATTCATATGTTATAATTCCTGATGTTTCATCAGATGCTTGTCCAACTAATTTAAATGAATCTATATTTATATCCTGAGCTGAAATATTTGCAACATTTGGGTCTACACTATCTTTTTGTATTACTAAAGTTGTAGCTTCTGAGCAAGTACCTGCTTCATTATAATTATATACAGTCACAGTAGAAATTCCATCGTTTGTAATTTGTATTACTCCTTGATTTTCTATTTCCGTTTCAGGAACTTGTTGTGCTCCATCTATTTTATATGTAATCTTACTTATTGGAGATAATGGCTCATTAACTACAGCTTGAGTTATTTTTATACTAACGTTATCCACATACCATTCAGAATTTTCTGCTTTTGTTCCAGATATTACTTCAACTGCTGGTGCTGGTGGAATTGTATCATCTTTTTTTATTGTAATTGTTGCTCCCTCTGATTTCTTACCAGCCTCATTATAGCTATATGCGGTTATTATATATGTACCATTTTCTGTAATAGTTATATTCCCTGTGTTATCTAGTTCTGTTTCTGGAATTTGTATTGTACCTTCTATTGTATATGTATTTTTTACTATTTTTGAGTTATCACCTGTATTTGCATCATTTGTAACTTGAATTACTACATTTTCTGAGTTATACCAGTCTGAGCCTTCATTCTTAGTTCCACTTGTCACTTTAAGTATTGGTGCTGCGACACCATTTTTATCAATTTTAATTGTATATTCACTAGTAGCTATATTCCCTGCTTTATCAATTGTTTCAACTGTTATGTTATATACTCCGCTTTCTGTAAAAGTTGTATTCTCTGTTGTAGCTTCTCCAGCATTTATAGAATATGTTGTTTTAGAGTGTCCACTTTCATTGTCTGTACCATTTTCTAAAGAAATTACAACATCATGAGTTGTCCAAGTATTATTTGCATATTCTGTGCCATTTTCCTCGTCTAGCCACATATTTAATTTTCCTGTTTGAGGTAATGTGGTATCTATTTTTATTGTTTTTCTTGTGGCTAGAGATTTGAATCCATCTTTTGAATATGTATATGCAGAAATTTGATATGTACCTTGCTCTAAAGTTATTATCTCATTTCCAGTTATTTCTGTTTCTTCTACTTGTTTCGAGCCAGAAATTTTATATGTTGTTCTATCAGTAATACTCTCATCTGCTTTTGGAATAATTCTAACTCCTACATTAGTAGTATACCAATCATTTGTCCCTTCTGTACCAGAAACAATTTCTATTTCTGGTGATGCTACGGTTTGATTTTCTGGTATATCTAATTCTCCATAAACAATGTATCTTATCAATATTGTAATATCTACAATGCTAAGATTATTATCATTGTTAAAATCTGCAGATTTTTGTACTACTCCTGTTAATTGGTAATCTTTTAGTCCAACAACATGTCTAATTAATTGAGTTAATTCTACCTGACCTATTTTACCATCACCATCAAAATCTCCAATTGTACTTATTTCATATACAGCATTATTTGTCATATTTTTTAAAAACATGCCAGTCGCTGTAATGCCTGAGGTCACTTCTTCAGTACATTCTTTATTCTTGAATATTTTTATTTGCTCTGGAATAGTAAAATTGTTTTTAAAAGTATCTATTTGCGTCTCTGGAATTACTCTGTAAATAATCTTATTGTTTTCGTCAATTATATACTTTGTACTTTCGAGCTCTTGAGCAGTGACTTGGTCTTCTGTTGTATTTGTTATATTGTTTTCATTAGCCCCTTTTACTTGTATACAACAAAATGAGATAATTAAAAATACTACAAAACTAATCAAACACTTACTTTTCATAATCTCCCCCACATTAGTTTTATTTTATAACTTATATTTTTAAGCCTAATATTCTATTCATAGATTATCACGGCTTAAAATTGATGTCAACTCCTTAACTTTTCA
>UMIY01046009.1_pt1 | contig 31316 bp, 28 predicted proteins | sample 1965921 | NCBI WGS metagenome assembly UMIY01 (sample SAMEA4836134, study PRJEB28245) | human gut metagenome | biome: gut microbiome; material: fecal sample | place: Denmark | collected 2008
GGGAAGCCAGACTTCCCTGCCGGTGCGCTGCGTTTTTTGTGCGGAGTGGGTCAGGAAACAACCAGAATTATTTCTTTACCTGCTCTGCAATACGAATCATTGTGTCTTTATCAACCGTCCCATGAATCCGAAAGTAGATCCCGGTACTCGGGTCCTTCCAGGCCAGGGTGTTGACTCCCGCTGCGCCGGGACCAACGATGATGCCCGTGGAAATGGACACGCCGCCGACCTCTACCTGGCTGCCCTCCACCTCTTCGCCGTTGATGGTCATGGATCCGCCACTAGGCTCATAAGGCTTCTCCGCTTCCCAGTATTCGGCATCCACACCGTTGACCTTCACAGCCTCCGGCGTACCATCCGGCAGTTCCACGGGATTAGGGGCATACAGCAGCGTCAGGCTGGTGTCCGACCCCAGCCAGGTCTCCTGGACCGCAGAGCCGGAAGAAGTTCGCTCGTGCTTGGTATACCCCTCCGGCATCCAGGACAACTCATACTCCGGAAGCTGCCCCGCGGCAGGCTGTACACTCTCTGCCATCTTTGTCAGATCCTCTACGCTGATTCCCGTTCCGGAAAACCAGAACAGGATGCCGTCCGGTCCCTCCCAGACCAGATACGTCCAATCGTCTTCCACATAAAGGTCTGCCATATAACCTTGAACAGCTACCTGCTGGCAGTTTTGGATGGTCTGCTCCTCCCCCACCGAGGAGCCGATAGAGCCCTTATCCGGGTATGCACAGACAAAGTTCACGCGCCCGTCTCTTCCGGTAAAACGGAAAGTCGCCTGAGTGGAGCCGTTAAACATTTCCGCCAACTCCCAGCCCTCCGGCAGCCAAGTGGGTTGCCAGGTAGGCGCAGTCGTGTATGGTGCAGCTGGCCGTTGACTGGTGTAGGTGAAGGTGGTACCGTCCACTGTTCGCTTCCAGTGTTTATCTTGGTTTACGGCATTCTGCTCTCCCAGCAAAACCGTTTTAGTGGCAGAATCATAGCCGACTTCCACACCCAGCAGTTCGCTGATGGCCCGGATAGGCAGGTAGTTGGTTTTGCCGCCTGCTGCGTCGGTGTAAAGGATCGAGGAGGGAACCTCCTGGCCGTTGGCGGCGGTAATGGTGGTTCCGGTGGTGATTTTTGTCTCCCCATCCAGGGCTACATTGGCAAAATTGAAGGTTACCTGGCCACTGGCAGCCAGTACCGTCGTACCCAAGGCCAACGCCGTCACGGTGGTCAGACACCCGCACAGGAACCCCGGAAGCTGCTTTTTCATGATGATCATCCTTTCTGTTTTTTGGGGGAACAGGAACGCCCTCCCCGTTCGCTTCTGTAGGAGAAACGAACGAGGAGGGCTTGACGTCTCATGATCGATTCATTTTTTTGGAATCTCCCTGTGATCCGGCAGATTTTTCAGCCGCCCGCAGTTCCCTCCATCAGCGCAGCATGATGGGACGGAGCCGAGGGATTCGGTGTAGTCCGCACCATACTCTCTGCCATATGGATCAAATCGTCGCCCTCTAATGCTCCCTCCAGCAGGAAGGTGGTATTGGTGTCCGGGTCTGTCCACAGTAAGGTGCCGGTCTGATCAGCACCAGGGTCTTTGCTGACAGTAACGACAATGTCCCCCACCGTAATCGAGGAGGCAGAATCAGATGCCTCAAGTGGTTCCGACGCTGCCCAGTACTGAGCAGCAGCGCCTCCTACAGTAACCTCCTCGGGCTCGCCGTCCGGCAGTAGAAATTCGCAGACAGGGTCTGTCACATACCGCCAGGTCAGACTGACCTTATTGTATGTCCACTCCTCCTGCGCCGCTCCCACCAGCTCGTCCCGGTGCATGGGCTCATAATCGCCGGGAATCCACTCCAGCTGATAAGCGACGTCCGTGCCATCATAATACGCCACGCTTTCGGCAATTTTCAGAAAGTCCTCCCGGTCCAGGAAAAAATCCCCCCGCAGCAGGAAGAGGAACCCCTCCTCATTCTCCCACAGCAGTACCTGGTACCCATCTGACTCATAGTAGTCAGCCTGAGTTCCCTGCACTTGAATCGTTTCGCGCACAGCCTCCGCGTCCGATACATCATCCACATTGGTAGTCAGGTCCGTGCTGCCGGGAGCATAGCAGCTATAGAACAAATTGCCCTTTCCGGAATTCTCCTGATATTTCCAAAAGCTAGTGCTCATGTCCTGCAGTCCCCAATTCTCCGGCAGCCAGGTAATCCGCCAGTTGGAGGGCAGAGCCTCTGTTTCTGCCTGCCGGTCTGTGGAATAGGTCATCAGGTTTCCGCTGATCTCCCGCAGCCAGTTCAGCACCGCTGCCCGGACCGTGGGGCTCACCGCCATCAGCGATCCCAGGGCTACGACGGAAGCCAACACCAAACAGGCTGCTGTACGCAGCACCTTGGCCCACAAGGGCCGCAACTGTTTCTTCACCCAGCCGAAGGGATCCGCCAGCAGCCGCGTCCGCCAGCGACGGTATGTCGGCGAGAAGGGTGGGTCTTCCGCCTCCTCCCAAGCGGAGTGATACTCCCTCCAGTTGGCCTCCAACAGGGCCTGACGCAGCATCGCATCAAAAGACTTCTCAGCCATAACAGTACCCCTCCCGTTCCATAGCGTCCAGCAGCAGCTTCCGCCCCCGCTGGATCTTGGTGGAAACCGTGGACTCCTTGAGGCCCATTCGTCTGGCAATTTCCTGGTTGGTTTCCTCTTCCACAAACTTCAGCTCCAGCACCCGGCGATAGGCCTCTGGCAGGGACAGAATCAGCTCCACCAGCCGCTGATACTCCTCCTGACCATCCTCCGGGGCGGGCGGATCCCAGTCCTCCGGCATGGAGGTATTCCACTTCTCTTTTTTCAGCAGATCCAAAGCCGCGTTCTTGGCGGCTACTGCCAGATATTTGGCCGCAGCGTCCCAGTCCAACGCATTGACCCGTTCCCAATTCCGCAGCACCTGGAGCCAGGCCTGCTGTATTGCGTCCTCCGCCCGGGTGGGGTCTCCCAGAACTTTCAGGGCTATGGCGTAGAGCCGTTTTTCGTGGGCCTGATAGAGTAGCGTGAACCGTTCCCGATCCTCCTCGCTGCCCAGCATGGCCAGATACATCATCAGCAAATGAACCGCCTCCTGTTTCTCTATAACATCGTGGTCCTATTGGAATAACGACTGGAGGGTGCACGGTGTCTCGCAGTTCGCAAAAAATATTTGGTTGCTTCTACGATACCACGATCAGAATAAAATAGAAAATGGAAAAGAGTTCTCTCTTCCATCTACCTGCAGAGAAAGAGGTTTGTCGCCGCCTGTGAGAGGCTGTGTGGCCTCGAAGTCAAGGACGTAGCGTCCGAGAACTCCAGGGAGGTTGCGGACAGGGTACAGCCCGTGTGGGCAAAGATTGGGGGGAGACAAATTCACAGGAATATCGTCAGAGGGAAAAAGGCACGGTGGGAGGAAGTGAAGTCAATTTGAGGGCAAAATCCGGCGATTTTGGCCTACCGAAAAAATTACTAGATAAAGGACCGCCGTGGTAAACCCAGCGGTCCGGCCACAAAGCCCCGCAATGCGGGGGCTTTCCGGGATTTCGGCACCGCCGTCGGTTTTCGAGGTTTCGTCTTTTCAAAGCGGTGGTGAAATTGAAAGGCACTACGGTCCTAAGCAGTTCCGGCATTTTTCACTGCCGTTATGAAGCGGGTACCTTTTTTTGGGGGAAACCTTGCGTCGCTAATCAAAGAAACGGCCCGAGGAAAGTAGCTGCCTGAGGAGTTCTTAATTTTCTGATAACTCGCCGGTTTGTCCCTGGTTATTCTGAGCGGGATTCTGAGAAAAGCAGAAAATGAGATCCCCGGTTCATAAAACCGGGGATCTCGTTCTCTATTTTCACTGATACAGCTTGGGAATTCGGAAGCTCTGTTCTCCGTTTGCCTCATCCGTCACCGTTCCGGCGGGGAAAAGGATTACCGGATTTCCCTCCTCATCCACCTCAAAGGCGGTGGTCTCATCGATGGCCACGTAATCGGTCAGGGGGGCGCTGTCCTCGATGGGATAGTAGCGGACCTCGGGGTCCTTCTCCATGCGGTTACCCATCTGCATGGTGATGGTCTCCGTCAGATAGCTGACATAGTCCTCCCCCAGCAGATCCTCCAGCGTCGGCTCCGGCTGTTCTGCCTGACCAGTCTGCTCCGTCTGTTCTTCCGCAGCAGGAGCAGGATCTCCACCGGTGGCTTCCGCGGCGCAAGCGGTGAGAAGCAGCATACCAAGCAGAAGCATCAGCACTACCAGCACTTGATCACGGTTCTTCTTCATGGTTCATTCCTCCGTTTCCCATTTGTCAGCCCCTTTGATGGGGCTCCGTTCCCTTTTGGTATCTTTACTATACCTGCACCTTGCCGCAAAGTGGCCGCATACATGCATCATTTTCCCATCACCAGATCTCCGCCATGGGGGCGTCTGAGAAATCGCCTTCTCCCTGGTCGAAATCTCCCATAAAGCCCAAGGGCTCCACGCTGATACGGCCATAGGTGCTCTCAACCCTGGCGCTGTATATCAGCCCGCCGGTGCCGTCAATTTCCCACACGTTCGGTCCACGCTGCTGCACCTCCAACCTTAGGCCATCCAAAAAGTGTGTTCCCAATGCTTCTCCCGAGAGCAAGCTTTTTGCTGGGACTGAACGCAGGGAACAGTCGATCCAGACCGGCAGGCCGGTTTCTTCGTCCACCACGATCCAGAAGCTGTCCCGGTTGCCGGTGGTACCCTGCAAGTACAGCATACTGGCGGATTGATAGCCGTCGGACCGCACATAGACCGCCCGGCTGCCGGACTGAAATTCCAGCGTGTCCAGGTCGAAGCTCTCGGGCAGAATATCCCACTCTGCCAGATATCCTACACTTTGGAAAAAGGCTTCCTCCGCCTGCTCCGCTCCAGGCTCCCCGGGTAACGGCAGAGACTGCGTGGTGGAGAAGACCTCCAAGTCCGGATCCAGGATTGCCCGTCCCAGCAGCTCCAGCTTTTCCGGCAGAGAGATCTCCCGGACGGTCAGGTCCTCCTCCGCAAGAGGAACCGTATGGATCGCTCCCAGGGTCTGCCGGTCCCGCAGGGCCGAGATCCGCTCCGGCAGCAGCAGTGCCGCCAGCACCACCAGCCCCGTCAGGACCGGAATGCCACATTTCCGCAGATGCTTCACGCACGCTTGCCCCCCTTCACCAGGATGCTGACCCGGGTACCCCGGCCCAGCTCGCTTTCAAAATGCATGATTCCCCCATGGAGCGCCACAATCCGCTGGCAGACCGTCAGCCCCAGGCCGGCACCTCCCTGGGCCCTGGCCCGGGATTTGTCCACCATATAGAACGGCTCGGTGATCCGGCTCAGATCCTCCGGAGAAATTCCCCTGCCATCATCCGCCACCCGGACACGATAGCCATCCGGAACCACAGCACCCTCCAGAAGGATATGTCCCCCAGGCTCCACAGCCTTGCGGGCGTTATCCACCAGATTCAGCAATACCGACTCCATCAGGTCCGGATCGATCTGGGCCGTACCGGCATCCGCCCGGACCTCCAGGCAGATCCCCGCCTTCTCCAGGGCTGGGCGCAGCGCGCCTGCCGCCTGCTCCAGAAAAGCATCCATCTCCGTCCTCCGGGCAGCGATGCCTTCCCGTTCCAACACAAAGATATCCATCAGCTTGCGGGACAGGCTTTCCAGACGCCGCCCCTCCCGAAAGATGTATTCGGCACTCTCACGCACTAGTTCCGGCCTCGCAGGACGGGAGAACAGGAGCTCAGCATAGCCGATGATAGCCGTCAGCGGCGTCTTGGTCTCGTGGGCGAAGCTGTGAAGGAAATCCTCCTGACGGCGGGCCGTGTCTGTCAGCTCTTCCACATACCGCTCCAGCTGCTGCGCCATCTGATTGAAATCCCGGGACAGCTGCCCGACCTCATCCTCGCCCCGGACCTCCACCCGACGGGACAGCTCTCCTCCCGCCACCTCTCTGACAGCCTCGGACAGCTGTCCCAGAGGGCGGGTGATCCAGGCACTGACCGCCAGGGCAGCCAGTGCCGACACCAGAAGGATTCCCAGCAGCACATAGAAAAACACGCTGTACTGCGTCTGCCGCAGGGAGAAGAGACTTCCTACCTCCCGCCAGTTTTCCAGATAGATTGTCCCATCATCCAGGAGTACCGGTGCCGCGGCATGAAGATAGAAGTGCTCACCGGACCGCAGAACCTCCCAGCCCAACTCCCGATCCCATAGGGACGCGATCAGGTCGGATTCAGCATTCAGATGGCTGCCGGTCAGAAATTGCCCCATCTCATCGCTGAGACAGAAGCGAAGGTCATCCCAGTCTTGGGAGACAGCCCCGTCCTCTATCAGACGCACGGCTTCATCCTGGTCAGAGCCGCGGGAAAACTGCATCTGGCGCAGCAGTGTGCGGCGCAGAAGGGCATTCTCCGTGGCCACCAGCTCCGCCTGGGCATCCAGCCCGGAGCGGAATTGCCCGTCGATCAGGACAAAGCCTCCGATGGAGCAGGCCAGGGCCGTAATGGTCACCATGCTGCAAAACAGCTTCCAGAAAAGGCGCACCGCCCTCACCCCCCCAATCGGTAGCCCACTTTATACACCGCCGTCAGACGCTCCTCCAGCCCCAGCTTCTTCCGCATCCGCTGGACATGGAGGTCCACGGTACGGCTGTCGCCCAGATATTCCTCATTCCACACCCGCTCAAAGATCCGGTCCCGGCACAGCGCCACGTTCTTGTTCTGAACGAACAGCACCAGCAGGTCGAACTCCTTGGCGGTCAGTGCCACGGGCTGGCCGCCTTTACGGACCACCCGGGCGGCGGGGTCGATCTCAATGTCCGGCTCCAGACGCAGCACCTGCTCCGCCTTGCCGCAGCGCCGCAACACCGTCTCCACCCGGGCCAGCAACTCCGGCAGGGCAAAGGGCTTGGTCAAATAATCCTCCGCTCCCCGCCGCAGTCCCCGCACCCGATCCTCCACTTCGCCCCGAGCCGTCAGGAAGATCACAGGCACCTCCAGTGCCTTGCAGTAATCCAGCAGCTCATATCCGTCAGCGCCGGGCAGCATGATGTCCAGCAGCGCCAGATCGAACGGTTCCTGCTCCAGCAGGTCCGCCGCCTGATTTCCGTCCGGTGCCCAGACGCAGCGATACCCCGCGTCCGTCAGCACGGTTCGAATCAGCCTCGCAATGGCAGCCTCGTCCTCGGCGATCAGGATCCTGTTCATTCTCTCATCTCCTTTATGAAAAGTATGCCAGCCGGTCCCATCATTTTTGCATCATGTCCCCGAAGCTCTGTACAGATATGGAAAAGGCGCCCGCCGGGTGGCGACCGCCTTTTCTGCCTCCATGGGGAAGGTGTCCGTAGTCGATTCCCACAATGGCCAGACGCCCCTCGGCCCCCAATTCCAGGAATTCCTCCCGGGAAAACTCATCAGCCGGCTCTTCCGCAGAGGATACGTCTTTTTCAGGGCCTGATTCTTTCGTGGGATTCACTTGTCCGGTCAGCTTCTGCTCAGACTGCTGGTTTTGTCCGGCGGAGTCCTCCGAAGGTGTTTTTCTCTGGCCGCAATGGGCCAGCAGGAAAAGCACCGCTGCCAGCAGCAGTGCGAACCCCAAGCGTCTGTCCTTTTTTATATGGTCCTTTCTGGTATGTAATGGCCGACGCTTCTGCGGCGCTTTCTGATATAGACGTGCGAAAAGCCAAAAAGGTTTTGGTCTGGCAAATGATCTTTCCCCAATGGGAAGGTACGCTGGAGAGTGATGGTAAAGTGATGCAAAAAGGAGGGGATTTTGAGGGAACTCGGTCGTAAGGTAGGGTGCAGATCCCACCAGAAAGGGGCACCCCATATGACCCATTATCCCAAAACTTCCGCTCAGACGCGATACCATACTCTCCCAAAAGGAAGATCCTTTCCACACCAACGGCGCAGACGGTCTCGGCGGCTCCTTCCGCTGGCCCTGCTGGGTCTGCTGCTGTTCGGAGGCGGTTTTCTGCTGGGCAGCACCAGAGCACCATCTCCGCGGTCCCAGCCAGAGGAACACACAGGTCTGCCTGCACAGATTATTCAGGAGCCCATCGCATCTTCCGGGAGTCCCGATCCTCCGGCGCAGGCCGCCGATAAGGACACCTGGGAACTGCTGCTGGTCAATGCCGAACACCCCCTGCCGGAGGATTTTCAAGTCCCGGAGCTAACTGCACTGCGGGGCGGACACGCCATTGACAGCAGAGCCTATCCTGCCCTGCAGCAGATGATGGACGACTGCAGGGCAGCCGGCTTGGAGCCGACGATCTGCTCTTCCTACCGTACCCGGAGCAAGCAGGAGGAACTGTTCGAAAAGAAGCTGGATACGCTTTTGCAGCAGGGGTACTCCCCGGAGGAGACCGAAAGGGAAGCCGCCCGGTGGGTGGCCCGCCCCGGCACCAGCGAGCACGAGACCGCCCTTGCGGTGGACATCGTAGATACAGCGTATCAGATCCTGGATCAGCAGCAGGAGCAGACGCCGGTCCAGCAATGGCTGATGACGCACTGCGCCGAATACGGGTTCATTCTCCGCTACCCCACGGATAAGAGCGACCTCACCGGCATCGGTTACGAGCCCTGGCATTACCGCTATGTGGGTACAGAAGCTGCAGAGGCGATTACAGAACAACATCTATGCCTGGAGGAGTATTTAAGGGATGACCCGACTTAACGGCATCTTTGACAGAACCGCCTGATACCAACGGCATGCTTTTCGGATGAGTGGAAAGGAGACATTCAGCCGCCGCACTAGCGGGCTGCTCTTCCTCCAGAGATGCGTGGGCAGTTTCAGTGGAGCCGCAACTGACGCTGTTCTTCCTACTCGGGAGCCTGTGTCACCTTTTGCTTAAAAACAAAAAATTTCTCTGAACACCACAGCCATTGCGTCGCTATATCAAAGAAAAAGGCCGAGGAAAATCTCCGCCCGAAGGGTTCTTAACTTTCTGATAACTCTCCGGTTTTGCCCTGGCTATTCTCTCCGGCTTAGGGGATTGTGTGTCGCTGAATAGGAGGCGATGCGCATGAAGGATTACATGATGGCCCTGCATCAGCGGTTCTGCAAGGAGCCGGAGTGCCGGGAGGTACGGAAGGAACTGGAGGCGGTCCATCAAGACCTGTACCAAGCGCTGGACCGGCGAGGACAGGAACAGCTGCTGAAGCTGGCGGATCTGGAGAACGAACTGCTGGATGAGACCTCTCTGGAAAGTTTCCTCTCTGGATTTAAACTGGCCCTGGGCATTGCGGCGGAGCTGGCACCCTCGTACTTCTTCGACGACGAGGAAGAACAGCGGGCCTGCCAGGCCCTCCGGCAAAGGAGGGAGAAGTAATGGCAAAACGACGGGCCAACGGAGAGGGAAGCATCCGCAAACGGAAGGATGGCCGCTGGGAGGGACGCTACACCGCCGGATACGGCCAAGACGGGAAGAGGATCATCAAAAACGTGCTAGGCACGACTCAGGCGGAAGTGAAAGCCAAGTTAGCCGTGGCGATTGCAGAAAGCCAGCAGCTGGACGTCTCTCGATCTGGAGAATACACGGTAGCAGAGTGGCTTCGGCTATGGTTCGAGCTGTACGCCAAGCCTAACATCCGGCCCTCCACGGCTGGCTATTACCGCCGGGCTATGGAGAAATACACCATCCCCCGGATTGGAAACATCAAGCTCAACAATATCACCAGCTGGGAAATCCAAAAGCTGTACAGGGACCTCCTTGAGAATGGGAGGCTCCGGAAAAAACAGAGGAAGGAGCACCCAGGTCTCAGCGGCTCCACGGTGCGGGGCGTCCATATCATGCTCCACAGTGCCCTGGACCGAGCAGTTAAGGAACGGCTATTGATCCGCAATCCCGCCGACAGCTGCGTGGTGCCCAAGGTCCAGCACCAGGAGATGAAGACACTGCAGCCAGAGGACCTGGAAGCCTACCTGGACGCAGCAGAGCGGCGAGGTGCCTTGGCCATGTTCTATCTGGAGTTGGTCAGCGGCATCCGCAAAGGTGAGCTGGTGGCCCTGCAATGGGCGGACCTGGACGTGGAACAGCGAACCATCTCCGTCAACAAGCAGGCCACGAAAGATGAAACGGGCACACTCGTGGTCACCCGCCCTAAAACAGGAAACTCCATTCGGCAGATCTCCATCCCACAAGAGGCAGTAGAGCTTCTGATCCGGGAGCACGCCAAGCACCCAGTCAATCCTTGGCTCTTCCCTTCCTCCCGAACCGGGGCCATGTACCACCCGGATTCCGTGGCTACCCTTCACCAGCGCATCCTGAAAGACGCCGGACTGGAACATCTTCGGTTCCACGATCTCCGGCACACCTTCGCCACCCTGGCTCTCCAGAACGGTGTGGACATCAAAACCGTCTCCGCCATGCTGGGCCACTACGATGCAGGATTCACCCTCCGCATCTACACTCACTCCACCCGTCAGAAGCAGGATGAGGCCGCCCAGACCATGGGGAACCTCATGGTGCAGGTGAGATAACGGCCTAAAAGGGAAACAAACAGCGCACCGGTTGGGAAGCCGAACTTCCCTGCCGGTGCGCTGCGTTTTTTCGCCCGTACCCAAAGGGCATGAGCTGGCAGTAACCGGCAAAGCCGCTAACTGCCAGCCAATGTGGGTCACGGTGTGGGTCTATGACTTGCCGCCCTCTGAAAGCCAGAACTTTTTACATAGCAAAACACCCCGAAAGCGACGGCTTTCGGGGCGTTTCGTGGAAAGGCGCTACAATCTAGATTTCCTGTTTTCCACAAATCCGTTTTCCTTCCGGCAGCCAAGTTCAAACTCACAGTTTCATCTGCATGCCTGCTGTGCGTTTGATCTGTCCTTTCATCTTCTGCACTTTGTCGAAAGTCTCCTGATCAATGATCGGCTCATGGGCATTCTCCACCAGATACATCTCCTTTTGCCCTGTGTTCTTTATCTGCTTCTCCGTCAGAATATTGTGTTTATCCCATTATTGTTTGCATTTCAGCGATGCACCGGTATAATGATCTTATCTCAAGAAGAGAGGGTAAACTTATGCCAATGACATATCCAACAGAATTCAAAATCAAAGCGATCCGCCGGGTTGAGCCCAGAAAATATCAAGGCAAAAAAATTTAACTCATGATGAGCGTTAGCAAATCTTTGATGATAGTGAGCAACGATCCGGTGCCGGTAAGAATCGCGCGATTTTAGCGGGAACTGGCCAACAAGTCAACACAAAACGTGTTTCGTCCATTATGCAAGAGCTTGGTCTGCAGAGCGTCCGCACAGATACGAAAAAGGTCTAAGCCAAGTTGCGGCAGCACAAATAAGCGAAATTTGCTGCAGGGTCGTGGGGCACCGTATATCCCATTCCCCCAACACTCGTCTTGTTACGACCACCTTCCGGAAAGCTTATGTAGAACGCAGCAATCTCTCAAAGCTGACCTTCCTCAGCGACAGAGGTGGCCAATACATATCTGATACATTTTCAGAACTAGTTTGTAGAAAACTAGATCCGGGTTTACAATGATGTCTGACCCCATCAAACGCTGAGCTATAAGACGCCGCAAGCATTTGAAGCCGCACATGAAGGGAATTATATCGGAAAGTAGTGTTCATGTAGCGACTTTGATTAAAGAAAACATCTTCACGATTTTCATGTTCGCTCAAAACCCCCTTCAAAACGCAAAAACCGAAAAACCTTGATAAAGCAAGGTTTTTCGGTAAAAAGCCACCCGTATTTCAATAAAAAAGTTTGAAATACGGGTGGCGTTCATCTTTTCTTATCTCTGCACGCGGCCAGTTCCATCTCCGTTCATGAGCTTTTCAACATCTGCGACACTCACACGGTTAAAGTCCCCCAAAATGCTATGTTTGAGACACGAAGCCGCCACCGCGAATTCTAAAGCCTGCTGTCTCGAACAATATGCATTCAATCCGTAGATTAACCCGCCGGCAAAGCTGTCACCTCCGCCAACACGATCCACAATATCTCCGATCAAATACCGCTTTGACTCATAAAAATGTTCTCTGTCATTGAGGCATGCCGCCCACCCGTTGGTATCCGCACTTTTTGACTCCCGCAGGGTAATTGCGATCATTTTCATATTGGGATATGCAGACAAAACCTGGTCGCTCAATACCTTGTATTTACTTCGGTCCAGTTCGCCGGATTCCACTTTCACATCGGCAGTAATCTCCAGGGATTTCTGTACGTCCTCCTCGTTGGCAATGGCAACGTCTACATATTTTGCGATTTCCCGCATGACTTCACAGGCCCGTTTTCCGTACTTCCACAGGTTTTTCCGGAAATTCAGATCGCACGAGACTACGATTCCTCTTCGTTTTGCCTCTTTTACCGCCTCTATGGACAGCTCCATTGTATTGGATGCAATGGCCGGTGTGATCCCTGTAATATGGAACCAATCAACACCCTGCAGGACCTGCGGCCAATCGATATCCCCCGGATGGGCAAGGGCAATGGAAGAATATTCCCGGTCATAAATTACCTTGCTGGGAAGCTGGTTGGCTCCCGTCTCCAGGTAATAAATCCCCATGCGCCCCGGGCCGTACTGAATACGGGAAGTATCGACGCCGAACTTACGCAGCTCGCTTATACATGCTCGACCAATATCATTTTGCGGCAAGATCGACAAAAATACAGCGTCTACGCCGTAATTTGCCAAGGAAACCGCCACATTGGCTTCACCGCCGCCAAAGCTGGCCTCCAGTGAGGGACTTTGAAAAAGCCGTTCATGTCCGGGAGACTTTAGTCGGAGCATAATTTCCCCAAATGTAAGAACTTTCATAGTGCCTCCTTTTCATGGCCGGCAAGTCCGACATTTCAGGCCGGCCTAATATGTCTCATCAAAATACACGGCAGGGAATGCACTGGCCATGCGGGAGAGAAACTGTGCCGCTTTTTCCAGATGAGGAAGCGTCTGTATGATTTTTTCATCTGTAACACTTCGCACAGAGCCGGAAATACTGATAGCCCCCACTGCTCTGCGTCCGCTTCCGCGGACGGCTACAGAGGCACAGCGAACTCCGAGGGTCTCTTCCTCATTGTCCACCGCATATCCGTTCTGACGGATTTTGGACAGTTCCTCGGCCAGCGCTTCCTGCGTACAGATGGTATTTGGTGTGGACTGTTCCATGCCTCGCTCTGTGATTGCCTGGGTCAGAGAGTCCGGAAGCGTGCTGAGAATAACCTTACCTGCGCTACAGCAATGGAGCGGCAATGTTTTTCCAGCGGTAGAATAGGCGGCAAAACGCCGGTCCGGGTAAATACCCTCAAGGATAATCAAGCGGTCCCGATTCACAGTGGACAGATATGTAATCTCCCCTGTGATCCGGGTAATATCCTCCATAATGGGAATTGCATAGGAAATAATAGGAAGAGAGTTCCGAACGCAATACCCCATTTCAAAGGGCTTCAGCCCCAACAGATAATTCTGCGACACACTGGATTTCCGCAAGAATCCCTCTTCCAGCAAAGTCTTGACCAAATTATACGTTGTACTCTTGGGCACACCTATTTTGGCACTGATCTGTGCAAGGCTTTGCTCGCTGTGATGAATGTCAAAGCTGTCCAGGATTGCAAGGGCCTTTCCGACGGAACCAACCCTCCATTTGTTATCGCTCTGCTTATTCATATTCATGCAACCTACTCCACAAATCTTATTGTGCGGATACATTTCACCTATCACATAAGCTGACTGGAAAGATCTGGACCACACAATTTAATTTTAGGCGCACTTCGCAAAAAAGTCAAAAGCTTCCTTTATTTTTGCAGCAGATGAACGGCGAATCCACCGATTTCTTCCCGCAGGAACACGGCGATCAGCTCCCCGTTTTTGTTGTAGGTTCTGGAATCTTCATCCAAGGCAAATCCGCGCCGGCGCATCTGCGCAATCGCACAGGGCAGACAGTTCGTGGCTATGGCCAGATGCCCATGCGTGCCGCGGCCGGAGTGCTTTTTAATCTCAATTTCCGACGAAGAAAAATCAGAGGAGCCGGTCCCGGGTCGATAGGGGAATCCGAACGCATTCTGAAAAGCAATACAAATATCTCTGGATTCCTGGGGATTCCGGCAGTTTATCCCTACATGTCCAATTTCAAATCCCAGGATTTTATCCCGGGCATCTGCACACAGGGATGTAATCCGGTCAAAATTCCCGGAGGAAATATCCGCCTTGGAGCAGGCCCAGCTTCCTCCTACTGCAAACACAAACGGCGCACGAATAAACTCGCCCGCGTTCTCTGCATTGATTCCGCTGGTGGGAATGAATTTGATATTTGGGAACGGTCCGGCGAGCGCTTTCATACCGGCAAGGCCGTCATAGATATTGGCCGGGAAAAATTTCACGACTCTGATACCGTATTCCATCGCCGCCATAATTTCTGAAGCAGTTACGCACCCGGGTACAATCGGAATCTCCCGCTTGACGCACCATTCCACCACGCTGCGGCTGAATCCGGGACTGACGATAAACTTTGCTCCACTGGCAACTGCCTGCTCGCATTGCTCCACAGTAAGAACAGTACCGGCGCCAACCAACATATCACTGCAGGAGGTGCTGATCCTCTGAATGGCGTCTGCAGCGGCCGCTGTACGGAATGTAACCTCAACCACATCCACCCCGCCCGCCAACATGGCTTGCGCCAACGGAACAGCTTTTTCCGCTGTATCTATCACAGCCACCGGAACGAAGCCGGATTGCTCGATCTTTTCCATAACTTCCGTGGGATTCATGCTGCACTTCCTCTCTTACTAGATAAAAGTCTGCTGAATTACCGCTCAATTCTTCCCGTGCTGTTTCCGCCCACCAATTTCTCCACTTCGCTCACCGTGGACAGACTAAAGTCCAACTCTACGGTCTGCTTGAGGCAGGAGGTGGCTGCGGCATATTCGATGGAATGCTGGGGATCAAAGTTGTTCATAAGGCTATAAATCAGCCCTGCAGCAAAGGAATCCCCGCCGCCGACACGGTCCACCAAATGAATCAGGTACCGCTTTGAATGCCACACCTCTCCATTTTGATACAGCATGGCACCCCAATCGTTATCAGAGGCACTCAGGTTCCGGCGCATGGAAATTGCCACCGTGTGGATCCCGTACTGCGCTTCAATCTGACGGGCTACTTCTGCATAGCCGCTGTCACTGAGGACACCCCCCATCACATCTGAATCGGAGGCCTTGATGCCAAAGACCTTTTCCGCGTCTTCCTCGTTGGCGATCAGAACATCCACATAGGGCATCATTTCCCGCAACACGGCGCCAGCCTGTTGGGAGGTCCACAGATTTTTCCGATAGTTTAAATCACAGCTAACCGTCAGCCCCATCTCATGGGCCGTCCGACAGGCGTCTAGGCAAACGGATGGCATTGTTGGACTGAGGGCCGGCGTAATTCCTGTAATATGGAACCAGCTGCTTCCGGAAAAGATGGTCTTCCAATCATAGTGTTCTGGAATACTCTCTGCAACTGAGGTGTATTTCCGGTCATAAACGATTCTGGAGGGGCGCTGTGCTGCTCCTTTTTCCAGGTAAAATACTCCGATCCGGTCACCGCCGAAAACAATCTTTCCAGTATCAACGCCGTGCTTTCGAAGCTCACCGATGGCTGCATATGCGATTTCATTTTGGGGAAGTCGGGTCACAAATTCCGTTGGCACCCCCATATGCGCCAATGCCACGCAGGCATTGGCTTCTGCACCGGTATAGTTGATGTCAAAGGACTTCGCCTGCAAGAACCGCTGATAACCAGGCGGGCTCAACCTGACGAGAAAATCGCCGAAACCTGTCATTTTCATGATTAAGACTCCATTTCATCTCTCCAGTTTGACGGAGGTTTCTGCCGCAAAGCATTCCCATCTTTCCAGTACGGAAAGAGCGGAATGCCGGTCGCTCAGGCTCAGGACAATCCAGTCCAGGAGAAAGGGGGACCAGGAAAGGCCCAGCAACTCCTGAGCGAAGCTCATAGCGGCTATTTCGGATAAAGGGGCCAGGGTGGATCTGCGTTTGAATATGCCGCAGGGTTCTGTATAAGTACGCGTAAAAATCGTTTTGTAGTCTCGCGTCTCTAAAAAATGAAAGTACTCATGGGCCAGAACAATATCCCTGCAGCAAACCGTTCCCAGGACTCTGTCCAACCCGCTGTCAGCAAGATACCGGTCACAGCGGTCCATAAAAGCTGTGCGCACGAAAATCGTATACGGAGGCTCAAAAAGCCCCAAGAGTTCCCTTTGAGGTGATGGAGGCGCAGAGAGTTCCTGAATGGACAACCCGCTTGCCAAACACAATTCCGAAACTGATTCTCGGCACCGCGCCGCTTGCTTTCCATAGAGCCTCCCGCAATCACTGGCCCTTTTCCCGAGGCTGTGCACCTCTTTCCAGGATTTTGCCTTAGTAGCGGCACTGCGGGAAAAACTCTCACGCCAAAATATTTCCGGCGGTGCAGCGGACAGCATTGCAATCCTGCGGGCAAACTGTACATCTGCACAATTCGTATCTTTTCCCGAATCCTTCATAGCTTCAAAGCAGCTCCGATAATGATGACCTCATAGTTGGGCTCATAGGCACTCATTTCAAGCTCCATCAGCATCTTGACGTTATTGAGATCAATAGAGCCCGAGAAATCCATTACCCGGCCGCCGACACACAGATAGAAGTCCGGGCGATTGATAGAGTCTCCTTTGTAGTCGGCCAGCTCATCCCACATCCAGTCCACAAGTTTCTCATATTCAGCGGCTGTGGTTTTCCTGGCCATTGCATAGTTGCGCTGCACCTTGATAAAGCCCTTGCGGTCAAGGATTCGGATGCAGGAGTTGTGCTTCTTGTCCTCTCCTTCAAAAACGTACAGCAGACCGTTGGAGCAACTGAGATGCACATTGCTGACATTGGGGCCGAAGTCCTCTACGGCCAGCTTCAGAGCTTCTTCTTCAGAACACTCCTTCAGAAGGTCCGTAGTCTTGACTTCCGTGGACCCCAAGGCAATGGCAGTCACCTTTTGCGTCTGGCTTTCAATTTCAATATGAACTTCAATGGATTCCGGGACTGCGCCGGACTCCACCGCCTTGTCGATCGCCTCCTGCTTGATGGCCCGGATCTCCGCACTGGTGGGATTGGGGATGACCCGTTCCACCACATCACGGACCATGGACAGCGCAACGCCAATGGAGGAAATGACTTCTGCATTTTGCGGGATACTGTACTTGATACCGTACTTCTTTGCATAATAGCATATCAGCGCGGCAGCCCCGCCGCCGACGCCGACAAAGGACATCTGCTCTGGTTCCATGCGATATTTCTCGGCAAGCTCATCAATAATCGGCTTGATTTTTTCAACCGCTCTGTCCAAAATCTGTGTCGCCACTTCGTCTATAGTCAGGCCCGTATACTCTGCCAGAGGCTGGATTGCCTTTCGGGCAGATTCCTGATTTCCGTAAGAGAAGTATTTGGGTTCCACCAGGCCCAGTGCATTTGCAGCACAGGTGTTGGTAATCGCCACCAACTTGCCGCTGGCAAGACGGATCGCCACATAATCTTCGGGGTCACCCGGCTTTGGAGAAACAAATTCCAGCTTGGGATCTACGATCTCTTCCTCCGGAGTAAAGACCGCGTAATCAAGTCCGGCAATATGAGCGCTGCGGGGACCAACGTCAATCACTCCGGTTTTGTCGGCACGGATCATACTTCCGCCCGCATCTCCAATCACCCGCACATCCAGCGAATTTACATAGGTGCGGTGACCGCCGATGATAGTGTAATCAATGGCAGGTCGGCCATTCTTAATCACGCCGATATTTGTTGTTGTTCCACCCACCTCGAAATAGACGCCGTTGGAGGCGCGCAGGTACATCAGAGAGCCCATCACAGATGCCGCTGGACCTGACAGCATAGTCAGGACAGGCCGCTTCTTCATCTCATTGATATCCATGACACCGCCGTCACCGCGCATGATCATCAGCGGAACGGTGACATCCGCCGCCCGGACTGAGCGCTCCGTGCTCAAAGCGGTGTCCATCATTTTCGGTAGGATACTTGCGTTGATACAGGCAGTGCGGGTCCTGCGGGTAAGTCCGTACAGCTTGGTAATATCGGACGCCATGGTGGTGAATAGTCCCCGTTCCGCTGCAGCACGCGCAATCACCTGTTCCGGGCCGTTGTCGTCAACGCCAAAGGCCATGGAGGATACAATCACATTGGCGCCTTCCGAAACGAGCTTGTCAATATTCTCTTGAACGCTTTTTTCATTGAACTGCTTCTTCTTAATAAATGTATTGCTGACAGAGATCTTCTTTCCATTTCCAAGATCAATGTCATCGATCCTGCTCTGGCTTTTGGCCAGCAAACCTTCCAGCCCTCCAGCCGCCAATGCAAAGACGCCTACATGGGCGACGTCTCCCTCAACAAGCGCGTTTGTAGCCTGAGTCGTGCTGTGTGCCACAAAAATGACATCTTCCGGTGCGATGTCGTTTTCTTTCATGCAATTTGTAAAAGACTGCACAACACCTGCCGCAACACCGTCAGGGTGATCGTGTGTGGTCTTCACTTGAGAAATGCCCACAATTTCGTGGGTGTCATTGTCGATGGCGACTGCTTTTGTGTGGGTGCCGCCAACATCGATCCCCATACGGATACTTCTTTTGCCCATCTATGGTTCCTCCTAATTTCTGAAGGAATCCGGCAACATTTGTTTTGGGTGGGAGAACCGCCGGATTCCTTCAGCCAGTCCGTCAGTAAGTAATCAGGTCAAACGGCCTATTAACCGCGCATGACCCAGGAAACGATCATGACGATTGCCGTCATAACCCATCCCACCGGAATCGACAGCCGCAGGAAATCCTTGGTCTCGCACTTGGTGTATCCAACTGCCCAAGAGTTCCAGGACTGCGTCAAATCAGTGGCGCAGTTCATGATAATGGTCGTACCGGTCAAGAAGGGGAACATCAGGGTGGTGGGCATCCCAATGGTATTGAGGATACCAACCGTGACAACGCCGGCACCCATAAGAGTCAGGGGCCCGCGATTCATGCCCAGCGGGGCAAGAATTGCCAGAGCAATGGCAATGATAAGCGTATTGTCAGGCACAATGGGGGCAAGGAGAACCTTGAAATAGGGGGCGCACAGAGCAGCAGCATTGCAGAACATGGGAACCGTCAGGAAAAATCCCATAATGGCGGCCGAGTCAACAACACCATCTGCAAATGCCTTACTGATGCTTCTGGACAGTTCACCAAAGGATCTGCCCTTGCCGCACAAGAGCAGCGCCAGGACAGAAGTCAGAATCATCGCCAGGATAACATTGACCTGGAAAATGATGACCAGGAGGATGGGAATGATGGGGCAAATCAGGGCAATACCGGGAACGTGATTATTTTCCGCGGCTTCTCTAGGGGCAGCCCAGGCAGACACCTTTTTTCCGCTGCGGATGGTGAGAATGCTGGAGTAGACCAAAATGACCACCATCATGATACCGCAGGTAACCGCCGCCCAGGGCAGATTATCCTGATAGGTATACTCGGTTCCCCCCTCCGCATTGGCAAAATAGGCAACATACTGGGCAAAGATCACGGGATTCAGCAAAAAACCGGCCGCCACAGACGCCACGTAGGACCACACTGCCACATTCTTTTTGATACCCAGTGTCAGGAGGATCGGAAGCACAATAACACCAATGGAAATCACGGCACCGGGGCCGGTCATGGTAGTAAAGCAGGCAGCAGAGACGACGCACAGCAAAATATTGGTTACAACAGGCTTGTCACCGCCCAGCTCCACGGTCTTGCGGATCAAGGTGGAAACAATACCGGTATCCAGCAGGACACGGCCGAAAAATGCGCCAAACATTACATTGACCAGAACGACACCCCAGCCAACGGGACCATCCGTATAGACATTTGTCAAAATCTCATTGACACTCATGCCCAAAACCGTTGCATTTGCTTCGGCGAAATTGGTTCCGCAGGCATATTTCCCAATAATCGCCAGGGCTGTCCACAAAGTTGCCATGATCAGCATAGTGATCATCAGGTTACTGCCCTTGAGGATGTAAATAATACATGCTACGAACGAAAGTACAAGAATAATGGCGATGATGTATTCCATAGATACTCTCCTCTCCAAATCGTACACTCTGTTTAATTTGTAACTAAACCATGTGTTCTTTCCGTTGTGCGAGACATTTTTTCACCCGTTTTTACTTGAAACTGTAAGCGGTCTTTACTGCTGAACAGCCGCTTTGAGACTCCTCGGGCAAAAACAGGGGGCCTGCAGGACAGGATCATATTTCACGCCGAATTCTACCTCATCCATGATCCCTATAAAGATGTTGACTGTGTTGAGCACCTTGTTGCCCTCGCCCATGAGGTGTCCTCCGCTCAGGTGTCCGCAGGAATCTGCAAATGCAGCGTGGATGTGGATGCTTGTCTCTCCGTTTTCCAACTCATTGATTTCTCCGTGCGCTCCAATCAATTCTGCCGGATACTTCACATAAATTGGATCTCCATAAGATATACCCGCAGGATCTGCGTCATCGGGACGCGGGTCATAAAATACCGCTTCCTGGACGCTGCCAACCATACTCATGATACATGCTGCCCGGATGTCGTATTCATCGCACGCAGCCCGGATGCTGCCGACGATATCCTCCCCTCTGCAAAGGCGAAGGACCAATACGTGGTCGATTTTTGCGATAGCCTTATCCATGAGACCTCCTTTCTTCTTTCATCATGTTCCTGACAGCTGCAACAATATCCTCGGTATGGGGGAAAAACGCATCCTCCAACGTATGGGCAAAAGGCGGGACAATGTTCTTTGCACCAATCCGCACCACTGGAGCTTTTAGCGCATCGAATAGATTTTCCGCGATCTGCGCCGAAATCTCCCCTCCATACCCACCGCGGTTGACACACTCCTGTGCCACAAGCACCCGGCCGGTCTTACGGACAGAGGCAGCAATGGTCTCAAAATCCAGCGGAACCAGACTGCGTATGTCGATAACTTCTGCGCTGATGCCGTCTCCAGCCAGGATTTCGGCAGCTTCCAGTTCGTTGAGTACCTGCCGCGACCACCCGATCAGCGTTACATCCGTTCCCTCACGCCGCACAGCGGCTTTCCCAAAGGGTACCACGTAATCTTCCTCCGGGACCTCACCCTGGATGTTGTAACAAAGTTTGTGTTCGATCATCACAACAGGGTCGTCATCCCGGATTGCGGCCGTCAGCATTCCCTTTGCGTCATACGGCGTAATGGGAGCGATCACTTTCAGCCCGGGAATATGGGTGAGCAGAGACTCCAGATTCTGGGAATGCTGCCCGGCGTTGCGGCGCCCGCTTCCCATGGGAAGCCGTAAAACCATGGGGACGCTGATTTGTCCGCCGGTCATGTAGCACATCTTTGCAGCCTGATTGATAATCTGATCCATGCAGACGCCGATAAAATCGATGTACATCAATTCCGCAACAGGACGCATTCCCCGCATGGCTGCCCCCACGGCCATTCCCACAAATCCAGCTTCACTGATGGGGGTAGCAATCACGCGTTTGGTTCCAAACTCCTTTTCCAGATCCGTGGATACTCCGTACAGGCCATCGAAGCCACATTCCTCTCCCATGGTAAATACCTTGGAGTCGCGGAGCATCTCGTTGCGCAGGGATTCATGCAGCGCCTGACTGATCGTTTTTAGGCTCATCTGACGACGCTCCTCTCATTGTCGTTTCTGTATACGTTTTCGCATATTGTCTCAGGCGCGGGATAGGGCGATGCCACGGCGTACTGGTATGCATTTTCGATTTCCGCATCAGCTTCTGCCTCGATGCTGAGAAGAACATTTTCAGCAATACCAGCATTGAGAAGCTTGGCTTTCAGCCGTTTGATAGGAGACTTTTCCTCCCAGGCATCCCTCAGTTCCTGGGGCCGGATCTCCTTGTCTGCAGAATTATGGGCCCGCATCCGGAAGGTATAGAGCTCCACAATAGAAGGTCCTTCTCCATTGCGCGCCCGCTGTACCGCGCGGCTAACCGCATCAAATACCGCCTCTACGTCATTGCCATCCACACGGACGCCCGGAATCCCATACCCGGCAGCCCGCTCAGCCACGCCCTCCGTGTTCAAAACCGCCGTAGCCGGAGTATTGACAGCCCACTGATTGTTCTCGCAGATATAGACAATGGGCAGATCCCAGATCGCCGCCATATTGATGGATTCATGAAATGTTCCCTCGTTTGACGCACCCTCGCCGAAGAAACACGCAGTAACTTCATTTGTCCCTTCAATCCATGAAGTCAGGGCGGAACCGGTGGCGATCGGAATGCCGCCACCTACGATCCCGTTGGCACCCAGAATTCCCTTGCTGACATCCGCTACATGGAGAGACCCTCCGCGCCCCCTGCAGTAGCCAGTCTCCCTTCCGAACAATTCTGCCATCATTTTGCTAGTATCCATGCCCTTGGCAATGCAGTGACCATGACCACGATGAGTAGTGGTCAGAAAATCTCCCGGTCTGAGTGCATAGCAGGAACCTACCACCGCAGCTTCCTGCCCAATACAAGTGTGGAAGTTTCCGTAAAGCATACCTTTCGGGAAGCAATCATCCACAATCTTGCTCTCGAATTTTCGGATTCGTACCATATCCCGGTACATGTCCAGCAGGGTATTCGTCTCCATACCGATCACCTCTCCTTTCCGTTTTCCTCAGGCTCCGCAAATATAATGTTTTGCTATTAACCGAACATGATCCCCCGACATGGGTATCTGCAAATCGGCTACAACAGGAATTCCGGTATCTCCGCGGAGTAAGATCTCGCTCTTCATCCCATATGCTCCCAAAAAAGCCAACGCCCGTTCCAGAGAGTTGGTATACAGCCCAGCAGTGTGATCTCTACCCATGCAGCGGATGGTCTCCGGCACCTCCGGTAACCGCCCTCTTGCCTGGGTGTATCTCCGAAGCAGATCCAAAAGTACCCACAGGCTATGATCCATGCTGCGGTCCACATATGCCAGCTCCATCCCCAGAATACCCGCCACAGATGCCGCCGTTAAGTCCGCGATCTTACTCCAATTATGGGATTTAACCAGACTGGAGGGCATCATGCACGTTGTACCTACGGCCATCACATATGGGTTCTGTGCAAATTCCAGCAAGTCCTCATAGCTGATGCCGCCTGTGACAACATAGCGGACATCTCTGTATATCTCGCTGATCTGCCGGATCACTTCTACACCGCCCAACTGCTTGACAGGGAAATATTTGAAATAGCGAAGTCCGCTTCTATAACCAAGACTGACCTCGGTGATGGTAGCACAGCCCGGAATCACCGGAATTTCCCGCTCATTGCACCAATCTATAATTTCCTGACTGTAATAAGGGGTCACAATAAAATCCGCACCTGCGGCAACAGCCGCTTGTGCCGTTTCAATGCTCCGAACTGTTCCAGCTCCGGCAACCATTCCCGGGATTCGCTGCTTGACCGTCTGAATGGCCTCTGCCGCTCCAGGAGCTCTTTGCAAAATTTCCACCACACGAATTCCGTTATCAAAAAGTGTTTTTGCCAGCTGAACGTTTTCATCTTCGCCATATACAAACATGGTCGGCAGAATTCCACATTCAATAATCCGTCTGTATACCGCTGAATTTTTCATTCAGAACACCTGCCCGATCATTCAGTATTGCTGAATAGCATTCTGTTTATCACTATATAAATTGTAAAATTGCATATTTGAAATGTCAATAATTCACTTAAAATTCATCGAATTGTATAAATTGCAAAGCGTAAACATCATCGTTTTCACGGGACGTTTTTGCCATGCTGAATCTGAATCTTTCCATTCTGGACAAAAATTGTTTTATGCTGGTGTCCTGTTCAGGTCCCTTATGATAACAGGGCAAAATTCACCATGATGATCTGGTGTAGCACAAGGTCCTTTTGACAATTCTTTTATCGCCACTTATAATGAACCCGAAAATGGGAACGTCACTCCGATAGATGGAGGAAATACTACAATGAAGAACATCCTTGTGATTGGCAGCATTAATATGGATTTATCCGTCCAGGTAGAGAGAATGCCAAAACCGGGGGAGACTCTGGCCGGACATGGGTTGAAAATCAGCGCCGGAGGCAAAGGGGCCAACCAGGCCGCCGCCGCCGCGAAACTAGGGGCTCCTGTACGGATGTTAGGGGCCGTGGGAAAAGACGGATACGGCTCACAGCTGCGGGCAGCTCTGGGCTCATGCGGTGTAGACTGTACCGCTGTGGCAGATGTTCAAGTTCCAACGGGCCTTGCAATGATTACGGTCTGTGGCGGGGAAAACTGCATTATCATAGACCACGGTGCCAACGGAACACTCCTGCCGCCTATCATGGAGGAACACGCTTCGCTGTTTGAGTGGGCAGATATTTTAGTCTTGCAGTTGGAAATTCCAATGGAAACCGTGATATATGCTGCCCAACGGGCGAAGGCCGCTGGTGCCTGCGTAATCTTGAACCCGGCCCCTATGGAGCATTCTCTTTCACATGATCTGCTGGATTATGTGGATATTCTGGTTCCCAATGAACACGAGGCATCCCTCCTCTTGGGCGGAGTACTGGTGGAAACTGAAACTGCCGTTCAGGCAGCCCGGAAACTGTATGAGAAATTCGGAACCCACGTCATTATCACACTGGGCAGTCAGGGAAGCATCTATTACGACGGAACAACCGTCATACGTCAGATGGCGGCACAGGTGACGCCAGTGGACACTACCGCGGCTGGCGACAGCTTCATTGGAGGCCTGTGTTTTTCTCTGGCAGAGGGAAAAACAATGGCGGAAGCCCTGCGCTTTGCCACGGCTGTCTCTGCTGTCACGGTCACCAGATCAGGAGCAATTTTCTCTCTTCCCACCCGTCAGGAGGCAGAGTCCGTTTTGATTGGGCTTACAACTAAAACTCCGTTTTGATAATCAGCAAGTCCAGTAAATATCATTCAGGAAATCATCAGGCTCCGATATTCCGCTTATCTGGCTATTTCCCGCAAGTTGGGGTGTTATGTGTCACTGAATAGAGAGGTATACGTAACGCAGGGCCATATAATAGCCCTTTGTCAGCGGTTCCTCCAGGAATCAAGCTGCCAAAAGCCGCGGAATGGAATGAAGAAGTCCTCCACAATCTCCCACATACCTTGGCAAACTGGCCCTCCAGAACGGCGTGGACATCAAGACTGTCTCCGCCATGCTGGGACACTACGACGCAGGATTCACCCTGCGGACATACACTCACACCACCCGCCAGAAACAGAACGAGGCAGCGCAGACCATGGGCAACCTTATGGCGCAGGTGAGATAACGACCTAAAAAAGCAAACAGCGCACCGGTTGGGAAGCCGAACTTCCCCGCCGATGCGCTGCGTTTTTTGCGCGGTGTGGGTCACGGTGTGGGTCAGATTTTTCCGCCGTCTCAAAGTCAGAACTTTTTATATAGCAAAACGCCCCGAAAACGATGGTTTTCGGGGCGTTTCGTGGAGCTAGTGGGGTGACTCGAACACCTGACCTGCTGATTACGAAACCTATTCCGGCCTCGATCCATTGCAGCGCAATGGTTTGAAGGCGTTTTCTTAAAAAAATCAGCAGGTCAGGAAACTTTTTCAGAGTTCCGCTCCCACATAACTTTTCTCACCGTTCCGCAATGTGGGTCATCGTGTGGGTCATTCAAATTTCTTAGAGTTCAAGGATCTCGAGCTTACCCCATATCTGGAAATACTTCCAGTGTGTCAGCCGTGAGGCGAATGATGCCAGCCAGTTGCTCTTCGGGAGTATCGCTCCCCTCCTCCAGCAAAATAAGAGTATAGTCCGTCTCACCGCCGACAAAGTCCTCCACACGTTCCGGGACATCCAGGGCGACTTGGACATCGTCTCCTCGCTGGTACCCAAGAGCTTGGGCGGTGAGATCGCAGAGGTCTGCCTCATAGAGCTGCCCGCCGATCAGGGTATCGTAATACAGCTCGTAACCGTGATAGGACCAGAGCAGCTCCTTCTGGCCGTCGCCGTTCAGGTCCACCTCCAGGGCCTGGCTGCCACAGGACGCCAGCAGCCAAAGGGTACCATCCTTGTCAAAGTAATAGTAGTCATTGGCGTAGTAGGCAGCGCCCCGAGGACACGCAATGCGAAACCCCCTTTGGCCCAGCACATTTTCATAGAGAGAGATCTCATAGCCATCCGTGTAGACAGTGCTTTCCTCTGTGAAGCGGATCAGCCGCTCCGTTCCTGGGGGGATATAAGCGCAGTACTTACCCCCAGAGTTTGAGGTATAAAACAGCACCTCCGTCCCGTCTGGCAGGGTTTGGGCAGCCACCGTCTCGGCGATGTCCGCCGTGGTGACCTCCCGGCCATCGCCGTCCAGGTACATCCCGGCTTTTTCAGGGAAGAATGAGGTTCCTTCCGTAAGGGAAGTCACTACACTTACAGGGCCATCCTCCGCGCTGGCATATTCTCCGTTTCTCTGTGCGCTGGGGTTGACGGCACATGCAGCCATTACCACAGTGCAGACCGCCACCCCCACCATCACCGCCCACAACCGGGGTTGTTTCCACCGCAACACGTTCTTCACCCGATCCCGGGTGTCTCCCTCGCCGAAGGCCAGCGGCGCCCCGGCGATGATCTTCCGCCCGGTGGCCAGACGCAGGAGAGACGCAGAGTAGTCTGCCCGAACGGCCTCACCCAGCTTCTTCATCACTGCCTCGTCGCAACTCATCTCCATGTCCCTGCCCAGCAGCACGAACGTGAGCCACACCAACGGGTTGAACCAGTGGACACAAAGGGCCAAAAATGCCAGCAGCTTCACTACATGGTCCAGCCGCCGGATGTGATGACGCTCATGGAGCAGGATGTAGCCCCGCTCTCCCTCCGGCAGTGCGGAAGGCAGGTAAATCTTCGGTCGGAACAGCCCCAGCACAAAAGGCGTGCCGATGTGGTCCGCCAGATAGACTTCCTTTTCCAGCGGCACCGCTCCCACCAGCCGCCGGTGTAGCCGAAGCAAAGACACCACGCCGTAAATCACCATGGCAGCCGTACCCGTCAGCCAGGCGATGGTGGCGATGGCTACCGGCGCCTCCAGAGGATCGGCCACAGTCTGCTCCTCCCCCTGAGGCAGAGCCTCCGTGATAGCCTCACCCATCCCGGGGACCGGCAGTGTCACCGATGGCCCCGGATTATGGACTACGTCCCGGGGCACATAGGCCGCCGCACTGGTGTGGGCCGTCACCTCCGTCACCGGCGTGTCCAGCAGGCCCATCAGGGAGATGTCTGCCGTCAACGACACCGGGCACAGCAGCCGGAACAGCACCACCAGCCACAGGGCATAGGAGCAGATCCGGGGTGCCCGCCGCAGCACAAGCCGGGCCAGCAGTACCAAAACAATCACAATGCTGGCAGTCAGGGTCATGTTCAGGATGATGGGCAGCAGCTCATATGCAAGGAAGTCTCCCATGGCTCACCCCTCCCGGCTCTCGTCGATCAGCCTTTGCAACTGAGTGATTTCCTCCTCTGACAACTTCTTCCGGCTGGTGAAGGCGGCGACAAACGCCGGCAGGGATCCATCAAAGGTCTCCTCCACGAACCGCTCCGACTGCATGGCGTGGAATTCCTCTTTGGAGATGGCTGCGGTGACGGTGCCGCCGTCATTGCGGAACAGCCCCCGGTCGCAGAGCTTTTTCAGCACGGTATAAGTGGTGGATTTTTTCCACGTCAGCTCCGCCTGGCACAGCTTCACCAGCTCCCCAGAAGTCAGGGGCGCGTGGGCCCAGATCAGGTCTGCGAAGCGGCTTTCGATGACACCCAGTTTCGTCTCTTCCATAGGGGCCTCCTCTTGGTCTATCAAAAATAGACCTCTCTGATATTTGAAGTCTATCACAGATAGACTTACCCTGTCAAGCACCCTGCTTCTGAACTCTGCCTCTGGCCTGCGCTCCCTCTCTATGGGGTTTGCTTTGAAACATTCCCCTCCCTCAAAATCTACGCCGCTGTAAACAAGATCGGGGGCCTCGCAGAAGCTGGAAATAGAGCAGGATGTTCTTGCAGGCGCTGGAGCTCAGGAGCAAATTGGGCAAACGTCGCCGCCTATGCGGGGATGTGTGCCTTCCCTAGAGGTGAGGCAGGGTCCCTGCCCCACCAGATCCCTTCTGAGCGGATTTGAGCCAGTTTTGATGGCGCTGCGGAGGTCGAGGATGAAGCGGTGCAGACCATGGGGAACCTCATGGCACAGGTGCGGTAAGGACAGCCAGAAACAAACAGCACAGCGCACCGGTTGGGAAGCCGAACTTCCCTGCCGGTGCGCTGCGTTTTTGCGTGGTGCAGGTCACGGTGTGGGGCTAGTTTTTTAAGCCCAAACGCTCAAAATCTGTACCGCCATGAAATAAAAGATTAAACTCCAGCCGCACCCGCTTCCTCCAAACACTGCTGTGCGGTACCCAGGTTATTGAAAAAGAGAATTCCCGAGGGCAACAGATCTCCTGTATGAATCCTTACCTGGAAAATTTCCGTCTCAGACATCACAAACTGCACACAGACCTTGTCTTCACAGACGAACACACTGGCCTCGGCTTGGTCTCCGTCCAATCCATAGGCATTGAACAGGAACTCCTGCGCAATCGTCACAAACTCCCCTTCCGGCGGCAGTTCCACTGCATCATTTCCTCCCGGCGGTACACGGCGGAACTGATAGATCGTCTGTGGATACGGAAGCCCCTCAGACAATTCCACAACGTAGGCATGTTCCCCGTTAAAAGTGACATTCCAGAAGTCTCCGTTCTGACTGACCTGAGCAGTATATCCATCCCCATTGTAGGAAAACGCACGTGAGAGGATTTTTTCAGCGGTGGCCACCGGTTCCTCAAAATCCGCTGCATCTAATTGCCATCCGGTGTTTCGAATAACAGTTTCCGACTGCTTCTCGCGGTATATGCCTGTATTGTACACAAATGTCTTCCCGCAGTTTTTACAGGTATATGTATCCCAGCGAACTTCGATTGTCTCATGCTGCTCCGGATCAGGATTTGGCGCGTCTTTCCACTCTGTGGAAAGATAGGTCCTGGGAACATGGTCGCAGAGTTCTTTTGTAGAATCTTCATGCAGGATCATGGCTTCAGATCCATCTCCCACTGAACCCAAAATCAAGCTGGGAGCATCCACCAGATACACCTCATAGTTTGTCATGTCCCCGATGGATCCTGTGCTGGCAGCCATCAGTTTTCCTGTGTATACGGTTTCTTCATCGTAATAAGCAGTAAAGATGATTTCTGCATTTTCAACGGGCTCATTGTCATCTGCCGATGTCGGCACCCAACCGATTGGTCCCCAGTATTGAATGTGAAGCTCTTTTGCCATAACGGGTTCTTTCGCATACACATCCCACAACAAACCATCGCTGCAAGACAGATCGACCCGTGTACACGGCATTCCAAAATTGATGCCAAAGGCAGTATGCCATGTAACACCATCCGGAACATACATCCAGGAAACTACTTCTCCCAATGCCTCAGATGTTGCTGTGCCAGAATCCAAACCGTTTTCAGGTCCTTCTTTCGGATCTGTCAGAAAGCACACGGCCAGCACAATACTAGTCACAACCGCCACCGCAGTAACCCAAACGGCAGGTTTCTTATAGTGCAGAATGGAGCGGATCCGCTCTTTGACACCCACCTCCCCGAAAAACAGAGGGCATCCTGCCAGGGGACGAAATGGTATACTGCAGGCGAGCAAAGCCTCTGAATATGCTTTCTTATCCTGAGGATTCATCTCCCGGATCACTTTCTCATCACAGGCCAGTTCAATATCACGGCATAACAGAATGTACGCCAACCAGATCACAGGATTGAACCAGTAGACTGCCAGCAGCAAAAACCCCAGTGGTTTCCACCAATGGTCCCTCCGCCTCAAATGCGCCTGCTCATGTGCGATCACGGCGAAGAACTGGTCCTCCTCCAAAGCAGATGGCAAATAGATCCGGGGACGAATCACTCCCAGGATAAACGGGGTTCCGATGGTATCACAGATCCAGATATTTTCTTTCAGATTGATCGAAACAAACACCTTCCGTCGCAGCCACAGGTAGCTGACTATCCCGTACAGTAAAAACGCTCCCAGTCCAACGGCCCAAATCAGCATGCCATACACATCGAAACTCTGGACTTTGCGCACGGTTGTATCAAATTCCAAATCTGCGTTCTCTCCAAACAGCGGGTTAGACACCACTTCCACAAATACGGGATTGAACTGTTCTAACCCCTGCATATAAAGTGCATCTTCCGGGACGGTCTCCGCACTGGGAAGCAAGCTCAAAGCGCTCTGCATGGAAAAGGGGCAGATCAAGCGAATTGCAACCAATCCCCACAAGGCACAGCGGAGCGCTTTGGGCATTTTCTTGAATGCCAACCGTACGGCAACAATTACAAGAATCAGCCAACTTGCAGAAATGCTCACATTGAGTAGCTGGACAAACAAGTCTACTCCTCCTTTCCGAAAGCGTCGATCATCTGACGGATCTGGGCGACCTCCTCTGCACTTAGGGCTTTCCGCTTTGTAAAGGCGGCAACGAACGCAGGAAGCGAGCCATCAAACGTCTCCTCCACAAACCGTTCGCTCTGTGCCCCATAATAATCCTCACGGGAAATCAGGGCCGTTACGACGCCGTCCTGGAGCCGGAAGATTCCTTTCTCTCCCAGTTTTTTCAATACCGTGTAGGTGGTCGTCCGTTTCCATTGGAGTTCCTCCCCGCAGATTTTTACCAATTCAGCGGTTGTCATCGGCTCATGACTCCAAACGATGTCCGCAAAACGGGATTCCACCACGCCCAGCTTATACTCTGTCACTGTAAGCCCTCCGTTCTGTCTATCATTAATAGACGCCTATAGTCTATTGTGGATAGACAGTTTTGTCAAGAGGAATTTTCCTCTTTCCCCCATGCGGATACCCTGATTCATCAACAGGATTAGAATATGCCGTATACAGATCTCACTCTTTTTTGGATGGGAAAATCAAAGCATCTTGCATATCGCTCCCAGAAGATTTTTTTAACAAAAGCTTTGGGCCTTGTCTGAAAGGAAATCAAAGCGGTCTGAAAAATACTTAATTGGCCAATCGCTGCCACCTGTGAGGAGCTGTGTGAGGATTTGGTAGAAGGGACAGCATCCGGGGAAGTTGCGGGCCATGTGCGGCCTGTGTGGACAGAGGCTGGTGAGGTGGTCTTGCGAGGGTATCTCCAGAGGAAAAACAGCCTGGGAAGTGGTACCGCAGCAGCGGGTTTTGGGGGTAAATCCGGCGATTTCGGCCTGCCGAAAAAAGTACTAGATAAAGGGAGGTGGTCGCTAGCGA
>UMIY01013933.1_pt1 | contig 31028 bp, 20 predicted proteins | sample 1965921 | NCBI WGS metagenome assembly UMIY01 (sample SAMEA4836134, study PRJEB28245) | human gut metagenome | biome: gut microbiome; material: fecal sample | place: Denmark | collected 2008
GTCATCAACAACTCGATCGACGCCGTCGCCTATCGGGAGGACGCCTCGGTCAGAGACTTTCGCTCGGAGCTGGGGGTGGGCGCGGAGCAGACGGTCGTGGCCTTTGTAGGCAGGCTGATCCCCGAGAAGGGGGTGCGCGTGCTCATCGAGGCGTCCCGAGACGACCGTCTCGCGGGGGCCAACGTGACCATCGTGCTCGCGGGTGACGGTCCGCTCGCAGACGAGGTGCGGGCGGCGGAGGGGTCCGCCCTCAGATGGGTGGGAAGGTTGAGCCGCGAGGACACGGCGGCACTTCTGCTCCAGTCGGACCTGCTCTGCCTGCCCTCGCGCTCCGAGGGCTTCTCGACCACGCTGCTCGAGGCGTGCGCGTGCGGCTGTCCGTCGCTCGTGACCGACGTGGGCGGGGCGCGAGAGCTGATCCCCGACCCGAGCTACGGGCGCATCATGTCGGACGCGTCGGTGGGGCAGGTCGTCTCGAGCATCGTCGAGCTTGCGTCCCATCGTGACGAGCTCGTCTCGATGGGGGAGCGCTGCCGCGCGCGCGTCGAGGGGCTCTTCTCATGGGACGAGGTCGCGCGGCGCGTCGAGCGGGAGCTCCGGCGAGGCTAGGCGTCGGCGCCGTCCTCGTACCAGGACAGCACCCGGTCGACGTGATTGACGGCGTAGCTGTAATAGATGTAGAGCCACTCGCCGACCCCCGCACCCTCGGCCTCCTTCTCGAGGGCCCAGACGTACCAGCACCATCCCCCGAGAACCACGCGCGACCAGAAGTGCCGGCGTTCCTCAAAGGAGGGCTCTCGGTCAAAGTAGTGGGCGAGCGCCCGCTCCGCCTGCTCCTCGTCATACTGGCTGCAGATGACAAAGGTCCCAAAGTCATTGCCAGGGTCGGACATGCCGGCGTACTCCCAGTCGATGACGTTCGTCTCCCCTTCACGATCGAAGAGGATATTGAGAGAGAAGTAGTCGTTGTGGCTGAAGCAGGGTTCGTAGCCGTCTGAGGCGGACAGCGCGTTGAGGCGCGTGACCTTCTCGCGCAGCTCGAGGTAACCGGGGATGTCTATGGGGCCATGCGTCTCGAGGAGCCGCTCGTATTCCACTCCGTTCTCAAAGAAGTCAAAGGTCTCCTCGATGCGAGTGTCTGACTCATGAAACCGACGGCACAACTCCATGGCGCGTCTGACCTGGCTGTCGTCAGTGGGGTCAAGGGTGCGTGCGCCAGGGACGAAGTGGCAGATCTTCCAGCCTCTCCGCTCGTCCTCGTGGATGAACGTGCGGTCTATCCCAAGCTGACGCGCCGCCTCGTTCGCCCGCGTCTCGGCAACTCGGTTCATGAACTTCTCGGTTCCGACCCCGGGATGGCGATAGACGTACTCGTGATCGCCCACCGCAAAGTGGCACGAGAGGTTCGTGAGTCCCTGGCTCATGGGATAGAAGTCCCGAATCTCGTCGCGCGAGCAGCCGAGCACGCTCACGATGTTGTCGAAGATTTCCGAGTCGACGTTCTCAATGAAGTTGGGGTCGAAGCTCTCGAGCTCGGCAAGGGAGTCAAACTCATGGATGACGCCGTCGGGGTAGCGACGAATCTCCATGTCGAGCGAGGGAAGGTTGTCGGCATAGATTGCCTCCCAGAGCTTTCCGTCGTTCTCCGGGCGGGTGACGGCGTCCTCGAGCAGGGGGACAAAGCGTTGGGAGAAGTCGTAGTCAAAGTAGACCTGACCGAGCATGACCCAGGAGTCCCGGCCGCCTACGTCGACTCCCGTGATGCGGTCGTCCGGGTCCGTCTCGAGGCACCATTCGTCGGTCGGTCCGGAGACGTACTCAGAGGCGTAGTACGACTTGTAGACGTAGCGTTCGAAGGGGTTCTCGGTGAAGTAGTCGTCGGACGAGCAGACATATGTGTTGCCCAGCTGCTTGCGCGCGAGCCAAAGCGTCCAGCTGTTGTTCTTCTCGGCAAACGCGCTGTTCACCAGGATCTTGACGCCGTACTTGGCGGCAAGATAGAAGAAGTACTCCTTCTTGTAGCCCACCACGACGGTGATATCCGAGATGCCGCGCTTGAGCAGCTGCTTGATCTGACGCTCGATAAGAACCTCGCCGCGGACCCGGAGCATGCCCTTGGGACGCTCGTACGACAGCGGGACGAAGCGGCTGGAGAGGCCCGCGGCCATGATGACGGCGTTGCGGACTCGATAGGGTTCAAGCGCTCGGAGGCCCTTCTCCGAGAGGCGGCCGTCTGTGACGAGCCCCGACTTCTCGCAGGTGCGGACGACGGAGCTGACGGTGTCGACCGACAGGCTGCTACGGTGTGCGAGCTCTCTCTGCGTCAGGCGCTCGCCGGTTCCGGCCAGCACGTGGAGGACCTCGAACTCGCTCTTGGTGAGGGACATGTGGCACCCCTAGAACTGAAGGTGATTACAGATACCTTACGTGAAACATACACTAGGCGTACAGAAAGAGGTATTCAACATATAGAAGAGAAGAATGGGAATCGCACATGTGAACAGAAGCATTCCGCCATGAGCGTGTTCGGCGCCAATTCGACGAGGATGCTTGTGTGGTCAATGTGATGTGGGGGGCGCGGAGTGAGCCGACAACTTCATTGCGCGCATAGTAGCATTGCCATACGTTCAGCCGCTGAGGGATTGGATGCCGTGCGCGAACAGAAGCAGCTTTCAATAATGCAGAATATGTCCTGGAACATGATGGGATCGCTGACGGGCCTTGTGTGCCAGTACCTCATTACTGTCTTCGTTGTCAGACTGTCGGCTGATTTCGATTCGGCGGGCCTCTACTCACTCGCCATGTCTATCAACGGAATCTTTTCCCCTATTGCGCAGTACGGAATCTACACCTATCAGACCACTGACGTGAGAGACGAGAACACGCTCGGTGAGTACGTCACGTTCATTCTCGGCACCAATCTCGTCTCTCTTGCGTTTACGTTCGTCTACGCGGCGCTTACGTGTCGCCCTAATGCCTTGTCTATCGTCTTGCTTTACGGTATCTACAAGAGCTGTTCCATCGTCCTTGACATACTTCACTCATACAACCAGAAGAAGCGCCGGATGGACATCAACGGGATATCCATGGCACTACAGGGCGTGGCTTCAATCGTCGCGTTTTGCGCTGCCTTTGGAATCACGGGTGACCTTTCCTGTGCACTTATTGCTATGACCGTAGGTGTCGTGGCCGTTGGCGTTCTCTACGACCTGCCGGCAACCAAACGGCTGACCTCGATTTCCCTCGGAATTACGCCTCAGAAGGCGACGTTGCTGTTCAAGGCATGCTTGCCTATCGTTGTTGCGAATATTGCATATGGGTCCATTCCCTCGATTCCTAGGCAGTTTCTCTCGAGCTTTCAGGGGGACGCGGCGCTTGGAATATATGCGTCCGTTGCGGCCCCGGTTGCCATCGTGCAGGCTGGGGCGACATACATATACAATCCGCTCATTAGTTATTTTGCTGAATACTATGTCAGAAGGGATAAAAGCGGCTTCGTACGGCTCCTTAAGCTGACCGTGGTGGGAATAATCGTGATCGGGGTAGTCTGTGTGATTGGCGTTGCCCTGTTTGCGGAGCCGGTCCTACGCCTTCTCTACGGTCAAACGGTAGCTGAGCACACCTATTTGATGTACCCACTCGTCGTCTCCTCACTTTCGATCGGCACGCTCTCGTTTCTCAACAACCTTTTCGTTGCGATGCGCACGTCCAAGTCCATGCTCGTAACCAACCTCGTGGCTCTTGTCGTAACGTTGGGGCTTAGTGTGCCCCTCATCATGTCATTTGACATGAATGGCGTGACCTATGCGCTTATCGTTTCGTGCCTTGCCGGCATTGTGTACGCGTCTCTCTGCATACGCGTCCGACTGCAAGGTCTTGAACGGGACACCTAAACGTCAAACGTACCAAACGCGACGGAGCGCAGCAAATCCGCCACCCTGGGGACCGTATCTTCGAGATCATATCCCGATGACTTCACATTCCAGACCCCTTGAGACCGATTCTCCATCGGGGTCTGCGCGCACTTGACGCACGTTGCGGCCCAGACCTTGGCATCATCGGTGGGAATTCGTCGGACTTGTTCTGAAACCACGACGTCGGAGGGGACTGCGTCCGACAAAAGGCAGGGCAACCCGGACGCCTGTGCCTCAAGAGCGGCAATTCCGAACCCTTCACACTGAGAAGGGAAAACGAAACAGTCCATCGCTGCGTAATATGGAGCGGTGTTCGCAACGGCGCCAACGAATACAACTTCCTCTTCCAGGTCGCGCTCCCGGGCCTGTTGTAGTAGGTTCTCCCTAATCGGCCCGTCGCCGACGAGCAAAAGACACGTTTTTGCTCTGGCCTCACGCATTTGTTCGAGTACGCTTAGGAGAAACGCTTGGTTTTTCTGGGGGTGAAGCCTACCGACGTTCCCCAGAACATAGGTATCGTCCGAAAAGCCCAGACGATTGCGCAGGCGTTGTCTGTCTTCTGGCGAGAAGGCAAAGCGCTCAGCGTCGATTGCGTTTGGCACCACCGTGTAGCCATGCTCCGCTACCACGTGTCTGGGAAACATAAAGTGTGCTCCAGGATCCGAGCATGCGCATAGAGCACGCGCAAGGCGACTCGCGTGATGACGATGAACATAGTGGAGAAAGCGGTTGATCCAGTTTCCCATGCTTTGGGAGCTGTGGCTGTGGACGAGGCAAGGAACGCCCCGTGCGCTTGCGACACGCAGGAGAGTGATATCGCTGAGTGTGCAAACGTTGTACCAGACCAGGTCTATGTCTCGTTCGGAGAAGATTGCCCTTAGACCGCTGGCGAAGTGAAAGGGGTCGACAACGCGGTTCCTGAGCAGGAAGAAGCGGGAGCCACGAGCCTTGAATTCCTCCACACAGTCGGGCATCTCATCGAAAACCACGAAGTCAAAACGTATGTCAGACTGCGAATCGAGAATCCGCCGCGTATAATTCAGGATAAAGGACTCAACGCCTCCGCGATTCGCCGAGAGGCCAAATACGAGAACCCTCATTGTCCACTCCAGAGGATATGGGACTTATATAGACTTACAAGCTTATCGGCAGTGTCTGTGATGTCAAAGCCAGCGGAACGTACGTTTTCGATTTGGCTTTCCCTTCGGGTCGCTGTTTCGAGAGCGGAGACGGAGGCATCGGCCCACGCTCGCCCCCCATCATCCAAGGGAAGATACTTTGCTAGATCGGTTACTCGGGACAATGGTGGAAGTGCGTCCGACAGTATGCAGGGCAGGCCCGTTGCTTGGGCCTCAATGGCGGCAATTCCGAGCCCCTCTCGCACAGAGGGGAACAGGAACACGTCCGATGCCATCAAGATGTCAGGAACGTCATCGCGCACGCCGAGAAAACAAACGTTGTCGGCAAGGCCGCGCGACTTGACGTCATTGGCAACACTCTCCTCGAGCGGACCCCTTCCCGCCATCAGTAGCACTGCGTCAGGGAGACGCTCGACCACCAACTCAAATACGCGCACCAGAAAATCATGGTTCTTCTCGGGGACGAACCTTCCGATGTGACAGAAGACGGGGGTGTGCGGACTAATGCGCATGCGGTCACGAAACGCTTGGCGACGGGCTTCGTCAAAACGATATTGTTCAAGTGGTATGCCGTTGTTTACTACGCGAAAACGCTCATCAGAAACAACCTTGATTCCATACCGATCCTGTCCCGCCTCTCGCGAGCACGCTAGGAATACGTCAGCAATGAACCGAGTCGGATAAGACACCGCGTCGAAGGCGCGTTGCCACAGGCCTGCGCCCCTTGTTGCATGGCTGTGAGCAATGGTGAACATGCCCGCGCGTTTTGCTTCAGAAAGATATAGTGCGGCGCATGAGCCAATGTGTCCGTGAACTGCTGCATAGTCAGGGTGGTTCTCAAAAAAACTTCGACACGATCTTATATACAAGGGTGTGTTGACCCCCGTAAAGCGCGGGACTCGATAGATTTTTCCGCCCATCTCTCGAATCTCAGAATCGTAGTCACACTCTCGATGCTCGTGGACGAGGAAATCAAACTGAATGACCGATCGGTCAACGGTGCGATAGACATTCATGATGAATGTCTCGGCGCCCCCGCGGTCCATTGCGCCAATGACGTGTAGCACCCGAATCAAGGCTATCCATTCCGTCGATATCTATCCCTACTCACGTGCATAACACGTGTCATTCAACACTATAGGGCAGTATCGACGTGCGCCGCCTGATAGTCCATTGTTGTCCTGACAATCAAGCATGTGCTTCAGGTAGACTTTACAAAAGTCTGACATATCTGCTTGGACGAGGGGACCAATGGACCAAGGGGAAAGCCTGCATAAGCTTCAGCTCGAGGAGCTCGACATCCTGCTTGTAATTGACGAGTTCTGTGCACGAGAGGGCATTACGTGGTTCTTAATGAGCGGAACGGCCCTGGGCGCACTCCGACATCGTGGGTTCATTCCCTGGGACGATGACATAGACATAGGCATGCTCCGTCGAGACTACGATCGCTTCATCCAACTTGCGGAGCATGGGCTTCCATCCGGATACTCCCTGCACACCGTTGACAATACGCCGGGACTCGCGGGATTCTTCGCCAAGATCTATCGGGACGGGACCGTTTTCCAGACCGCCGAGACAAAGGAGGCCGGCTGTCGGCAGGCCATCTTTGTCGACGTTTTCCCGTTTGACCGTGTCTCCAACAACGAGAAAACTCGTTTGAAGCAGCTTTCTCATGCCAAGATGTGGCAGCGTATCTCGTACCTCTATCACTCCGGAAGCATCACGGTACCGCACAGCGGCGTTCTCGGCTCTATGGAGCGGTTGGCCTGTCGGGTGGCGCATCACGTTGTGCGACCGCTCGTGAGCATCACGGCCATTCGGCAAAACTTCGACCGGGCAGTCACGATGACAGAGCCAGCACCTGAGACACCGCAAGGCTATGAAGAGGGCCGCTACACGACCTTTGCGTGGCCATATGCGGAGCCTGTGGACCTCACGCTTCTGATTCCAACTTCTGTGGCAACCTTCGAGGGACACGAGCTGCCCGTTCCGGCGAGATGCGAGGACTATCTCGAGAACGAGTACGGTGACTGGCGCCAGCTGCCGCCCCCCGAGCTGCGCAGAACGCACCTGCCCGAGCGCCTAGTCTTCAGCGATGGGAGCGAGTGGTCACAAAGGTCATAGGTTCGTTCAGGGGCTCAGCGGGGGACGAACGAAATGCTGTTGGTCATTAGACGGTCCTGTTTGACGCACGAGAACAGCACTAGATAAAACGGCACGAGGCATTGGAGCGCAAAAGCGTAGCGGGGCCAGTACCAGATGGGCGAGGCTATGAGTAGCGTCGCGACGAGGCCCCACGACGGGACGATGCCAAGTAGGAGCCCGCGCGATGTTCCCGATGTGAGCAGGCAGGCGCTCAGATAGACGACAGCCCAGAACAGGACCCCGGCCGGGAGGCTCCACTCGTTGGCGGGGAAGAGCTCCCGCGCGGTCGGCGTACCAAGCTTGTTGGAGGGGTAGATTCCATGGGTGGGTGTGTCCTTGGGCATACCGCCGGCGATATTACCTCTATAGTCGATGGCGTCAGGTTGGTTGACGGTCCAGAACCCAAAGGTCTGCATGACCCACGCGTCGAAGTACACATGGGGGTTTCGCACCAGCATCGAGAGCCAGTGCGAGAGGAAGCCCTCGTCAAGAGCGGCGCCGTTGAAGTTGGCGTCCCACTTGAGCAGGTCGGTGCAGCAGGGCCGGTACTTCGATCGGTACTCCTCGATGGGAAGCAGCTCGTCCATGTAGGCGCGATCCGAGTCCGACATGTCGCCGTCGAGCGCGACGACGCGGGCCATCTGGTTGAGGGGGATGCCCAGGCTCTCGACGGCCGTCCTCGCTGCCGCCCTCATGTTCCTGTGTGCGCTCACCCTGGCGACTGGCCTCATTTTGGACAACGTTGCGAAGGTCGACCGCAGGCAGTGGGAGCTCGCGGTGTATCGGGTGACAAAGGGAGAAAATGGCTAACGCGAAATGCCTTGGTATTGGTTCCTGTAGAGCAAACCATAACGGCGATGTCAGCTGGTAGAAGAGCCCTACAAATGAGCAAGCATTGATTCAGCTCTATCTTTCCACAGCGGCCGGCCGGGGGATATGCGAGCTTTATGACTTATAATTAGCCAGCCAGTTTTGCTATGAGGATATTGGTGACCAAGAGGTAAAGAGAGAGTCTCGATGCAATCCCTTATTTCCACACTTGTCTCATTTGCTTTGTTATTCATTCCCGGTTACGTGCTCCTGCGTCAAGTCAAGATGCTGGACGGGGGGTTGCGCTTCGCCCTTGCCCCCGTATGCTCGTCGTTTTTATATATCAGTCTCGCGATACTATTCCCTGTCATTGGAGTGCGCACCAGTGGCGCGTTGCTCCTCTCAGTCGCTTTGGTGATTGCGTTGCTTCCCGCTGTTGGCCGCATTCTTCATGAACGGAAAAACGAAGCCCAAGGGATTGCTTGCTCTCCTGAGAAGACATGCATTTTTACCAAACTTGGCATCAGCAGCCAACAAGTTCGCTTTGATATCCTCACCTTGTTTCTTTCCGTGTTGCTCGCCGTATGCGCGACTGGCCTTCTTATATGGCAGCTTGGAGGCTTTGAGTCCTGCATCTACGGCTATGACACGGTGTTTCACGTAAACTTGGTTAAGAGCTATCTTGATTCGGGAAACTACTCGCCGCTTTCGGCTTCAATTTATCCACTTACTGATTCCCTGGCAACGATTCCCTACGAAAGGAATCCGGGCTCGTTTTATCCTTCTTTGCTGCATATTGTGGCTGCAATGACCGTTGACTTAACGGGCTGCTCGGTCGCTGCATCCCTCCATGTTGCCAACCTATCTTTCTGTGGAGTGGCGTATTCGGTCGGGATCTGGGCCATGATGCGCGAGCTCTTTGCGGATGACAAGAGAGCCCGCCTTTATGCGACTTTTATCGCCGTGAGCATGGCGGCGTTCCCCTGGCACATGCTTGTGCGGGGTGAGCAATATCCTCAGGCTGCCGCTTTTGCACTTGTTCCCGCCGTGCTCGCGCTGGTTGCGCGCTTTGTTAACGTGCTTGCCGACTCGAAGGAGATGCGTCGAGTCTGCGCTGGTACGGCAATTGGCGTTTTGACGGTCTTCCTAGCCTTTATTACCTTGGCGTTCGCGCAGCCCAATTCCGTCTTCACCGTCGGAGTCTTCATGCTTCCGTATATTGCTTACGTCATCTGGATGCATTCGAGCAGGCGATTCCTTCATACCGTTCTTTGGTTGCTTGTCGCATTGTTGATTTGGGTGTTTTTCTATACGGCGCCCTTTATGCAAGGGACTGTGGGGTACTATTGGCCATCCATTGCCGGGAAATCTCAGGCGGTAGTCAACCTACTGTCACTGAGCCTGCACGAGGGATCGGCTGCTCAGCCGGTATTGGCCGTGGCGGTCATTATTGGACTGTTCTGTTCTGTGTCGGCATACAGGGATGGAAAGGTCTGGCTGGTAGCTCTCTATGGGCTTGTCGGAGCAATCTATGTAGTCGACACGGCTTCGGAGGGTAATCTGAGGCACTTTTTGGCCGGCTTCTGGTATTCGGATCCGGATAGAATTGCTGCCATGACAGCAATATGCGTTGTCCCGATTGCCAGCTTTGGGTTGTCGCGGGCCACCTCGCTGGTAGAGGGCATGTTGTCTCTAGCCACGTCAGGCACCGGGTCCTTGACCCCAAAGATAACCTTCTCGATGGTCTACCTCGCCGCTTTTGCCGCCTGTGTATGGCCCGCGCATTACGTATCGACTGCAGGGGATACCGTAACGCAATTTGGCCAGATTCGAGACGATGTGAACCGCCTAACAGATAGCAACTTCGTCGCTATTCTCGATACCGAGGAGCAGCACTTTGTGCAGCAGGTGCGTGACATCGTTCCAGACGGAGCGAAGATTCTTAACGTACCTGATGACGGCAGCTCCTTCCTTTATGGGCTCTATGATTTGAACGTGTACTATCACCGTGGGCAGCTGGGTGGCAACGAGAGTGCTGACAGCGAGATACTTCGGCATGGATTGTATAGATACTCGTATGACGAGTCGGTTCAAGAGGCAGTGAGCCGTGTGGGTGCGGAGTACGTCTTGGTTTTGGACGCGCCCGACGTTGGCGACGTCAGCAGGGGCGTGTTTGCCACATATGCTGCGGAGAATTGGGCCGGAATAGAGTCGGTAAGCGAGTCAACCGAAGGATTTGAACTTATTCTATGTGAGGGCGATATGCGGCTGTATCGCATACTCCCTGTTTAGCTATAGCAAATTACGAGAGGGCTAATCCCCTTGTTGGTCTGTTAACGGTAATGATTTGGGGCTTCTAGCAAGCTTTGACAGCGTCTTCTCCCGGTGTCGTGTCCTGGACACCGGCATTAGCCAGTGGACTCGCCTCACTTTTGGCCATCATCTCGGCTCATAATGCTACTCATTATGACGTTATCTACGTGACTCGTCTCGGCTTACTGCCAGATGTAAGGCGCGTGCCCGTTGTGAGGGGTCTCTTCCCGTAGGCGTCCGATTCGGTAGAATCAGCACAATGACAAATTGACTGACGGGCTCGTCGGGAGGACCCCACATGCCGCTTTTCTCCATCGTGATTCCCGCATACAAGAACGAGCGTTATCTTGCGGGATGCCTTGAAAGTGTTCTCTCGCAGTCGTGCGAGGATTTGGAGTGCGTGGTTGTCGTTGACGGAAGCCCGGATGCCTCGTCCTCCGTCGTGGCAGAGTATGGCGCCAAGGACCAACGCGTCCGCCTTATCGATAAGAAGGAGAACGAGGGCACCCATCGCGCTCGTATGAGTGGCGTGGAGGCGAGCAGAGGAGACTACATCTATCTCCTCGATGCGGATGATGAGCTGCCGCCTGACGCGCTCTCTCGCCTTCGGGATGCGCTCGTCGTTGAGCCCGATGCTGACATGCTTCACTATGGCATCAATGTCGTTGGCGTTGACATCAATGAGGCCGAGAGGTCGTCCTTCGAGGAATACATCAACAGGCCGTGCGACGACCTCAATGGTGCGGAGATTCTTGCTGCTGCGTGCGCGTCGGACATGGGTTATCTCCAGGATTGGCGCGTGACTCAGCGGGTCTACTCGCGAGAGCTGCTGCAGCGCGCGTTTGCGGCGATGACGCGCGACCGGCTTGGGCGCGCGCAGGACGGTTACGAGTACTTTGTCATTGCGAGTATGGCGCGCAGACAGGTGACGCGAAACGACATCATTGCGCTGGATTACTTTTACGGACGAGGCATCAACGGTGATGCGGGGCTCTCGCCCGATGCTTTCCTGAAGAGTTCTCGCGACTTTCAGGCAACCATCGATGCCATCGCGGCTTTCTCGGAGCAGCGACAGGGACAGATTGTCTCCGCGCGTGAGGGGGCGGTGACAAAACTGCTCGAGCTCCTCATGAACGACTGGCACGCTCGCCTGTCGGACGGGGACAAGCTTGCTGTTCTGGATGAGCTTGCGGGCGTCATCGGTGCCGATGCGCTGTCCGCCGAGCTTATGCGCTTCGTGCGCGACGACGCCTACGCGCTTTGGTGCACCGACGGGGTCCTGGGGGAGGGGTCTCAGCTTGAGGCGTGGGCTGCCGCCGCTCGTTCCCTCCGCGACGGGCTCGGGCGCAGCGAGCGATACGAGGCGATGCGCGACGACGCCGAGCGTCACCTCGCGAGCCTTCGCGTCCGAACCGAGCGCTGGTCGACGTACGAGAACCAGCCAGTTCGCATCTTCGTCTCCACGCACAAGGACGTGAACTTCTTCCAGGGCGACGTCCTGCAGCCGGTCCAGGTCGGCGCGACGCTGCGGTCGGGTTCGATCAGGCATGCGCTCCGCGACGATGCGGGCGAGAACATCTCCGACCTCAACCCCATGTACTGTGAGCTCACCACCCAGTACTGGGCATGGAAGAACGTCGACGCGGAGTACTACGGCTTCTGCCACTATCGTCGCTACTTCGACTTCTCGCCCGTGCGACACAGCGAGAACCCCTGGGGAGAGATCATCGCCGACCGGATCTGCGACGAGACCCAGCGCGAGTACCGGCTCGACGACGCCAGCATCCGCGAGGCGGTCGAGGGCTACGACGTCATCACGACCGAGTTCAAGGACCTCAGGCACTTTCCGGCCGACTACTCGACGCCGCACGAGCACTATGAGAAGGCGCCGCAGCTCCATATCGACGACCTCGACCGATGCATGTGTCTAGTCGCCGAGATGCACCCGGACTACGCCGAGGACGTCGAGGCGTACCTCCGGGGCAACACGAGCTGCTTCTGCAACATGTTCATCATGCGCAGGGGCATCTTCCAGGACTACTGCGCCTGGCTGTTCCCAATCCTCGAGCGCTTTGTGGCGGAGTCGGACATGAGCCGCTACAGCCGTGAGGGGCTGCGGACCCCCGGGCACCTCGCCGAGCGCCTGCTCAACATCTACTACAACCACCACATGCGCATCGGCGCCGGCTGGAGGACCAAGCAGCTCCAGTGCGTCCACTTCGAGCGCCCCGAGCGCTCCTACGAGCTCCAGGAGGTGCACTCCCCGCGCTTCCTCCCGGTTGTGCCCGTGGTCCTCGCCGCGGACGACAACTACGTCCCCATGCTCACCACGACCATCTACTCCATGCTAAAGAACGCCTCGACGAGCTTCCACTATGACGTCGTGGTCATCGGACGGGACATCCCCGCCGAGCGGCGCTCGGTCATGTCGAGGTTCCTCTTCCGCTTCCCCAACATGACGCTGCGCTTCGTCGACCCCAACCCCATCGTCGGCTCCTACGAGCTCAAGACCAACAACGCCCACATCGGCATAGAGACCTACTACCGCTTCCTCATCCAGGGGCTCCTCCCGTTCTACGACAAGGTCCTCTACCTTGACTCCGACCTCGTCGTGGAGGGGGACATCTCCGAGCTCTTCTCCAGCGATCTGGGAGACGACCTGCTGGCCGCCGTTCACGACATCGACTTCCTGGGCAACCTCAACCTCGATGATGGCGCGCGCATGAGGTACAGCAAGGAGGTGCTCCGCCTCGATGACCCCTACGGCTACTTCCAGGCGGGCGTGCTCCTCCTCAACACGCGCGCCCTGAGGGAGCTGTGCACGGTGGGGGAGTGGCTCGAGGCGGTCTCCAACTCCAAGTTCATCTACGATGACCAGGACGTCCTCAACTCGCGCTGCCAGGGGCGCGTCCGCTACCTCGACTATCGGTGGAACGTCATGAACGACTGCAGGGGCCGCGTGGGGAAGCTCTTCTCCATTGCCCCGGCATCCGTCTACGACGCCTATCTCGCCTCGCGCGAGGATCCTGCGATCGTCCACTACGCCGGCGCCGACAAGCCCTGGAACTGCGTTCGCTGCGACGAGGCGGCGCGCTTCTGGGCGTATGCCCGCGAGACGCCGTTCTACGAGGAGCTGGTGCGCTCACTCTCCGGCGTCGGAGGCGACGGGGAGAAGGGACCTGTCGCAAAGGCGCTCTCCAGGGCGGCCTCTGCGGGCAGCCCGCTGCGCAAGGCCGCGGAGCCGCTGTTCCCGGTCGGCTCGCGTCGGCGCGAGCTTGCCAAGCGGATAGTGCGCGCCGCCCGCGGGAGGTAGTGCCCGACTATATGGGAATGCGAGGGGTCGAGCGGGCGCAAGTCGGCTCGACCCCCTCGTCTGATTCGGTTGAGGCCCTTGGCAGAGACTCTAGTCCCTCTGCCAGAGGTCACGGGTGTAGACCTTGTCGCGCACGTCGGCGAGGTCGTCGCTCCAGCGGTTGGCGAGGATGACGTCGCTCTGCGCCTTGAGGTCGTCGAGGCTGACGAGCGGGTGTCCGAGCGCCTCGTTCCCGGCGAGCGTCGGCTCGTAGACGACGACCTTGACGCCGCGCTCTGCCACGAGCCTGACGACGTCGAGCATCGCGCTCTGGCGGAAGTTGTCCGACCCCGACTTCATGACCAGGCGGTAGACGCCGACGGTCTGCGGCCCTCGCGCGAGCACGCGCTCGGCGACGAACTCCTTGCGGGTCGCATTTGAGTCGACGATGGCGCGGATGAGATTCTGGGGGACGTCGGCGTAGTTGCTGAGCAGCTGCTTGGAGTCCTTGGGCAGGCAGTACCCGCCGTAGCCGAACGAGGGGTTGTTGTACTGGTCCCCGATACGCGGGTCGAGGCAGACGCCCTCGACGATGGCGCGTGCGTCTAGGCCCTTGGACTCGGCGTAGGTGTCGAGCTCGTTGAAGAACGAGACGCGGAGGGCGAGATAGGTGTTGGCGAAGAGCTTGATGGCCTCGGCCTCGGTCGAGCCCATGACGAGCGCGGGGACGTCCTCCTCCTCGGCGCCCTCGCCGAGGAGCTCGGCGAAGCCCCAGGCAACCTCCTCGTCCTGCGGCCGGGTGACCCCCACCACGATGCGGGAGGGATGCAGGTTGTCCTCGAGGGCGTGGCCCTCGCGCAGGAACTCCGGCGAGAAGAGGACGCGCAGAGTCGCATAGCGCCTGGAGATGCGCGCCGTGTAGCCGACGGGGATGGTGGACTTGATGACGACGGTCGGATGCCCGCCCGACGTGGCGACGAGATCGAGGACGCTCTCGATGCTGGAGGTGTCGAACGAGTGGGTCTCGTCGTCATAGTTGGTGGGGGTGGCGATGACCACGACATCCGCCTTGGCGTAGGCCGCTCGGGCCTCGCAGGTGGCGAGAAGGCTGCCGGGGCGACGCGCGAGGTGGCGCTCGATGAGGGGGTCCGCTATGGGGGAGACGCCGGCGTTTATCTTGTCGACGCGCCCGGCGTCGACGTCGACAGCGGTGACGTCGTTGTGCTGCGAGAGCAGGCAGGCGAGCGAGAGTCCGACGTAGCCGAGTCCTGCGATGGCGATGTGCATGACGAGTCCTTCTGTGAGTGATATCTTTTGCCCGTATAGTAGCTGTCCTATCGTACGCTTGTCCGTGCAAAAACGTAGAGGATGCTAAACTAAGAATGTTGAGTGCCTCGATACAGGAGGAAATGATTATGAAGAAAAAGGATCACGTCGAGCGTCCAGCGGGCGTCAGGCTGATTGCGGGAGTGCTCTCAGCTGCTCTTACATCTTCCCTGTTTATGTTCCCCGGAATTGCGCTTGCTACCATTGAGGGGGACCAAACTCCGCTCTCTGATGAGGAGATTGAGGCAGCGATTGCTGCTGGCGAGATTGAGATTGAGCCGGATGACGGCGCGTCGGCGTATGGTATTCAAACGATGAGCTCCTCCTTCTTCGAGACCTATTCGGGAGCTGATCGCTATGAAGTGGCTGCGATGGAGGCTCGGGCCGCGTATCAGACCAGCACCCGTGCAATAGTTGCGGGGGGCGAGGGATGGGCCGACGCACTTGGTGCGGCAGGACTTGCTGGCGTCTATGACTGCCCCATTCTCCTGACCGAGTGGGGAAGCCTCAACTCCTATGCGAGTGATGCGCTGAGGTCTCTTGGCGTTACATCCGTCACCATTGTTGGCGGTCCCGATACTGTTTCAACGAACGTGGAGGGCCAGCTCTCCTCGATGGGCATTGCCGTCGAGCGTATCGGCGGGGAAGATCGCTATGAGGTGCAGACCAACATCTATAGCAAGGCGCTGGATTCTTGGTCAGGAGGTCGCATCATCCTTGCGTCCGGCGTTAACTATCCTGATGCCCTGTCTATCTCGCCTGTGTCATTCCAGGAAAAGAATCCAATTTTCTTGGTCGATGCCAACGGGGGGCTGAACAGCTATCAAAAGCAGCTAATTGAATCTGCCGCTCAGAGTGGCAAGATTTCAGAAATTATCATAGCGGGCGGTCCTAACTCGGTGTCATCTTCCACTGAGGCATACGCAAAGAGTGTGGTGGGCGCTGGTGGATCGGCTATGAGCGTTACACGACTCGGTGGCGCCGATCGCTACGAGGCATCTAGAAGCATCGCCAACTGGGCCGTTCAGAAGGGCATTCTATCTTGGGATGGTGTCGCCCTGGCGATGGGCGACAAGCCCTACGATGCGCTCTGCGGTTCTGTCCTCCAGGGCAAGAGAGGGTCCGCAATGTTGATTGTCAGCTCGAACGCTGCCAACAATACGCACCCATATGGGGCACTTCGTGACAATGCCGGCTCAATCTCCACGTTGCGTGTTTTTGGCGGTAAAGTGTCGATTCCCATGACAATCCGCATGGACGTCGCTGACATCTTCGGCATCCCGTATTACGAGATTCCGGGTCTGAAGGTGTATGTCGACGCTGGTCATGGCTGGAATGACAGCAATAACGGCGCCTATGATCCCGGTGCAATTGGCAGCGGTTATCGAGAGGCTGATTTGACCAAGGACCTAGCCAATCGGGTTGCTAACATTCTCGAATCGCAGTACGGGGTCGAGACTTTTGTGAATGACGATGGCGGCTGGTATAAGCTGCGCCACGCTGAGGCAAAGGCGAACGGTTGTGACCTTATCGTTTCCATCCACTTCAACGCCGGTGGTGGCTCGGGTACCGAGACCTACATCCATTCTGTTCGCGCGGCAGCGCGTTCTGGGAGCTTGCAGGATGCGATTCACCCGCGTTTGGTTGCGGGTACGACGCTTACTGATCGAGGCCAGCATGAGGGGATGCTCGCGATACTGAGCGGAGACCTGCCCGCCGTCCTCTGCGAGATCGCCTTCATTGATAATGCCAACGATATGAGGACCTATCTGGCCCGGAGGGACATCATTGCCGCCGAGATAGCGGAAGGCGCTGTCAACAGGTAGTTAGGTACGAACGTACGTTGAATGGAGGGTTCGGTCGCTTGAATATGGCTGCAGTCAGGAGGCAGGGCACGGGTCTCATCGCTGCGATTCTGCTCCTCATGGCACTTGTCGCTGCACTGAGGCCGCTGTCCGCCTCAGCTGCGGAGGCTGACTGGAAATATGAGATTATGCGTGATGAGGCCTCGGGCGAGCAGTATGTTCAGATTCTCCAATATCAAGGCCCCGACGTTGACGTTCCCGTGGTCCCTGCCACGATAGAAGGGATTCCGGTCACACACGTGTACTACTATGTGCCCACGCTGTGGCCATCCCCAATCTCGTCGCTAGACGTCTCGCGTGCAGTTCATCTGAGGGAGCTTAACTGTGTCGGCTACGGTCTCCAGGAGATTGATCTCTCCAATAATCCTGAGCTCGAGGTTCTGAACGTTGCTCGAAACAGCTTGGTGTCACTCGATCTTTCCCATAACCCAAACTTGAGAGAGCTTGACTGCGACTACAATTTGCTCACTTCGCTGGACATCTCGTCAAACAGCAAGCTTGTAAGGCTGATCTGCAACGACAACGCAATTGAGGATCTTTCGTCTCTTGAGAGTTGGGCGTCGGGAGAAGGGCGCTATGCGACACTGATGCCTCAGAACCTGCCCGACGACTCTTCGGAACGGCGCCTGTTTGAGGTTGGCGGAGCCGATCGCTACGAGGTCTCGCAGATGACGATCAATCAGGCTCTCGGTGACGAAAAAGGCCCGTATCACGGTGTCGTTGTCGTGTCTGGAGAGGATGGCAAGTTCGCTGACGCACTGTCGGCGAACGCGCTTGCTGGACTTCTTAATTATCCTGTGCTGCTAGTCCATGGAGACGCGCTCTCCTCTGAGAATCGTGAAGCCTTAAAGTGGCTGCGAAACTCTCTCGGTGGTGATAGATACGATCTTGAAATCATCGTTGTAGGCGGGCCAGACTCAGTGTCTGAGAATGTGCTTGCTCAGATGGGTGCCGAGTATGGTGTCGTGTCCACTCGTCTGGGAGGCATTGACCGATACGAGGTGTCGCGTAGGGTTTACGACTATGGCCAGACGCGAGGGGATTGGTCTGACGACGTCGTCTTTGTTGCGAAAGGGAACGATTTTCCTGATGCGCTGTCTATCGCTCCCTATGCGTCCTCTCATGCGTCCCCTGTTCTTCTTGTTGATCAGAACGATACGGTGCTCAGCCCCTCCCTGAGAGATCGCCTCTCTCGTCATCGTGAGGCTGTCGTTTTGGGCGGAGAGCGATCGATAACGACATCTCTTTTTGACCAGATAGATGCGCTCATGCCAAACGGAGCCACACGACTTGGCGGCGTGGATCGCTTCGAGGCTTCCCGAAACATCGTGAATTGGGAGCTCTCCAATGGAATGACGCTTCAGGGCGTAGGCTTTTCGACGGGGCACAAATTCACCGATGCTCTTTCTTCTGGTTTCTTCCTCGGTTTGAATGACTCGGTCCTGTTGTTGGTTGATGGGGACAGTGTCGCCGCCAATGCGGACCTCCTCTCGCTTCTTCGTAAGGCGCAGGGTGAGATTACGCGGGCTTATATCTTTGGAGGACCCGCCTCGGTGCCCGAGTCGCTGCGTCTAGCGTTGATTCAGTCGCTCGGGGGAGAATGGGTGCGTTCATGAGGTTTGATGATGTTGTTCTCCTAACTCATACGTATCCTTACTGGCTTGGACCAACTGCGGAAACGTATCTCGAGGAGGAGGTGCGAGTCCTCGCGACCCGCGCGCGTCGCATTTTTTGCGTCGCGATAGAGAACTGGGACCCCGAGAAGGCACCGATTCGGAAGGGAGTCCCCAGCAACGTTATCCCCCTGGTGGTTCCCATGAAAAGCTACGAACTCGATGAGAGGCCTTTGTCCCGTAGGCTTGCCCAGCTTCGCGCCACGTTCTCAAGCGAGTTCGTATCTGAGCTGCCAAAGCTCTCGTCTCGAGAGCGTCTCAGAGAGTACTATCGTTTTGTTCGACGAAGCGATCTCATCGCGTCGGAGGTTCTGAAGAGGCTTAGGGATGTAGCCCCTGACGTTGGCAGAAGAAGCACACTAGTCTACAGCTTCTGGTTCAATGAGCCTGCACGTGCCGCCGTTCTCCTGTCACGGGAGCTTTCACGCAATGGCGGCCCAATGGTCGCGATTTCTCGTGCGCATGGTTATGACTGCTATGACTATCGAAGCGACATAGGTTATCTTCCGGCAAAAACATGGATGGCAACACACCTTGATCGGGTCCTCGTTTGTTCCGAGAATGGACGCCGTCACCTTGCAGAGGGAAATCCCCGAGCTGCCGGCCGTTTCGAGGTGGGGTATCTGGGGACGAAGTGGGTGGAGCCCTCGCACGAGCGCATCAGTCCGTCTGAGAATCTTGTCGTTACATGTTCTCGTGTGGTGCCCTTGAAGCGACTTGATCGCATTGCGTGCGCCCTTGCTTTGTTGGAACGCGAAGGCAGGCCATTCAAATGGGTATGCATCGGTGATGGCCCTGAACTTCCCGCACTGCGCGCGCTTGTTGCCCAACTTGGCCTTGAAGACCGAGTTGAATTCACTGGCGCCTTGGCCCAGGATGAGCTGTATCGCTTCTATGAGAGCAACGATGTCTGCGTCTTTGTGAACGCGAGTGAGACAGAGGGAGTGCCTATCTCGATTATGGAGGCGCTCAGTTTTGGCATTCCTGTCGTTGCGACGGATGTGGGCGGCAACCCCGAGATTGTGCTCGACGGAAAGTGTGGGACATTGGTTCCCGGTGATTTTTCCAATCAGGATCTTGCGTCGGCAATAGGACGCTATCTTTGTATGGATAGCATAAGCTATCGCCTTGCGGCTCGCCGCAATTGGGAACGTCGCTTTTCGGTGTCGACAAATACAGTGCGCCTCCTCTCAGAACTGGAGGGAATGGCGGATGAACGGAGCCAATCGGGCGGCGCGCGCAACCGATGAACTGAGATTACTTCGAAGGAGTGCTTAATGAGACGGCAAGTTGGCCTGATTGCATGCGTGATTGCTGGGTCGCTGGTGTTCGGTGCAATGACGGAGCCGTCTGCTGCGCGGGCCGTTGAGGCGAATGAGGGTGTTGAGGCAAGCGTTGATGCAGCGGCGGAGAACGAGAGCACCATCGACGATTCGGAGATTACTGCTCGTCCATCCGACGAGCTTACTGATCAGGTAATCGAAGATCTCGACTCGTCAACTCCGAGCGTGTTTTCCTCTGAAGGGGCTACGGGCGCTCAGGCCGACGGTTCGATACTCGAGTTTTCAGGCTCCGATCGCGTCGAGGTCGCGAATGCAATTGCCCTCGCGGCGTTCCCCAGCGGCAGTAAAACCGCAATAATCGCCGGATATGACGGATGGGCGGATGCACTCGGTGCCACCTCACTCGCAGGAGTTCTAGACTGTCCTATCCTGCTTACTGAGCAGGCTCATCTTAATCAGGATACGAAGTCCACGCTTTCACAGCTGGGAGTGACCTCCGTCATAGTTGTCGGAGGTCCGAGGACTGTCTCGGATGCGGTTCTATCAGAATTAAATGCGGCAGGCTTTACCGTGGATACGCGCCTTGGTGGGGCGGATCGATATGAGGTGCAGGTGGCGATCTACAATTATGCTAAGGGGCGCTGGTCTAGCGAGTACGTGATTGTCGCTTCTGGTAACGCATTTGCGGATGCCTTGTCCGCATCGCCTCTTGCGTATTCGCAGAAGGTCCCCATCTTCCTCGTTGACGGTTCGGGGTCTCTCAACGCATCACAAAAAACCGCGCTCAACGAGCTTGCACAGGGAGGAGGGGCGCAGCTAAAGCTGATTGTCGGTGGTCCAAACTCGGTTTCCTCGACAACTGAGTCCTATCTTTCAACGGTGAGCTCTTCTTCGTCAGATCGGGGCGTGCATCGCGTCAATGGTGCCGACCGCTATGAAGTCTCGGCGGAGTTTGCCAAGTGGACCACTTCTCAAGGGCTCCTTTCTTGGGACGGTGCCGCCTTTACGACGGGTGTAAAGCCCTACGACGCCCTTACGGGAAGCTCTCTACAGGGCAGGGAGGGCTCTGTGATGCTGATTCTCAACGGGGGCTCGTCGCCAACCGTGAGAGCGTTTGTGAGCTCTAATGCAGATTCGGTCAAGTTCTTTGGTGGAACGGCGTCGGTTCCCACCTCCTGGAGGACCAGCATCATTTCGCAGATGTATCAAGTTTCCGCATATGACACGGGAGTCAGCCTCTCCAGGATGGCCGATGTTGAGGATGCCGCCAATGCGGCCGATCGATCTACGATTCTCGCTCAGCTTGACCCTACCAACTTTACGTATGGGACGGCAGGGTACTATCAGTTTGCTGACTTGGGACACTTTACAGGCCGTGTTTCCGCTCAGCAGATCGACGCGTTCCTCTCCGCTGCCTGTGCGAGATATGGCTATGGGAATAGCACGCTCCTGGGACTGGGCAACGCAATCATTTCTGCGGCGCAGGAGTACGATATCAACGAGGTCTATCTGCTCTCGCACGCGATTCTTGAGAGTGGTTGGGGTACGAGCGCGCTTTCTCAGGGAACTGTGAGAGGCTACGAAGGCTACTACAACTTTTATGGAATTGGTGCGTACGACCTTGATCCAAACAACGGGGGGGCCGCCCTAGCAAAGAGTCGCGGATGGGACACTCCGGAAAAAGCGATTCGCGGTGCTGCTCAGTGGATCTCTAGCAACTATATTCACAGCGGCACCTATGGGCAGAACACGCTCTACAAAATGCGCTGGAACACGGCGGTTACGTGGCATCAGTATGCCACGGACGTAGAGTGGGCGAGTAAGGTTGCCCGAGTTATGGGGCAGGCATACTCAGAGATGGGATTCTCCTTCTCTGATACGGGGTTGACCTTCCTATATCCGGTATATCGCTGATCAGGCGGTACGTATTCTCAGCGTCGCATCGTCTTTTTTGTGTTTTGAGTGATACGTGCTGACAGCTCATACCATTTAGCATGTTGCATATTCGCGTTACTTTAGACAGGAACCGAGATGGCCTCTCACTTTGCCCCCCAGGATGACAAGCCCAAGAAGAGGGCAGCGCCCGCCCGCGCCGCGGCTGGGCGCTCGCGCTCCGATGCCTCCTACTATGCGGCCTCGCGCGGAGGGAGCGGGATGAGTCGCGGCAAGAAGGTCGGCATCGTCGTCGGCATCGTGCTCGCCGTTCTTCTCGTCGTGGGCGGCACGTGTGGCGTGCTGATGTATCGCTCGGCCATGTCGGTCAAGGCACAGGCGCAGGAGATCATGGACCAGGTCGACCCGCTGAAGGAGGCGCTCAAGAGCGGCGACGCCACCGCGCTCGACTCCTCCGTCGGCACCGTCCAGGAGAACATGGCCTCCATCAATGCCGAGGTGCACGGCCCGCTGTGGACGCTCGCGTCCTTCCTGCCGGTGGTGGGGGAGGACGTCCAAAGCGTCCGGAGCCTCGGCGAGGCAGGCCAGGCGCTTGTCGACGAGGTGCTCGTCCCCATTGCCAACGACGTGTCCGGCACGGGGGTGTCCGGGCTCTTCAAGGACGGCGTGGTCAACGTCGGCCTCGTCCAGACGATCTCCGAGACGGTGAGCTCCTCTCTGCCCACCATCGAGTCCTCGCTCGACACGATCGCCTCGCTGCCGGAGGCGCACATCCCGCAGCTCGCCGAGGTGCTTGACCGGGTGCAGGGTCCCGCGGAGCAGGTCCAGGGGCTCGTTGGCCAGGCAAAGCCGTTCCTTGACCTGCTCCCGCAGATGCTTGGCGCTGACGGCCAGACGCGCACCTACATCGTCATCGCGCAGAACAACTCCGAGCTGCGCTCCACCGGCGGCCTGCCCGGTGCGTGGGGGACCGTCTCGGTCACCGACGGCGCGATCTCTATGGGGGAGTTCCGGTCCATCCTGCACGCGGACGGCCTCCAGGTGGAGGCCACCGACGAGGAGCGTGCGGCGACCATGACCAACGTTGACACCGATCCCGCCCAGGTGAACTGCATCCCCGACTTCTCCCGCGTCGGGAAGCTCGCCAAGGACTACTGGGCGCAGGCGGGATACGGCGACGTCGACGGGGTCATTGCCGTCGACCCCGTCTTCCTTCAGCGCCTGCTGGCGCTCACGGGTGGCGTCACGGCTCCGGACGGTACCGTGGTGGACGGCTCCAACGCCGCCCAGGAGATTCTGAGCGGCACCTACTGGAAGTACGGCGACGACCCCAACGCCCAGGACGCCTACTTCGCCTCCGTCGCCGGCCTCGCCTTCGGACAGATCATGGGCAACCTCGGAAACGCCGACATCACCGACCTCATCGACGTGATCGGTCAGTCCGGTGCCGACGGGCGTCTGCTCGCCTGGATGGCCAACGAGGAGGAGCAGGCCCTCATGGAGGCCATCGGCGTCTCCGGCGCGCTCGAGACCGACCCCTCGGAGCCGGTTCTCGGGATCTACCTCAACGACGACACCTACAGCAAGATCAGCTGGTACGCCTCCTGCTACACGACCGTGGGCGAGGGAGTGAAGAACGCCGACGGAACGACGACCTATGACGTCACCACGACGCTTCTCAACACCATCACGCCCGAGGAGGCCGCGACCGCGCCGAAGTACATCTACGGCGGCAACGAGGAGAAGCGTGACAACTCGGACATGCTCAACTACGTCTACTTCGTCGCCCCGGCCGGCGGGACCATCACCAACCTCACCGAGACGAACGGCGCCGTGTTCGACGGGTACGGGTTTGCCGAGACAACGCTGAACGGCCTCCAGTTCTTCAGGACGCGCACGCACCTTCGCTCCGGCGAGTCGGCGGTGTTCACCTATCAGGTGACCGTCTCCTCCGAGGCGACCGAGCCGCTGTCCGTGCGAACGACGCCGCTCGCGCAGGATTCCCTGATGCAGGCGCCCGCCGCATAGGCCCGATTCGCCGAGCCCGTTTGCGCCGGGTCCCGCTCGCCATCGTCTTGCATGGTGGGCGGGGCCCGGTTCTTTTGTGTTTCTCGTCCCACCGGCACCTAATCGCCCGCGGGCGGATTGTCGTGTCTGGGGAAGAGGATTCGGGGTAACATATCCCTCGTGGCAATCGCCACGGGTATCGCGCGCAAGCGCAGCTTTTGCCCCGCGGGGCGTATGAAAGAAAGGCACGACATGGCTCAGGGTACTGTTAAGTGGTTCAATCCGGACAAGGGCTACGGCTTCATCTCCCGTGAGGATGGGGACGACCTGTTCGTTCACTACTCCGAGATTCAGATGGACGGCTTCAAGACGCTGGACGAGGGCCAGGCCGTCGAGTTTGACATCACCACCGGTCAGAACGGCAAGCTCCAGGCTTCCAACGTCCGCAAGCTCTAGGCTCTAGCGAACACGGCGACTTGGAGGGGCTCGGGCTTCGGCTCGGGCCCCTTTGCTGTGCCGCGGTCCTTCTCGCCTGCGCAAGTTGCCGTCTCGGCGCGCGAGGGGCGATTGTGACGTCGTCCTCTCTCATCTATCCCTTTGACGTAGATTGGCATTATATCGACATATTTCACTGGAAAAAATACGGATTACCCGTAAAATCCTTTCTAGAGCAATATGAGAGAAGGGGATTCTAATGCTCACGTCCTTCTCGTTCAAGAATTATGGACCCTATCGCGAAGAGACTCGGCTCGATTTGCGCGCCGCCCCTGCGTATAAGGAGCATGAGTACAATTTGGCGGAGTCCTCTATGGGTGAGAAGCTCCTGAAGGTTGTTGCCATCTATGGTGCAAACGCGTCCGGCAAGAGCCAGCTGATAAGGGCCTATCAGGCATTCTCGAGGATCGTCACAGAATCCTTTAGCCAGGTTGACGAGCAGGCCGCGAGTGTTTCTGGCGACTATCTCGCCGGTCGCAACGAGTCTGCCCTTGCGCGGCACCACAATCCCTTCAAGTTTGCCCCTGACAACGAAGGCGAAACCGAGTTTGAAGCGACGTTTGACGAGGATGAGTGCGAGATCAGATACGGCTTCTCGACTGACGGCAGAAGCGTGCTTTCTGAGTGGCTCTACCTGGTTAAGGCGTCCACTAGGCGACTGAGCGTCCTGTTCGAGCGCGAAGGACAGGATATCGAGTTTGGCTCCTCTATTCGCTCCGAGTGTGACAGGTATGCGGAGAGCATTTCGGAGGAAACGCTTGTGCTCTCATTCATGAGCGGCATCGCCCTCAGGACCCCGTATTTCAGGCTCGCCAAGCGCTGTGTGTCGAGAACACTGGCCTTTACCAGTATTTCTTCTGGGCTTGTAGACGATTTCCTCGAAGATGTCGCCCTTGAATACGCGAACGAAGATAAGCACGCTCGCCTCCTTGAGTTTCTCAGGGCAATCGATGTCTGCATCGAGGACATCTCTGTGGAGAGAAATGGCGATAACGTTCTCGTGTTCACGCACCATCGTGGTGCCGACGGCAGTGACTACCGTGTTCCGATTGCAATCGAATCCGAGGGAACTAAGAAGGCAATCGTGCTTTTTTACATTATGAGCACGGTGGTCGCCGCCGACGCGACCCTACTCATAGACGAGCTCAGCGCGGCGCTTCACCCGCTGCTCGTCCGGGCGCTGATAACGCAGTTCCACCGCGAGGGCGTCAAGGGCCAGATTGTGTTCACCACCCATGACACTTCCATGCTGGACAGGCGATACCTCCGCAGGGATCAGGTGTGGTTTGTGGATAAGAACGGGAGCGGTTCTTCTGAGCTCTACTCGCTTGCCGACTTCAAGTTGCGCAACGACACTAACTACACAAAGGGCTATCTCTCCGGAATGTTCGGCGCCATACCCAACCTCAGGGATTTCGTGCTTGGGGATGATGAAAGTGAGGGATAGCGGGAGGTTCAAACAACGCCGTCGGCAGAGGGAGCCTCGAACGATTGAGACGAGGAAACCTCGGTGCGAGACCTTCCTGATCGTCTCCGAAGGTACCAAGACTGAACCCTACTATTTCGAGGGCCTTGTCAGGTCGCTTGTTGGGACCATGCCCGAAGAGATAGAGATCGAGGGCGCCGGACGCGTTACCACCTCGTTGGTCGAGTGGGTTGCGAAGAAGGTAAACCGATCCCCGCGAAACTACGATAACGTTTGGGTGGTATTCGATCGAGACGACTTCAAGAGCTTCGATGAGGCCGTTTTGGCTGCGGAGCGGAGCGGGTTCCATGCTGCATGGAGCAACGAGGCGTTTGAGTACTGGCTCTGCCTCTATTTTGGACGCTACGACTCGGCGCTGTCCAGGGGCGATTGGGTCGGCATTCTCGACGCCGCGTTCAGGAAGGCAGGGCACGGCGGGTTCGAGAAGAGCCGCGAGGACATCTTCTCCGTGCTCGACGAGCTGGGCGATCACGAGATGGCAAAGAGGTTTGCAGAGAGCGTGCGAAGGCAGTACGAAGCCGGAGAGCTTCCTTCGAGACGCAACCCATGCACAACGGTTGATTTGCTCGTCGGGCAGCTGGAGAGTGCGCTCAGCAACTGATTCTGTCTCGAGGCTTCTCTCGCGCGCCCTTCTCGCCTACGGGGCATGCTGTCATTTTCACCGAGGCGGAGTATCTACGGAAAACGAGCCCGAAATCGGCCTACTTTTCCGTAGATGCTCCGTCTCGGTGCATGAGGGGCGAAGGCGGGGCAGGCTCCGTCGCGTCTCCCCTTGACAACAATCCGAAATCGGACTAACGTGGGCGGTCCGCGAAAGGGGAAGGGGGAGAGGTGCCCACGCACGACCAGATCGCGAGCGCGCGAGAGATCGACGTGCTCTACCGCGAGAGCGACAAGCTCTACTATGAGATCGCCCGCAACTGCGGGCTTTCCGAGACCGCATACTGGATTCTCTATGCGCTGGAGGTCTCGGGCGGCAGCGTCACGCAGCGCCAGATCGCGGAGCACTTCTCCTACTCCAAGCAGACCGTCAACTCTGCGCTCAAGACGCTCGAGGCGCGCGGGCTGGTCACGCTCGTCCCGTCCGACGGGGACCGTCGCAGCAAGCTCGTCTCCCTCTCCGAAGCGGGCCGCGCCTTCGCCGACGAGCGCATCCGTCCCGCCATCTCCGCCGAGGACCGCGCCTTCACGAGCCTCGCGCCGGAGGACCGCGCCGAGCTCGTGCGCCTGGTGCGCGCCTATGCGACCGCCATCGACGCGGAGCTAGCGCGGCTGAGAGAGGGGAGGGCAAGCGCATGAGCGAGAAGAACGCGCCGGCCAGGGACTACAGCAAGCGCACCTCCGCGCGCCTGCTCCTGAGCCTCGTCGCCCCCTACAAGGCCCTTCTCGCCGCCATCTTCGTGGCGTCGCTCTGCGACATGGGTGGCATGCTCTTCATTCCGACGCAGCTCTCGGCCATGGTCAACGTGGCGGTGAACACGCGCGACATGAGCTCGCTGATGGGTCATGGCGTCGCCATGCTGATCGCGGCGTTCGTGGGGTCCGGCGGGTATCTCACGACGGTCTACCTCACCTCGCGCCTGTGCGCGCACGTGGGGCGCGACCTGCGCATGCGCGTCTACGAGGCGTCGCTCGCCTTCTCCGCGTCTGACTTCAACGCCTTCGGCACGGGGTCGATGATCACGCGGACCCTCTCCGACGCAAACGTCGTGCAGCAGACGCTGCTGATGTCGATCCTCATGATCTTCCCGGTGCCCATCGCCTGCGTGATCGCGGCCGCGCTCGCGTTCTCCACGGACGTGGTGATGGGCTGGGTGCTGCTGGCCGTGACGCTGGCCGTCGTCGCCATCTGCGTGGTCGCCGTGGCCAGGTCCGCCCCGATCTTCACGCGCCTTCAGGGCTTCATCGACAACATGAACACGCGCCTGCGCGAGTCGATCACGGGCGTTCGCGTGATCCGCGCCTTTGGCAAGGAGTCCTACGAGCGCGCCCGCCTCGGCGAGACCTTCACCGACTTCGCCGAGAGCGCCATCCGCGTGAACTTCGTCTTCGCGCTCACCGACTCGATCACGTTCTTCCTCATGAACGCCGTGGAGGCCGCGATCATGTGGGTCGGCGCGGACCGCGTGGGCGCCCACGCCATGCAGATCGGATCGATCTCCGCCCTGGTCGAGTACGCGATGCTCATCATGTTGTTCCTCATGATGGCGCAGTTCGCCATCTTGCAGGTTCCGCGCGCGCTGGCATGCCTCACGCGCGCCGCGTCGGTGCTCGACGTGCGCCCGGAGATCGCCGACGACCCCGCCTCCTGCGTGCTCCGCGCGGGCGAGGGGGGAGACGAGGTGGCGCGCTTCGACCATGTTGACATGCGCTTCTCGGACGCCGACGAGGACACCCTGCACGACCTCACGTTCTCTCTGCGGCGCGGGCAGGTCACCGCGATCATCGGCAACACCGGTTCGGGCAAGTCCACGGTCGCGCGCATGCTGCTCCGCTTCAACGACGTGACGGGCGGCAGCCTCAGCTTCGCGGGGGTCGACGTTCGCCGCCTCGCGCAGGGGGAGCTGCGGCGGCGCATCGCGTACGTGCCGCAGAAGGCGTGGCTCTTCTCGGGGACCATCGCCGAGAACCTGCGCCACGGTGACGCGGACGCCTCCGACGAGCGCCTCTGGCACGCCCTCGGCGTCGCCCAGGCCTCCTTCGTCCGCGAGCTGCCCGACGCCCTTGGCACGCGCGTGGCCCAGGGGGGCACCAACTTCTCGGGCGGCCAGCGCCAGCGCCTCGCCATCGCGCGCGCCCTCGTGCGAGACGCCGACCTCTACATCTTTGACGACTCGTTCTCCGCGCTCGACTACAAGACCGACGCCGCGCTGCGCCATGCGCTCACGGGCGAGCTCGCCCATGCGGCGACGCTCATCATCGCCCAGCGCGTGAGCACCATCCACGACGCGGACCAGATCGTGGTCCTCAAGGACGGCGAGGTCGTGGGCCTGGGTCGTCACGACGAGCTGATGGAGGGCTGCCCCACCTACCGAGAGATCGCCGATTCCCAGACGAGGGGAGGGACCGCCGATGAGTGACCAGGCCGAGAGGGACGCCATCCCCGCGCCCGAGCGCGAGACGGGCGGTGAGGAGCTGGAGGTGCCGACGGACGCCCTCGGGACCGCGCGGCGCCTGTGGGGCGCCGCCGCCGGGCAGCGCTGGAGGCTCGTCGTTGCGGCGGTGTGCTCGGTGCTCTACGTCGCCGGATCGCTCTCCGCCACCGCCTACAGCGCGCATCTGGTCGACCTGCTCTGGGCCAACATCCAGGCTGCCTTCGCGGAGGGGGAGAGCTTCGTCGTGGCGATCGGCAACGGCGGCGAGCAGATCCTCGTGTTCCTGGGAATCTGGACCGCGGCCTGGCTCTTCTACACGGTTCAGGTGCTCGTCATGGCGAGCTTCGCGGAGCGGCTGAACCTGGGCCTGCGCGAGCGCATCGCCGAGAAGTGCGCGCGGCTTCCGCTGTCCTACTACGACGCCCACCAGCCCGGCGACACCATCTCCCGCGCCACCAACGACCTCGACAAGGTCTCAGAGGTGCTGCAGCGCGGCCTGCTCCAGCTCCTCATCGCCGTCACCATGGTGGGCGGCGCCATCGTGATGATGGCGACCTACGACCTCGTGCTGACGTGCGTCTTCGTTGTCTTTGCGCTGGTCGCGGGCGTGGCGACCAAGATCGTGACGGCGGCGACGCTCAAGGTCGCCGCGGCCCGCCAGGCGGCGCTCGGCGAGCTCACCGGTCGCGTCGAGGAGGCGTACTCCGGCCGCGCCGTCATCAAGGCGTTCGGGAGGGAGGAGGCGAGCACGACCGACGTGCGCGAGGCGGCCGAGCGCCTCGCCGAGACGAGCGCCACCGCCGACTTCGTGACCAACGCCATCGCGCCCGCCATCCGGTTCCTGATGCGGCTGTGCCAGGTGACGGTGGGGCTTCTCGCCGGTGGCATGCTTGTCATGGGGCAGATCTCCGTGGGCGTGTTCCAGGCGTTCTTCCAGTACGTGATGCAGGCATCCGAGCCCCTCACCCAGCTCTCGCTCACGGTGAACATGCTGCAGGGCGCGCTCGCCGCGGCAGAGCGCGTGTTCCGCCTGCTCGACGAAGCCGAGGTCGTCTGCGACCCGGCGTCTCCCGCGGCCCTGCCGGACCCGGTGCGGGGCCGGATCGCCTTCGAGCACGTGCGCTTTGGCTACGCGCCCGACGCCCCGCTCATGCGCGACGTGTCGCTCGTCGCCGAGCCGGGCCAGAAGGTCGCCATCGTCGGCGCCACCGGCGCCGGCAAGACGACCCTCATCAACCTGCTCATGCGCTTCTACGAGGTGGACGGCGGCCGCATCACGCTCGACGGCGTTGACACCCGCGACCTCACCCGCGCCGACCTGCGCCGGCAGTTTGGCATGGTGCTCCAGGACGCGTGGCTCTTCGAGGGCACGATCGCCGAGAACATCGCCTACGGCAAGGTGGGCGCCACGCGCGAGGAGGTGGAGGCCGCCGCGCGCGCCGCCCACGTCGACTTCTTTGTGCGCACGCTACCCCACGGCTACGACACGCTGCTCGCCAACGACGCCGAGAACATCTCCCAGGGCCAGCGCCAGCTGCTCACGATCGCCCGCGCCATGCTCACCGACCCCGCCATACTCATCCTCGACGAGGCGACCTCGAGCGTTGACACCCGCACCGAGCAGGCCATCGTCCGGGCGATGGAGGCGATCATGGAGAATCGCACGAGCTTCGTCATCGCGCACCGGCTCTCCACAGTCGTCGACGCCGACCTGATCCTCGTGATGGACCACGGCACGATCATCGAGCAGGGAACGCACGCCGAGCTCATGGCCGCGGGTGGCGCCTACGCCGAGCTCTATCGCAGCCAGTTCGCGTAGCGGCCCTCTCGCCCGCGCGCCAAACCCGCCCTTCTCGCGCCCTTATCGCCGCTATTCCGCCGTCCTTCTCGCCCCCATTCCGCCGTCCTTCTCGCCCCCATTCCGTTGGCCTTCTCGCCCCCATTCCGCCGAGACGGAGCGATTGCGGAAAACTGGCCCCCAAATTGGCCACTTTTCCGTAGATGCTCCGTCTCGGCGAATCGGAGGGCGGATGAGGGGAACGGATGAGAGGGACGGGCGAGAAGGGCGTCAGACTCGGGCTCGTGCGCGAACAATGCGCAGCCGGTCGGTCGCGTAATCGAGCCGCGAGCTGCGCGTGATTATCTCGGGGGCGACCGTCGGCCACGTGTCGGCGCCGTGCGGCACGCCGAAGCGCTCGAGCAGCTGCCCCAGGCGCGCCGGGTCGCGCGCGTCGTCGTAGGAGAAGCGCGCGATCGCCGGGTGCAGCGCCGTGAGGTGCGACTCGCGCAGGC
>UMIY01017114.1_pt1 | contig 30276 bp, 24 predicted proteins | sample 1965921 | NCBI WGS metagenome assembly UMIY01 (sample SAMEA4836134, study PRJEB28245) | human gut metagenome | biome: gut microbiome; material: fecal sample | place: Denmark | collected 2008
ATTTAGTTTAAGATTATTTATAAACTTAATAAAAAATCCTCAAAACATTCCTTATTTATACGCACAAAAAAAGACGAGAAATTAATTCTCGCCTCTATCTTTCACTTAGAATTAGATAGTTCCTAATTCTTCATTATTAACGCCATTTTCTTTTTCTCTTTTTTAGTTCTTTCTTAAAATACTTTAAATCTTGTTTGTATTCCCAAGCGTCATAAATTTTTATTTTTTTATTGTGCTTTTTAGCCAATTCAAAAACTCTTTCCTTATCATTTTCATCAAAGAAAAACCTCTTTGTGACGTCTCCTCTAGTAAAGTAAAGAAGAATTAACTTGGGCTCTTGAGGTACTTTTTCATAAGTAATAGCATCAATTTCTGACCAAGACCAAACTTTATAAGTATTAGTAATCTTCATGTCAGTGTACATTTCAAGACCCTTGGCACTTGCTGCCACATACCTCTTAGTTAATAGAGATAAAATCAAGAGTAAGGCAAGAACAACTGTTAGCTTATACCTTGTCAATATACCTAGCAGAATTAAAAAAGAAGCGATCATGTAGGCATATCTTTCAGAAAACTTTTTTCTAGGATTCACATATACGTATTTAATTGCTTCGATGTCATCATCCCAAGGTAATTTTATTTCTGACACATAATCACTTCCTTCCTAATTTAATTATTTTTAATTTCAAGTCTTAGCTTAATTAAAACTTTGTATTAAGCGTTAACCTTTGGTGCTTTACCTTCTGCTCTTAATTTTTCAAGTTGAGCTAAAGCATATTTATGTGCTTCTTCAGGAGCAGCTGCTGCTTTCTTCATCTTAGTTTTACCAAATAAATTTGTGTAAGCTCCGTCAGCCCAGAAGATATTTCTGCCCATAAGTGCAGTTACACAAGCGTAAATTGGGTTTAGTAAGTTTACGAAAGCAAATGGGAAATATACAAATGGACTCATACCAAGAACTCCAGATTGGTAAGCTCCACAAGCTGTCCATGGGAACATACAAGCCCAAAGTGTACCAGCATCTTCAAGTGTTCTTGAAAGCATATTTCTTGCAAGGCCAAGTTCATCATACTTGTCATCATATAGTGGAGCAGGAACACCGATTCCTAGGAATTGGTCACACATTGCTGCATCACAGAATATTGATGTAAGCATTGTAGCGAAAACAAGTCCACCAACAGAGTTGATTTTATGTTTAATATTTCCAAAAATTCTTTCAACAGAACCACATTTTTCAAGAGCACCACCAAAGGATACTGCAAGTAAAATTAGGTTGATTGTCCACATTTGATGATCCATACCACCCTTAGCAAGAGCTGCGTCTACAAATTCATTTCCAGTTTCAATTTCTGGTCCATAGTGAAGTACGCCAAATAATCCAGCTAAATTATATCCACCTTGGAAAATAACTGCAAATAATACCCCAGTTGCTACTGAAATAAGAACTCCAGGAAGTCCAGGAACTCTTAAAACACAAACTACTACTATTACTACGATAGGTAGAAGTACAAGTGGATTAAGATTAAAGTTTGCTGCTAAAGCATCTTGTATTCCTTGTGCAATTGTAGGGTCATAATTAGTAACATTAATTTTTGAACCAAGAATTGTGTAAATAATAAGTGAAATAATAAAAACAGGTCCTGTAGTAGAAACCATTGCGTTTACGTGGTCAAATAGTCCAGTATTTGAAACACCTGCTGCAAGGTTTGTAGTATCAGATAGTGGAGAGAATTTATCTCCAACATAAGCTCCTGAAATAACCATACCTGCTGTAAGTGCAGGGCTAATTCCAAGACCAACACCAATTGTCATAAAGGCAATACCTATTGTTCCTGTTGCTGTCCAAGATGAACCACAAGCAAGACCAACTATTGCTATAAGAATACATCCTACAGGTAAAAATGTTTGTGGTGTAAGTAATTTCAAACCATAATAAATAACTGCTGGGATAGTTCCTGAAATCATGAAAGATGAAATTAAAAGACCTACTGTAAGTAGAATTAAAATTGCTTCAAGAGTAGCTGTAAGTCTTTCGATCATACCTTCCAACATATCAGAAAAACTATGTCCGCACACTGCCCCAACTCCACATGCAACTACTATTGCAATGACTAGTGGCATATGAGCTCCGTCATAAGCACCATCAGAAAAGTTGAAAACATATACCATTAAACAAACCATTGTAATAATTGGCAAAAATGCTCCAATAAAACTAGGAAGTCTAACAGCTTTTTGACCTTCGTTCTTCATATAATAACCTCCTCGAAATATCATTTAGCATATTAATTTTTGTATAAAAATATTTTTAATATGCTTGCGATACAATTGAAAAAGAATTTTGTATCGCTGAAAATGTTTTCTAAATAGATTCTATCTCTGAACAAACAATAAGTCAATCTATAAATTAAAAAAATAGGATAATTACTAGAAAAAATACAATATATCATCGTCGTTTCATGATAACTTATTAATATATTCTGTTATGTCATTTTTGTAAAATTGTTTTATTGTAATTCCTAATTTCACTAATTAACAGTGCTGAATCATCCTTTGATAAACGCAACTCTAAAAAAACATTTTTCTAGTTTTGTCAGAAGTTTTTTTCCATTAGATTTTATATATATCTATCTCTTAAAATAATTGTATATTCTTAAATATGGATTTTTTACTTTAACTAGCCAAAGGAAAATACTTGCCAATTAAAATCCAATAAAAATGCAAGTAGAAATATTCTACTCGCACTTCTTTTTACATAATAAACTTTTAAAATAATTATTTGACTAATTTTCTATCTTCGGCAACAAGTTCTCCGTCAACATAAACTTGCTTACATAGGTTTGTTCCAAAGAAGTAAAGTGTGTAGTCAATGTTGTGAGCATCAAATACAGTAATATTTGCTCTCTTGCCCTTGTCAAAAGAACCCATAGTGTCAGCCCTGTCAACTGAATAAGCAGCGTTTATAGTTACCGCATTGTAAACTTCAATTGGAGTTAATTTCATTTGAAGACATCCAAGTTGCATAATGAATTGAAGATTTGCTGTTGGACAAGATCCTGGATTTGAGTCTGTACAAAGTGTAATTGCCATTCCCTTTTCTAGCATCTTTCTTGCTGGTGCATAAGTGTCAAGCATTAATGAGAAAGTTGTTCCTGGAAGTAAGTTTCCAATTACATTTGCTTTAGAAAGAGTTTCAATTTCTCCTTCATCTACTACCATTAAGTGTTCTGCAGAAACTGCTCCAACCTTTGCAGCAACATCAACTCCACCGATGTTTTCAATTTCATCAGAATGAATTCTTAGTTTAAAGCCATGTTTTTTAGCAGCTTCAAGGATTCTTTCAGATTGTTCAGCTGTGAATACTCCCTTTTCACAGAAAACATCACAGAATTCTGCCAAGTTTCTCTTAGCAACTTCTGGCATCATGTCGATTACTATGTCAACATATTCATCAGAGTTATCCTTATATTTTTCATGAATTACATGAGCTGCCATGAAAGTTCTAATTAATTCTATTGGAAAATCCTTGTTTAATTTTTCAAGAACTTCAAGTTCTTTAAGTTCAGTTTCAAGAGTAATGCCATAACCACTCTTTGCTTCAACAGCTGTTACACCATGAACAAGCATGTGTTCCAATAAATCTCTTGTCTTGTTATAAAGTTCATCAAAACTTGCTGCGTCAGTTGCCTTTAATGTAGAAAGAATTCCACCACCAGCTGCAAGAATATCAAGGTATCCCATGCCGTTAAGTTTCATTGCAAATTCATTTTCACGGCTTCCTCCATATACTAAGTGAGTGTGAGCATCAATAAGACCTGGTGTTGCAACTTTGCCTGTCAAATCTACTATTTCTGTCTTGTCATCTTTTAATTCTTCGTAACCATTACCTTCGCCAACTTCTAAAATCTTTCCATCTTTAATAGCGATGTAAGCATTTTTTAAGATGTTGGCTTCATTCATTTCTTCGCCTCTTAAAGGTCTACCAATGTCCTTTGGCGAAAAAACTTGTTCTAGATTAATTAATATTTTATCAGCTTTCATAAGTCCTCCTTTTACCTGTCAATATCTTAACACATATTTTATACCCAATAAATATGAAAATATTTTTTATTTTTAATTTAAAATTTCTACATGACTATATTAAAATTTAACTTTTTCATAGATAGCTATTCAATTATTCACAAATATATAAAAAAGTTAAAGCAAAATAATTTTTAATTTTAAATTCCCAAAATTATTTTCTCTCAAAATTTTTAAGTCTTTTTTATTTTTTATCTATAGAATTTATAAATACCGACCTACTCCTAGTTCTCATTTGTCTTGTCACTATTATCATATATCATACCTTTGAAATCAAAATTTGCAAACGCTTGATTTTTTGATTTATCACGCTAAATAAATTGGCTGTTATTTCAATAATATGTTTGTAGAATTTGTATTTACAAGTTTTTTAGCTAATATATATTTTTATTTTGTAATTTTTAAATTTTTAGGAAATTAATTTCCCTTTGTATTTACTTTTTTTTAATTTTATTTTATAATAGCTTGTAAATGGAGGTTGATAAAAGTGATAAATAATCATAACGCAGAAGTTCAAAAGATTATGAAGGTACAAATTAAGAACCTTCCAGAAAAAAAATCTTTTGAACAAGGAATTAGAAGAGCTCCTGATAGAGGATTTAGACTTTCTAAAGCTCAAACTAAAATTGCTTTAAGAAATGCTCTAAGATATATCCCAGAAGAATATCATGAAGAATTAATTCCTGAATTTTTAGAAGAACTTACAACTAGAGGAAGAATCTACGGATACAGATTCAGACCAGAAGGAAGAATTTACGGTAAACCAATTGACGAATACAAGGGAAATTGTTTAGCTGGAAAAGCTTTCCAAGTAATGATTGACAACAACTTAGACTTCGATGTTGCTCTTTATCCATACGAACTTGTAACTTATGGAGAAACTGGTTCAGTTTGTCATGACTGGATGCAATACAATTTAATTATGCAATATCTTGAAATCATGCACGATGACGAAACTCTTGTAATGGAATCTGGTCACCCACTTGGACTATTTAAGTCAAGAAAAAATTCTCCAAGAGTTATAATCACTAACGGTCTTATGGTTGGTCTTTATGATAACCTTGATGACTGGGAAATCGCAGAAGAAATGGGCGTAGCTAACTACGGACAAATGACTGCTGGTGGTTGGATGTACATTGGACCACAAGGTATTGTTCACGGAACATATAACACAATTCTTAATGCTGGTAGATTAAAACTTGGTCTTGGCGAAAAAGATAACTTAGCTGGAAAATTATTCGTTTCATCTGGACTTGGTGGAATGAGTGGTGCTCAAGGTAAAGCTGGAGACATCGCAGGTGCTGTTTCTATCATCGCTGAAGTTGATATTTCAAGAATTGAAACTAGACTTGAACAAGGATGGATTAAGAAACTTGCTGAAACTCCTGAAGAAGCATGTAAACTTGCTAAAGATGCTCTTGAAAAGAAAGAAGCTCTTTCAATTGCATTCCACGGAAATATCGTTGATCTTCTTCACTATATGGATGAAAATGATGTTCACATTGACTTACTTTCTGACCAAACTTCTTGCCACAACGCATACAATGGCGGATACTGTCCAGTAGGTATTTCTTTCGAAGAAAGAACTGAATTATTAAGAACTGACATCAAGAAATTCCATGAACTTGTTGATGAAACTCTTAAAAAACACTTTGAAGTTATTAAGAGACTTACTGCTAAGGGAACTTACTTCTTCGATTATGGTAACTCTTTCTTAAAGGCTATCTATGATGCTGGAGTTAAAGAAGTTTCTAAGAACGGTAAAGACGACAAAGACGGATTCATTTGGCCTTCTTATGTAGAAGACATCATGGGACCACTTCTATTTGACTATGGATATGGCCCATTCAGATGGGTTTGCCTAAGTGGTAAACACGAAGACTTAATTGCAACTGACCACGCTGCAATGGAATGTATAGATAAAGACAGAAGATACCAAGATATGGATAACTATATCTGGATCAGAGACGCTGAAAAGAACCAATTAGTAGTTGGAACTCAAGCAAGAATTCTTTACCAAGATGCTAAGGGTAGAGTTGACATTGCTCTTAAATTCAACGAACTTGTTAGAGAAGGAAAAATTGGTCCTGTTATGATGGGTCGTGACCACCACGATGTATCTGGTACAGACTCTCCATTCAGAGAAACTTCTAACATCAAAGACGGTTCTAATGTAATGGCTGACATGGCTACTCAATGTTTCGCAGGTAACTGTGCAAGAGGTATGTCTCTTGTTGCTCTTCACAACGGTGGTGGAGTTGGTATTGGTAAATCAATCAATGGTGGATTTGGTCTTGTACTTGACGGATCTGAAATGGTTGACGAAATCATCAAACTTTCACTTACTTGGGACGTAATGAGCGGTGTAGCTAGACGTAACTGGGCTAGAAATGATCACGCTATCGAAGTAACTAAAGAATTTAACGGAGACAATGAATACGGACACATTACAATTCCTTATCTTGTAAAAGATGAACTAATTGACAATGCTGTTGATTCACTTAATATCGACTAATAAATAATCTAAATTGCCCTGCAGGAAACTGTGGGGCTTTTTTATGTTCCCTTTGCTTTTCACTAAGTTTTATTTTATTAAAAATTATAAAATAAATAAGTTCATGTTATAATCTATTTATAAAGAGGTGTAGAATGAAAAATTATTATTTCAAAGAAAAATTTTTTAAAATTACAGATCACTATGCCATCCTAGATGAAGATGGAAATGATGCCTATTTTGTTGATGAAGACTTTAAAATCATCGGCTATTCTTCCACTATTTCTGATGGTAATAGAAATCCAATTCTAGAAATTGACAAGGAAATTTTTAGTCTCTTTCAAAAATTTAATGTGAATTTTAGTGACGGAAGATATATGAGAGTTGAGTCAAAGCTAAGTTTTTTAACTAGAAAAGTTGATGTGGACTACGATGGAGAAACTTTTAAACTCAATGGAAACTTTATAGACTTGAATTTTGACATTTATAGGGGCGATGACTTAATTGGCGAAATTGAAAAAACTTTCTTTGCCATGACTGACACTTATAGGCTCACAGTTCACGATGAAAAATATACCGAAGCCCTTCTTGGACTTACACTTTGCCTAAATAATATAAAGGATACTGCTAGAGCTAGATCTAATTCCGCTGGCTAAAAAATAAAAGTAATACAAGAAAATTTAAAGTAAAAAAATCTGCTAAAAATTAAATTCTAGCAGATTTTTTTATATTATAAACTTTTTAACTTCTCTATTATTTCTCGCACATTTTTTTCTACTTCATCTTCCCTCACTGAAAAGATAGCTCTTGACATGCACAGACCATCTAAGTGTAGCCCAGTGAAAAAGTCTAACTTATCCTTACTTATTCCTCCTATAGGAAAGACTGGAATTAAGAGAGCCTCTCTTATTTCTTTAAAGCTTTCTAGTGTAATCCTTGAGGCGTCTTTCTTAGTTTTTGTTTCAAAAAAAGCTCCCGTCCCAATATAAGATGCCCCCATATTTTCTGCCTCAATGCCAAGCTTTACAGTTTTTGCCGTTGCACCAATTATCTCATCTCTTCCCAAAACTTCTCTTGCCCGAGAAATTTTTTCGTCCTCTTGACCAAGATGAAGTGCAGTGCCATATTTTTTTGCAAGCTTTAAGTTGTCATTTAAGATAAAAAGGCACTTATCATCAATTTCACTTTTTATATTTAAGATTTTTTCTCCAAGCTCATCTTCATCTGCAAACTTATCTCTAAGCTGATAAATTCCCATTCCAGCCTTAACTGCATTTTTTATTTTCCATAAATCATCGCCTTCAGAAATCCCATATAAAATTGGCTTAATAAATTTAGCTGAAGGAGATAAAATTTCAAGCTCTCCACTTATTTCATCTATGCCTTGCATTTTATTTATAATATCTTGGGCATTTACTCTATTATCTCTTATGACATTTTTCCCAAGCTGTCTTAAAAATATTGCAGAAAGAGCACAGGCTTTTAAGTTTGACATGGGGTCTGCCAAAAGAGAAGTTATCATGGCAGATTCCATATCTCCTAAGCCAGTGATTTTTTTTAAATTTTCATCGCCACCAGGAATTGAAATTAATAAGTGAGAGTTAGCTATCACTTCATACTTGCCGCTAACTACAACTGTAGCTCCACTTTTTTCTTGTAGTTCTAAAGCAATATCTATGAAATCCTCTCGAGATAAATTTTCATCCCTTGAATCCACGCCAGTGAAGGTCTTGCCCCTTGCCAAGTAATTAATTTCGTTAAAATTTCCTCTTATGACATTAAATTTAAAATTATTGATAAGGTCTTTTGCCAAATCTCTTCTTATGCTACTGGAAGCAACTCCAACTGGGTCAAAAACTAGAGGAATATCATTTTCCTCTGCAACTTTTGCAGAAATTTTTATTGCTTCAATTTTATCTTCATTTAACATTCCCATATTCAAGAGGAGGGCAGAAGATTTTTTTGTAATTTCAGCAACTTCCTTGGAATATTCTGCCATCATTGGACTTGCTCCAAGAGATAAAACAAAGTCAGCAAGTCTAGCTCTTGTGACGCTATTTGAAATAATATGTACTAAGGGAGCCTTGTCCCTTAGATTTTTTAAATTTGCCTTAATTTTCATTTTTATCACTCAAATTATACATGTGATATAGGGGTCCCCTGCCCCTTCCTATATCAAAGCCATAAGCTATGGCACCACTTAAATATTTTTTTGCAGCTACAAGTCCATCATAAAGACTTTTTTCCTTTGCAAGTTCACAAGCTAGGGCACTGGATAGGGTGCAGCCTGTGCCATGGGTATTTTTGTTGTCTATATTTTTTCCCTCTATTACAAAGAGTCCATCTCTTCCACAAAGCACATCATCCTTTGAGTCTTTTAGGTGACCTCCCTTTATTAGAAAGGCTACTTTATATTTGTTATATAAAAATTCCGCTGCTTCCTTCATCTCTTCAAGGCTTTCAATTTTTTTGCCGTAAATAATTCCAGCTTCAATGAGATTTGGGGTAATTAAAGTTGCCTTTTTAAATAAAATTTCCTTCATCTTCTCAAGTGTATCATCAGGCACAAGGGTAAAGCCGCTAGTTGATGTAATAACCGGGTCTAAAACTATGGGCAGATCCTCAAAATATTTTTCAGCTACTTCTGATATAACTTCTACTTGTCCTGGACTTGCCACCATCCCAATTTTTACAGCATCGGGCATAATATCTTGGCAAATTGACAAAAGCTGACCCTTAAGCATTTCCTCACTTATAGGTAAGGAAGCCTTAACTCCCATAGTATTTTGTGCAGTTATTGCTGTAATGGCAGTCATGCCATAAAACTTATAAGAAGTTATGGTTTTTAAGTCGGCTTGGATACCTGCGCCACCGCTAGAGTCAGACCCAGCAATGCTTAAAATCTTTTTAATTTCCATGTTTATTTCCTTCTAAATTAAGATAATCATTAAGGGCAGTCTTTTTAAGACTCAAAATAATTATTATAGCTATTATTGAACCGCCAAGGGTACTTACAGAAAAAGGAATAATTAGTCCAAAAAATGCCATTTTCTTTCCAAGAATAAACTTGGCTACTGGATAGGCTAATAGGGCACCTATAACTCCTGTGCCAAAAACTTCCCCCAAAAATGCAAGGGAAAGCTTTCTTGTCTTGTAATATAAAATGCCTGCTAAAAAGGCACCAACCATTGAACCAGGAAAAGCCATTAAAGAGCCTGTGCCTGATAAATTTCTAATTAGTGAAATGCAAAAGGCAACAAGGACTGAATAGATAGGCCCCAATATTACTGCAGAAAGTACATTTACCATGTGCTGAATTGGATAACATTTTGAAAGTCCCACTGGAAAATTTACAAAGGAAAAAACAACGCCAAGGGCAACAAAAAGAGCTGCCACAGTTAACTTCTTAGTATTAGATTTCATATTTACCTCCTAGAGAGTGCTGCCATAAAAACTAAAACTATTCCCTACGTTGGCATTATCCAAATCAGGTAATGGTCGAAATTAACAATTTCCTCTCAGCCTGTCAACAAGCTCCCTTTTTTTAATTAAATTTTTACACTGAACTAAATTTATTTTATTTTTAATATTAGTTCACTTAGATTAACCTTCTATTTTAATATCTTTGCCTTCAAGTATTAAATTCATATTTTTTGCAGAGCACATTGAGCCGCACATTGTGCAGGTATTTTCTTCTTCAGGCATGGATGCATCTCTGTACTCTCTTGGCTTAACCTTGTCAAGAGCAAGCTCAAACATTCCTTCCCAGTCAATTTTTTGGCGTCTCTTGCTCATTTCTAAATCCCAATTTCTTGCATCTTTTAATTTATTAATGTCCCCCGCATGAGCTGCAATTTTACAAGCTACAATTCCTTCACGAACATCTTCTACATTTGGCAGTCTCAAATGTTCAGCAGGCGTTACATAACACAAGAAATCTGCACCATGAGCTGCTGCAATTGCACCACCAATTGCCGATGTAATATGGTCATAACCAGGTGCCACATCTGTAACAAGAGGTCCCAAGACATAAAAAGGTGCCTTGTGGCAAAGTTTCTTTTGAAGTTTGACATTCATTTCAATGTCGCCAATTGGTACATGACCAGGCCCTTCAATAATTACTTGCACATCCTTCTCCCAAGCTCTCTTTGTAAGCTCGCCAAGTGTAATAAGTTCTGAAATTTGAGCGGGGTCTGTGGCATCATTTATGCCACCAGGTCTTAGGGAATCTCCAAGAGAAAGAGTCACATCATATTCTCTGCAAATATCTAAAAGTTCATCATAGTATTGATAAAAAGGATTTTCTTCGTCATTCATCATCATCCAACCAAAGAGTAGAGAGCCTCCACGAGATACAATTTCATTTACACGCCTATTCCTCATAAATATTTCAGCATTTGCCCTATTTATACCTGCGTGAATTGTCACAAAGTCCACTCCATTTTCGGCATGATTTCTAACTACATCTAAAAATTCCTCTGCCTTTATGCAAGAAAGTCCCTTGTCCAAAAAACCAACTGCATCATACATGGGCACCGTGCCTATCATGGCTGTAGATTTTTCAATTAATTTTTTCCTAAATTCTTGAGTCTTGCCATAATTTGATAAATCCATTATGGCTTCTGCACCCATTTTTAGTGCCATATCAACTTTTTCCATTTCCATGTCAATGTCATTTAAGTCCTTGGAAATTCCTAAGTTTACATTAATCTTGGTCCTAAGCCCCGTGCCAATGCCTTCAGGTGAAATTGATTTGTGATTTTTGTTTTTTGGAATGACAATTTCTCCACAAGCCATTTTCTCCAAGAGATATTCACAAGATACATTTTCCTTTTCTGCCACAATTTTCATCTCTTCTGTGACAAAACCATGTTTTGCTGCTTCCATTTGAGTAGCATATTTCATATAAAAAAACCTCCTATAAAATTATAGGAGTAATCTTACTTTTCCCTGCCAAGGCATTATCCTAGCAGGTAAGATGGTCGAGTCTTAACTCCTCTCAGCAAATTGCTCCCATAAGTTTATTTATTCATTTCTTGATTTTATAATATAAAATCTTTTAAAACAAGAAAAATATAATACTAATTCATAAAATATTTTAAGTCTCTTTAATAAAGATAATAAATTTTTATTTCTTAATATTTTATAATTGATTCTACCCTTGTGCCACTTAAAATTTCTCGTCCCTTTAAATCTTCCAGTTCAACTAAAAAGATCGCCGAAGACACTTCTCCTTTTAGCTTTTCTACAAGATTTATACAAGCTTTTGATGTGCCACCAGTAGCAAGAAGATCGTCTACTATTACAATTTTTTCGCCAGCCTCTATTGCATCCCTGTGCATTTCAATTGAATCTTCTCCATATTCAAGCTCATAAGATTCACTTACTTTATCCCAAGGTAATTTCCCCGGTTTTCTCACAGGGACAAAACCTTTATTAAGTTTATAAGCAAGTGCTGCACCAAAAATAAATCCTCTAGCTTCAATGCCAATTATCTTGTCAACATCTTTATCAATTTTTTCTGCCATTTCATCTACAGCTTTTTTAAAAGCTTCCTTGTCCTTTAATAAAGTTGTAATATCTCTAAAAATTACTCCTTTTTTTGGATAATCTTCAATTGCACGAATTGTATCTTTTAATTCCATAATTTCCTCCATTCCCTTATAGTATATCATCTTTACTAATTTACTAAAACTTTTATTATTCTTATTTTAATGATATAATATGTTAAATTTTTCTATTTGTCCACGAGGTGCTAAATGAATAATGAAAATATAAAAAAATATGACAAAGCTATAAGGAAAGCAAATTTTGGCGAAGCCCTCTTTACTTTCATATCTCTTGTCATCATAATGTTTGTAAGTATTATAAAATACGGAGAAAGTCCACACATCCCCATGCTTATTGGGGTTTTAATAGCTTCTCTTGTGGCACTAAAAATTGGCTACTCTTGGAAGTTTATCGAAAACTCTATGATTAAGGGAATCTCACAAGCTATGCAATCCATAATAATTCTTGCAATCATAGGTGTTTTAGTAGGTGTTTGGATTTTATCTGGCGTTGTGCCAACTATGATTTATTATGGTCTTTTAATTCTAAAACCTTCAATTTTTCTTGTTACCACAGTTTTAATCACATCAATAACTTCTCTCGCAACTGGAACAAGTTGGGGTACTGCTGGAACTATGGGTATTGCCCTTATGGGAATTGCAAGTGGACTTGGCATTCCTGCGCCAATTACTGCAGGTGCTGTCCTATCTGGTGCTTACTTTGGCGACAAAATGAGTCCCTTATCTGATACCACAAATCTTGCTCCAGCAATGGCAGGCACAGATGTCTTTACTCACATTAAGGCAATGTTTAAGCCAACTATCATCACTTATATTTTAACTCTTCTCATCTTTGGATTTTTATCAATGAAATATAAGGGAAGTTCTGCAGATTTATCAAGTGTAAAATTTATAACTGAAGGTTTAAAAAATAATTTTAATATCTCTCCAGTCCTATTAATCGCACCACTTATTGTAATACTTTCTATTGCAAAAAAAGTTCCTGCTGTGCCTGGCATAAGTCTTGGTATAATTGCTGCTGCTATCTTGGGAGCAATTTATCAAAAAATAAATTTTGGAGATCTTTTATCTTGTGCCCTGAATGGTTTTGTATCAGAGACTGGCATAGAGTCAGTGGATAAACTTTTAACAACGGGTGGACTTAATAACATGATGTCCTCTATTTCTCTTACAATAATTGCCATGATGTTTGGAGGTATTGCAGAAGAGACTGGAATACTGGAAGCCATTGTAAAAAAATTCCTCCACAGAATAAAATCTACTGTGGGTCTTGTCACTGCCACTATTTTAACTTGCCTTTTCACAAATGCAACTATGCCTGAACAATACATCTCCATAGTTGTGCCTGGCAGAATGTTTAAAAATGAATACAAGGACAGAGGGATAGAGCCAAAACTTTTGTCCTCAACACTCGAATCTGGTGGAACTGTTACCTCAGCTATGATTCCTTGGAACACTTGCGGTACTTATATGACAACTGTTCTTGGAGTCTCAACAGCTCACTATCTTCCCTTCTTGTTTTTCAATCTACTTATGCCTATTGTTCAAATAATAATGACGGCAATAGATAGAGATAAATTTAAGATAAATAGCGACAAAGATACTTTCATCAATTGAAAAATTACCTCTTTTTGATATAATGTTTAGTGAAGAAAAAAAGAGGTGTGATATGTATAAAGATATAATAATTGGAATTTCAAATTCTGCAAACACGAAGAAAAATTTACTTGAAAAATCTCTTTTTAAGTATATGGTTGCTTCAGTGCTTGCAGGATTTTTTATTGGCATAGGAATGCTTATAATGACACTTTCATCAAGTGTATTTTCTCCTTTACCAATTGCAGCTGTAAAATTTATTAATGGTTTTGTCTTTTCCCTTGCCCTATCCTTTGTGGTATTCGCAGGTGGCGAGCTCTTCACAGGCAATGTCCTTGTGACAACTGTGGGAAGACTAAACAAAAAAATTGACACTGGAACACTTTTAAAAATTTTAATTTTTTCCTACATAGGAAATATTTTAGGTTCAATATTAATTTCATTTTTCTTTAAAATGACTGGGGTTTCTCCCGAATACAATGAAGCTCTATTAAAACTTTCCACTGCAAAGACAAGCTTCGACTTCATCCCGCTACTGTTCAAGGGAATTATGTGCAACATTTTAGTCTGCCTTGCAGTTTTAATTTGCTCAAGAAAAATTTCCGATTCATCAAAGTTATTTTTAATTTTCTGGTGCATACTTGCCTTTGTAAGTCTTGGCTTTGAACATAGTGTTGCAAACATGACTTGTTTTGCACTAGCAAAAATTTTAAATCCAGACTTTTCTTTTGCACTAATTCTTAAAAATTTAATACCAGTTACTATTGGAAATATAATAGGTGGCGTTTTAGTTGCCCTAACTTATAATACTATAGCCAGCGAAAATTAAAATAGACGAGGACAAAAATCCTCGTCTTATTTTTTTCGTAAATTTGCTATTAATTTGTAAATAAAAAATGTAAGCACCATCACAAATATGGTAGCTATCAAAAGTCCCAATATATAATTTGGAAATATATTTTTTATTGTTGCAAGAGGAGAACCTTCATAGGGTTCTTCAATAAAAAAATAATTTGCATTTAGCTTTTTGTTTAAAACTTTTATAATTGGCAAAATAAAAACTATAAAAATACTTGGATATATAATATCTTTAAGTTTTGGCTCATATTCCTTTGATATTACGAGATATACTGGATAAAAAGTATTTACCCCGTGAATTATCCAAGAAACAATTGCAACATAGGAATATTTATTTACCATATCCCAGCCTGGTGTAAATAAACTCAAAAGTGCCGCTGGCATAAATAAAAAATAAAGAGATGCCTTAATAAACTTGCTTTCATAAAAAGCATCTAATGCCATAAATTGCGCCCCAAATAAACAGAGGTGGAAGGGCAAGTATGAACTGTCATAATGACCATTAATTAAAACTGCAATAAGCCTTATCAGCTCTAAGACAATCGGTGTTGCAGCAAGAATTTTTCTAAAATTCCTATTATTTTTCCATGGTTTATATAAGAAAATTGCAAATATAAAAATTATTGCTAAACAAAATAAGTGATAGCTGCCAAAAAACTTAAAGCCAACTTCCCCATAATCTAAATCCCAAAAATTTCTCATCTATAATAAAAATCCTTACTTAATAAATTCTTAAAATATTTTAACATAGAAAGTCAAAAAATTTGTGCTTTTAAAATTATTTTTCTAAAAAATCTAATCCAAGGACTTCTATATCGTTAACTATAAAAAATGTAAAACTGCCTCGTGCAATTATTTTATCCTTGCTCTTAGCCTCAACTTCAACTACCTCTGTTCTCTTTCCCATGTGAACTATTCTTGTATTTGAATAGATCTCTTCTCCCTCTCCTATACTCTTTATAAAATTTATGCTAGAGTCCAGCGTAACAGCTTTCCTGCCCTTTGAAATAGACAAAAGACCAGCCGCAGTATCCATTAAGGCAAAAATTTCTGCTCCATGTAAAATGCCATAGGCATTCAATTGATTTCTCTCTGCTTTCATCTTTAAAACCATGTTGTCGCCATAAAGACTATCAAATTTTATATTTGCTCTCTTTAAATATTCATCTTCTTCAAATATTTTTTTTAAATTTATTTTTTCCATTTTTCTCCCCTAATTAAAAAAAGAAAGTTGTTTTATATTTAAGTCAACTAAATTTGAAAGAGTTATACCAATAAGCCTTAGCTTCTCGCCATCATAGGCTTCATCGAAAATCTCCAAAGTCTTATTTAAAATATCTTCTTCCTCATAAATTGCCGCATCATAAGTCCTAGACCTTGTCTTAACCTTAAAATTTTCATTTTTCATCTTTAGTGTCAAAGTGTAGCCAGAAATTTCCTTTACAATTAAATCTTCTGAAACTTCTTTGGAAAAGTCCTTTAAATGATTAATTAATTCCTCTTTATTCTTTGTGGCTTCAAAGGTTGACTCTGTTCCAAGACTTTTTCTCACAGCATTTGGTGTAACTTCTCTATTGTCAATTCCTCTGATTCTATTATAGATTTCTTCGCCACTCTTTTTGAACATATTTACCAAAAAATCATAAGACAAGGAATAGAGGTCTTCAACTCTGTTTATGCCAATATTCCTAAGTTTTTTCTCTGACTTATCTCCAATGCCATGAACCTTTCGTATGTCCAGTGGAAATAAAATATTTGGCATATCTGACTCTCTAATAATCATAATCCCCTTTGGCTTATTCCAGTCACTAGCGAGTTTTGCCAAAAATTTATTGTAGCTAAGACCTACGCTTACATTTAGTCCAGTCTTATTGAATACATCTCTTTGCAAATCATAAATAATATTTTCGTCATATCCAAGCCCTGTGATGTCAAGATAGGATTCATCTATGGAAACTTTTTCGATTTTTTTTGTGTAAGTTTTTAAGACATCGAAAACCTCGCGAGATTTCTCAAGGTATCTCTCTCTTCTCATAGGTTTAATTATTAAATGGTCGCAGAGATTTTTCGCCATATACATTGGCATGGCAGAGTGAATCCCATAATTTCTCGCAAGATAATTAGCCGTAGTGACAACTCCATGGTTAGATCTACCGCCTACGACTAGAGGTTTTCCTATTATGCTATTGTCGTCAAGCTCTTCAACTGATGCGTAAAAGGCATCTATATCAACATGAATAATAATTCCCATAAATATCACGCCTTTAGTATATCACAAGAACTTTTTATAAAGAAGACAATTTGATATAATTCTATTGAGGTGAGATTTTGAAAAGAAAAGTTGCTCTCTACGATTTTGACAAAACTATTGTTAACTGCGAGTCCATAGTCGAGCTTTATAAATACGCAATAAAAAACAAAAAAATAAATATTTTTAAAAGTCTTTGGAATTTAGCCCTTGCTTACATAAAATCAAAAATAAATTCTGATTTTGAAATTATGAAAAACCAAATGGTTTCTGTAATAAAATATTTAACAGAGGATGACTTGCAGGACTTTGTCACAAACTATCTCTATCCAAAATTTTTCTTCAAAGAATTTGAAGATGAATTTTCTTCCTATGATGAGTACACAATAAAAATCCTCTGCTCCGCATCTGCAACAAATTATTTAATCTATGTTGGAGAACTCTTTACCTTTGACTACATCATTGGCACAGATTTAGATGACACTTATAAATTATGTCGCGGCAACAACAAGAAAGACACTAAAGTAAAAAATATCAAGGAAATTTTAGAAAGAGATGGCTATGAAATTGACTACGAAAATTCCCTTGCCTACTCCGACTCTTACAAGGACGATAAATATATGCTTAGAATGGTAAAAAATAGATTTTTGATTAATTCAAAAGTAAATAAAAAGGGCTATGTAAATTTATCTTGGCATACAAAAAAATAAATTTAAAAAAATAAACTGAGGCACATAATGTTCTCAGTTTATTTGCCGAAATTAAAACCCCTTGCTAAGAATATCCTATGGAAAAAATTGTGTGTCTTTCAAATCGAAGAGCTTCGTCCAAAATCGCACTGTTTGAGCTAAGCGAGTTTGCGATTTTAGAAGCTCGAGATTTAGAAAGCACCAATTTTTGTAATGAGATATTCGAGCAGGGGGTTTTGTATTTAATTTTAATTTCTTTTACTATTTAAACTCCTAAAATATATTTTTCAATTAATTCAGCAATTTCGTCATAGGATTTTTCTCCCAAGAACTCATAAACTTTTTCGCCATCCTTATAGAAGGAAACTCTTGGCAATTGGAAAATTTCATATTTTTCTGCAAAGTCTTTATTTTTATCAAGATCCATATAGAAGCAAGATACTTCTCTAAATTCTTCTTCAAGTAAAACCTGCATCACTTCCATAAGTGGCTCGCAGTGAGAACATCTCTCTGCACCAAAAATAATAATTGCAGCCTTTTGACTTTTAACTGTCTCATCAAAACGATTTTCTGTAACATATTTTATTATAGATTCATTTCTCTTGATTACCTTTTTATTTTCTGCAAGGTCTTTAACTGATTCAGACTCTTGTGAAAGTGGATCTATATCTACAGTCAATTTGCTCCTATCTACATTTGTTAATTCAACTGATTTAAAGTCTCCTGCACCCTTTAGTTTAAAGTAAGAAGCATCTTCTATTTCTTCAATTTCATTTTCCCCGTCATCTACTCCCAGATAATCGTAAGGATACCTATAAACTCTATAAATCATGTTGTTTTTCAAAAGATTTTCTGTAGTAGTCCTATAAGGGCAAGTCCATTGCCATACTATTTCCTTTGAATTTGTTATTTCTATTACAAGTCCCTCTGTTGCAAGAGTTATAAGAGTATTTCCATTGGGAAGTCTTTGTAAATTTCCACCGTAAGGCGAATAAAATTTATATCCATTCATTGGAATAGAAAAACCAAAATCCCTCGGGTCAACTGACCAGTTTACTGCTAATGTGACAGGATTTATCTCTAGTATTCTCGAATAATTTCTCACGAAAGGCAAAAGTCCCGATGGAGAAGTAAGGGTAGGAGAACCATAACCACACCTTCCGCCATTATCAAAAATTAAAAGATTTCCCTCTCCTGGCAGTCCCCTTGGGATAATACTGGCAAAGGCAGAACCAACTACTGGGTCAACCTTTTTGAAATCAGAAAAATTTGGTCCAAGCTTGTAACAAATTCGTGACCTCTTTTTGTCAATTATACCAATGATGTTTGCTGATCTCGCAGTAAACAAAATATTATCTGGATGAAAGCGAGGGTCTCCTTGGTCATACCACTTATTTTCGCCAATTGTCGATATTGAAGTTACATCTAAATAATTTCCCAGAGGTCTCTCTGTCATTCTAAGGTTTGGATTTCTGTAGAGAACATTTTTTGCCTCTTCAGAAAAACCAAGTTGATCAAAATGCTCGCTAAAAGAAAACTTCCAAACAATATTTCCCTCTTCATCAACTTCTAAAATCACATCGTCAAGTAAAGTCTTATCAGAAATTCTATTGTCCTTAATTGCATCGTGAACAAGTAATAGAGTTTTGCCTCCCTCAACAATTTTTTCCTTTGGATAATAATATCCCACGGAATTTCCCTCTCTTTGGAAGTCAGAATGTGCTCTTGCCATCCACTTTGGGCGGTAACCTCTGTCCTCCGTAAACTTAAACTTGTCAAAATCAAATTGAACCCTGCCATCTTTATCAAACTCCACGAGTTTAATACCATCACTGACACCAAAGTCTGATGACCTAAAAGAAGAAATACTCATAATATTTTTATTGGGGAGCATCTTGGCAGGCATTGGATTTACTGAAAACCTCTTGAGCTCTGTCCCATCCATTTTTGTGATGAGAGCTCCGTCCTTAGCAGTTGAAATTAAATTTATGCCATTGTATGCTTTTTCTCTGTTGTAAACCACAGTTCCCCTTGGATAGACTCTCATTATACACCTCTATTCCTAATAAATTTTTCTGCATAAACTGTAGCAATAGCACCGTCATTTGCAGCAGTCACAATTTGTCTAAGTGGTTTCTGTCTTATATCTCCTGCCGCAAAAATACCTTCCACAGAAGTTCTCATGCAATCGTCAGTTTTTATAAAACCAAAATTATCTATCTCAACAAAATCTTTTACAAAATCAGAATTTGGACTCATACCTGCAAAAATAAATATTCCATCAGAAGTAACTCTTGTGCTTTTCTTGTCAGATAAGTTTAAAATATCAAGACTATTTACTCTTTCCCCTCCATAAATTCCTTCAAGCTTTGAGTGCCAAGTGTAAGAAATCTTTGGATTCTTTTTTATTCTCTCAACTTCAAGTTCATTCCCGTCAAAATTTCCTTCTTCATGAATAATAATCATGTTAATAGAATTTGCAAAATTGGATAGATAATCAGCCTCTTCAAGAGCAAGATCTCCTGATCCCAAAATATGTATATCCTTGTCCTTAAAATAATCAGCATCACAAGTTGAGCAATAAGACACACCTCTGCCTGCAAATTCAGTTTCGCCAGGCACGTTTATCATCTTGGCATAAGTTCCAGTTGCAATAATAATTGCTTTGGAAAAAAACTCCTTGCGCCTTGAAGTAATAATTTGAAATCCATCATCTTTTTTTATAATTTTGGATGCAGTTCCATAAGTAAACTCATTACTTGTAAAATTTTCTGCCTGCTTTCTAAACTCATTGATAAGGTCTCTTCCAGAAATTTCCTTAAATCCAGGATAATTAATTACCCTTGGCGTGTCATTGACTCTCCCGCCAAAGGAAAATTTCTCAATAATAAGAGTATTTAAAAGAGCCCTGCCAGCATATATGGCAGCACTTAAACCAGCTGCCCCTGCACCAATAATAATCAAATCATAACTTTTCATCTAATCACCTCAAATAGAATCCACAGGATTTTGTGGAGCCTTCTTTATAATCTTAAACTTGCCATCATGATAATCACAAATATTGAATTCCCCATTACGCCTTACCCTGTTTACCCAAAAATTTTCCATGGGCACATTCTCCATAATAGAATACATGGCTACAATGGTCACACCATGAGTTACAACTAAAATAGTCTTGTCGATTTCAGGATAAACGGCATACTCGAAAAATTTTTCAACTCGCCTTCTCAGGTCATAGAGACTTTCTCCATCAATTCTGTTATAGGAGTGAGGCTTTTCAAAATAAAGTTTGTGGAGCCACTTATCATCTTTTTTCACATCTTTAATATTTTTGCCCGACCAGTAACCCACATCAATCTCACGAAGGAGTGAAGTCTTTATAATCTTTCTGTCAGGACAAATTAATTTTGCAGTGTCATAGGCTCGACCAAGATCAGATGAATAAACTTCATCAAAGTGAATGTCCTTACATTTTTCGTGAAGAATTTTCCCCATCTCTATGCCCTCTTCAGTTAATGGAGAATCATCTTGCCCTTGAATAAGGCCTGCCCTGTTCCACTCAGTTTCCCCATGTCTTGTAAAATAAATCCTCATACTTCCCTCCCATCTATAAAAAAACTATATTCCTATTAATATTATATATTATAAGAAAAAACAATTAAAGAAAGAAAAGCTTGTCCTTTTAGTTGAAAATCCTACAAAACCTTGAAATTGCCTTGCATTTTCCCCTTATTATTATTATTATTGAAAGGATATTTTTTATTTCCTTAAACTTATTTATTACTAGGAGGAATTTATGAAAAAGAAAATATTTGCAATAATTTTTGCCTTTGCCTTAATATTTTCATCTGCAATTTTTTTATCAGCTGAAAATACTTATGCAGAAGGCGAAAAGACCTTTGTTCTTAAAAAAGCTGATGGCACTGAACTAGGTCAATACGATGAAATCAAAGATGGTTGGGACGAAAATACTATACTTGGCATGATGAAAAAGACAGATAAAAATGCTAGTTATGTTATCGAAGTGACTAAAGACTATGAATTTGAAGGAACTTCAAGAGCAATAATAAGCGGATTAAATATTACCTTCACATCTAAAGAAGGCACTTCTCCCGTACTTACATCAGGAAATGGTATGCCACACTTTTTTCTAAAGGATGGCAACTATACCTTTAAGAATATCATTCTAGAAGGAAAAGATGGATCTACTGGTGGTGGTATCTATACTCATGATGACAATCAAGGCATTACTATAACATTAGATAAGGGAACAGTAGTTAAAAATTGTAACTATATAGACGCACCTTATTTTTATCGCACCCTTGTCATTAGAGATGCTTATGATGACGGAAAAGATTCCACTCTTATTATTAATGACGGCGTTACAATTGAAAATAATAAGTTGAATTCTCAAAACGGAGGATCTCCTATTTCTGTTCGTGAAAATTGCAAGCTTATAGTAAATGGCGGAGAGTTTAAAAATAATGAAGCTCAATATAATCGAACAGGCGGTGGAGTAATCTTTAATGAAGAAGGCGCCGAAACTATTATTAATGGCGGAAACTTTGAAGGAAATAAAGCAGCAGGCTATGGCGGAGCAATTATTAACTATGGTAAGCTTACAGTAAATAAGGGAACTTTTAAGGGTAATGAAGCATCAAATGGCGGAGCAATTTGCTCACTCGCAGATAATAATGTATTAATTGTAAATGGTGGAACTTTTGAAAACAACAAGATCACTGGCACATTAGGTGGTGCTATAGTTGCAGATAATAAAGTAAGCATTGAAAATGCCAATTTTGTTGGAAATGCTTCAGTTAAAGGTAAAGGTGGAGCAATTTTTGTAAGAAATAGCAATAATGCTTCTATAAAAAATAATACATTTAATAATAACACAGCTAAATTTGGCGGAGCTTTGTTTGTAAATAATGTTGAAGGTATTGTTGAAGGTAATACCTTTGAAGGAAACTTTGCAGAAAGATTTTCTTCAGCTTTTCATGTAAAAGATTCAAGTGTAAGTATTACAAGTAATATATTTAAAAATAACGGCAAAAATGAAGATAAGCTAACATCTGCCGGCACACTTTTGGTTGAAAGTGTCAAAAACAATGGAGTAATTGAAGCTAACGGCAATACATTTGAAAACAACACCGCAGGTTTAGGTGGAGCGGCAGTTGTACAAGCAGGTACAGTCGATTTTAATGGTTGCAGTTTTAATAAAAATAATGCAGCTGAATATGGTGGAGCAATGTATATTACAAAAAATGCAACAGTAAATATAACAAACTCCAAATTCGAAGAGAACTCTGCAAAAAGAGGTGGCGCAATTGTCACTGAATTATTCTCACAAGCAAACCCTGCCGAAAAAGAAAAATATGCAAACTTAACTATTGCAGATGATGTTGTGTTCGACAAAAACTTTGCAAGTGACGGATACTTTAACCCACCTACTAACTACAAAGATTTCCCTGACCTTAAATTTAAAACAACTTCTCTAATGGGACAACTTCGTGCTATAAAATCTGATATGAAGACTTACGAAAAAGTTGACAGCCTTTTAAACAACTACGATGTCTACTATGTAAATCCTCTAGTCACAGTTATTTATGATTCTAATGGTGGAAGTCCCGCAGAAAAAATTTATGGCGAAGAGCTTAAATCTGAAAATGATGAAATTAAACCAGCTAATCATATAATTAAAACTTTAAAAGAAACTGGACTTACAAGAGAAGGCCTTGAATTTAAGGGATGGAATACTCAAGCCGATGGAAAGGGCACTGCATATAAAGCAGGGGACAAAATAGATGTTTCTAGCAACCAAATTCTTTACGCAATTTGGGGAGAAAAAACTCCTAGTCCTAGTCCAACTCCAACACCAGAACCTAATCCAGAACCAAAACCAGAACCAAAGCCTGAAGCTATACCTGAAATAAAAACTCATGAATATATGGAAACTTTTCCTGTCTTTGCCCAAGCTGATTCTATGAAAGTTCCAGACAAGCTAAGTGAAAGTCATATTGAGTACATCAGCGGCTATCCTGACAAGACTGTAAGAGCCGATGGCAATGTAACAAGGGCTGAGGCTGTAACAATGCTTGTAAGACTAAAGGCTTATCCTTTAACTGAAGGCGAAGAAATCTTTAAGGATGTAAAGGCTAATTCTTGGTACGCACCTTTCATCAGTGCTGCTTACAAAAATAATATTTTAGAAGAAAAGAAGGGTGACGCTTTTAGACCTGATGAAAAAATTACAAGAGCAGAACTTGCACAGTTAATTTCTCACCTTGACAAGAAAAATAATGCCAAGGCAACTTTCCCTGACATTGCTGGACACAAGTATGAAGCTGCGATAAATCAAAGTTTTGGAAATGACAGAATTTCTAGCTATCCTGACGGAAGCTTTAAACCAGACAATGCAATTACAAGAGCAGAAACTGCTAGAATTTTAAATAGTCTTTTCGACAGAAAGGTAAATGAAAAGGGACTTGCTAAAGTAATGGCTGACCTTAGACTTTACAAGGACTTAGACAAGAGCCACTGGGCTTATTATGAAATAATTGAAGCCTCTCACACTCATCAATATGAAAGAATGGAAAATGGTTTTGAAAACTGGACAAGTATTATTAAATAATAAAATTTTAGATTAAACAAAAAACCGAGATGAATTTATTTACAAATCCTTGTAAACATCATCTCGGTTTCTTTATCTTTCTTCTAAGACCTTTGAAAGGTCTCTTGCTTCACTTATTATTTCTCTTGGGTAGTTTAGGTTGTCTAAGATTGCAATGGCGTTACGACTTGTGGCTGGCCCTTCCTTTAAGAGATAGTCAAATTTTATGTCGCCCTCTTCTATTTTTTCTTCAAAGTGCATATTTTTGTAGAGGTCTTTTAACAAAAGTGTAAGCTCAATGTCATGTGTTGCAGCCACTACGTGGTTATTCCTTGCTAAATATTTTAAGGTTGCTGTAGCAGATGCTATTCTGTCAATGGTGTTTGTTCCCCTAAATATTTCGTCAAGCAAAATCATTTTTTCTTCGCCATCTCCTATCATCTCTCCAATTGCCTTGGTCTCTGCCATAAAATATGAAAGATTTTCCATTATTGAATCTGATATATCAATGGCTGATCTTAATTTCATTGGCTTTATCTCAAGCCTTTCTCCAAAGAAAACTCCAAAGGATAGAGCAAAGGCTGTGTTAATGCCAATTGTCCTAAGATAAGTTGACTTTCCTGAGGCATTTGAACCTGTTAAAATTATTGATCTTTCTAAATCTAAATCATTGGGCACTGGGTCCTTTAAGAGTGGATTGTATAAATTTTTACCAAAAACTTTTTCTCCAAAGTCCGCATAGTTTGTTCCATAAGCCTTTGTGATTGAAATAATTCCAATTTCGCAGTCGATTTTTCCAATTAAGTAATAAAGTCTATGAATTTCTTCTCCATACTTCTTGAAATATTTTTGTGCCTTGGAAAATCTCCTCGCCTCTGATAAAAATAATATATTTTTATAAGTTTCTGCAAAGTCCATCTCTGCATTACCAGTTAAAAACCCAAAGGACTTTAAAGTTCTCTTTAAGGGAGCAAGGTCTCTTAAAATATTTTCTAGCTCTTGGAGTTCTTCTATGAAGACTTTGTTTTTATTTTTTGTCAAACTTTCAGCCACAAATAAAATATTTTTTAACCTAACTAAACTTTCTAATTTGCCCAAGGTTATTGAATTGAATTTTTTGTAAATGTAAATATTAATGCCAAGAAGGACAAAAATAAATAAAATCGCCTGAGCCTTTAAGAAAATAAAAAGTATTAATATGTAAACTGCTGTAAAAGAAAAAATCATAACCTCAATTTCAAGTTCTCTTTTCACTTTAACTTCTTCTTCAAGAAGATTTAATACATCTTCCTTGAAAAAACCAATTTTCCCAAGTTGAAACTGCATTTCTAGAAGTTCATCTTCTTTATCTTCATTGGTCCTTAAATTTTTTTGAATCTTTAATAGCTTACTCTCATCTAAAATCAAATCTCTCAGCCTGTAATAAAAATATTCCAGACCAAGCCTTGTCATGTTGTGATTCATCTTCTCAATTATTTTATCGAAGTTTAAATCAGCTGCTGTGATTTCAGATACATTTCCGCCAAGCCTTTTATATATACCGTCAATTTTTCCCTTGTATTTTTTTGAGTGAATTTTTCCAAAGTTTTTTATAATTTCAGCTCGCAAAATTCTTTCGTTTCTTATCTTTACGTAATAATTGTACAAAAAAATTACTCCAGTAAAAGCTAATAATAAAATAATTGGTGCGTAATAATCCTTCATTTCATCCTCCTCTTAATCTCTTTAATTATTTTATTACAAAGAGATTGTCATTACAATGTATAAAGACTAGGCAAAAAAAGACTGCTCACTAAAAGTGAACAGCCTTAAAAAATTTATTTTCTTATTTTACATTTGGAAATAATTCGTCAAAGTTTTTAAGAATTACATGTCCAATATCATCTTGAGCGTCGATAGTTGATCCACCAATGTGTGGTGTTACATAAAGTCTATCAAGTTCAAATAATTTGTTTTCTACTGGAACATCTTGAGTGTCAAGTCCGCCAGAACCAAGTTCATTAGAAAGTGTATCTAAGTTTGCTCCACCTAGCTTGCCATTTTTGATGTAGTCATAAAGGTCATCTTCGTTAACAATTCCGCCACGAGCAGCGTTGATGATGCAAGCTCCGTCTTTCATCTTTTCAAATTCTTCTGCTGCAAATAAGTCCTTAGTGTCAGGAGTTAGTGGCATGTGAAGAGTGATGATGTCAGATTCTTTTACAAGAGTATCGAAGTCAACAAGTTTAGCATAGTCAACTTTGATGTCTTCTGGCTTTAAGAATGGGTCATAAGCAAGAACACTCATGTGGAATACATTAGCGATTTCGCCAACTCTTCTACCGATTGCTCCAAAACCACAAATTCCTAGAGTCTTATTTCTAAGTTCTCTACCAATCCATCTATATTTATTCCAGATTCCGCCCTTAACTTCGTTTTGAGCTTGTACAGAGTTTCTGTAAAGGTCTAACATTTTTGCAAAAACAAGTTCAGCAACTGCGTTTGCATTTTGTCCTGGAGAGTTTTTAACTGGAATATTTTTTTCCTTTGCATAAGCAAGGTCAATGTGGTTAGTTCCTGTTGAACCAACGAAAATTGCCTTTAAGTTTTTAGCAGCATCAAGAACTTCCTTGTTGATGAATGGGTCAACTCTCATGAATAAGAAATCATAAGGTTCAATAATTTCTGCTAATTTTTCAGAAGTTGGAAGCATAACTTTATCAAGTTCAATACCTCTTTCTTCAAGTCCTTTGTCAATTACATCTGACATATAGTCTACCATTAACGCTTTCATTTACATCCTCCTTAAAATTTTTATGTACTTCGTTACATTTCTATTTTAGTTGAAAATGAAATCTTTTTCAAGTTCATTTAACTCCTTAATATAATTAACACTTTTCTTTAAAAAAGCCCTTGGAAAACCATTCTATATTTACTTTAAGTTAATGGTTTGTCCAAAGGCTAACAATTATTCTTCAATTGTTTTATTTCTAAGATCGTCTACAACTTTTTTTGCTAGGGCAAAGGTTACTATGGCAGTTATAAAGTCTGCTGTTGGCGGTGCGTACAAAAGTCCCTTAACTCCAAAAAAGTTTGCATAAAGATAGGCAAAGGGAACTAAGAGAAGGACTTGTCTTAGTAGAGAAATTAAAATCCCTCTCTTTGCAAGTCCAATTGATGTTAAAAATCCCATAGTAACTGGTTGCACTCCATTTAAAAAAGTAAAGAAGAGCATAATCCTAAACAATTTTATGGCAAAATCAAAATATAGGTCGCTTCCTCCACCAAAGAGCATAATTATTTGTCTTGGGAAGGCTTGGAAAATTACAAAGGAAATTGATGACACTATTAGGGCATACTTAATTGCAAGTTTATAAACTTCTACTACTCTGTCATAATTTTTCGCACCATAGTTAAAGGATGATATTGGTTGAAGTCCTTGTGAAAGTCCAATGTTGACGCAGAAAAATACCATGCTAACTTTCATGACAATGCCAACTGCTGCAAGAGGTATGTTGGCTCCATATTCTGATAAGGCCCCATAGTATCTGTAAAAATTATTCATGAGTATTTGCACAAAAAGTATGGCAGCTTGGTTAAATCCACTTGCCGCACCAAGCCTTGCAATGTTAATAATTTTATCTAATTGGAATTCAAAATATTTTCCTTTTAAGTCCACAGACTTAAAGTGTCTTTTGAAATAAAATATTACCATTAGAAAAGAGAAAAATTGTCCAAGAACCGTTGCATAAGCTGCTCCTGCCATGCCCATGTCAAAGGCAAAAATAAAAATCGGATCAAAAATTAAATTTATAACAGCACCCACTACCATAGAGTACATAGAAAATTTTGGAGCGCCATCAGCTCTTATTAAAGTTGAACCCACATTTACGAGTATTAAAAATATAAATCCATAAGAAGTTATGGACACGTATTCTATAGCATAGTCCATAATTTCCTCTGTGGCGCCAAAAATTTTTAAAAAATTTCCCATAAATAAGTGAGTTATTATTGTAAACACAAGAGCTGCTAGAGTTGCAAGACTTATGGAATTTCTGATGTAATGCCTTGCAAGATCATCTTCTCCTCTGCCCAGTGAAATATTAAAATTTGCAGCTCCACCAATGCCACACAAAAGTGCAAGAGCTGTGCAAATTGTCACGAGAGGAAAGGCAACATTTGTGGCAGCATTGCCCAACATTCCTACAGAGTTGCCAATAAAAATTTGGTCTACAATGTTATATAAGGAGCTTATTATTAAGGCTAAAATACTTGGTATTGCAAATTTTATAAGTAATTTCTTTATATCTTCTCTTCCTAAAATATTTTCTTCTTTCATCTAATACCTCCCATTTGTAAAAACTCTTCAAACTATAAAAACTTATCAAAAAAATAAAAAGACGCATCTGCGCCTTCATTTAAAAATTTATATATCAAGATACATCCTCAAAAGTCCAAGAAGGAGAAGATGCACTGGATAAAATAAATAGTTAAAGATTTTATTTTGTTTTCCTTTCTTACCATTATACATTATAGTTAGCCCAAAGCCAAGTATTGACCAAACTTCTTTTATGATACTTATATAGGCAAAGGCTGCCGAAGCAAGAGGTCTATTGTAAAATATATAAAAGAAAAAAGCTATAAGAATTGCATGAAAATCATAATCCCCTGACACAAAAATGCTTGCAAAGTACATTAAAATTAAAAGTGGTATAGAAAAGAAAAGCCATTTCTTCCCTATTTTATCTTCAAATTTATTTCTAAATTCATCTAATATCCAAATAAAAATTAGAGAGAGAGCAAGAGAAAATAAGACATTATTTAACCTAAACTCCAAAAAAACCTTTGAAGAAAACATATCATAGGGAACTTCTGATATTATTGCAAAGAAAAGTAAATTCAGCAGATACTTTTTCCTTGAATGAGTTCTAAAAAAACCTTCCACAATAAAAAATGAAAATAGCGGAAAAGCAATTCGACCTAAGATGTCAAAAACTGTAGAAATCTTTGAGAGAGTGCTTCCAACTTCAAGGTAGGGTAAAATTATCGCCTTGTTGGTATGGTCAATTAACATAGAAATAAAGGCAATATATTTTAACTGTGCACCATTTAGGACTTGAATCCTTTTTAATTTTTCATTATTAAATCTTTCCATATTCTACTCCAAAAATTTTGTAAAATTATTTTACTATAAAATTTATGGAGTAAACAAGAAAAAATTTTTAACTATTTTTAAAATTTTCTTTTAAATCTTGGTAGTCAGTCATAATATTTTCTATTATGTCCTTTACGCTCTCGATTTTTCTTAGATATTCATAGCCTTCTCCTGCCATTACAGAGCCCCAAGCTACATCGCCATCTATGACAGCCTTCTTGCCAGAACCTGCTGCGTACTTTTCAAACTCTTCTTCGCCAAGATTATTTAATTCAATTTCCAAAAGTTTTTCAGCCAACTTATTTTTGTAGCACCTTATGGGATGAGGCGTCGTGATTCCTGTGACAATTGTATCTCTGTCACTGGCTTCAATTAAAAGTTTTTTAAAATTTTCGTGGACTGGCACCTCTTCTGAAACAAGAAATCTTGTTCCCATTTGCACTCCACTTGCTCCAAGAATTTCTGCTGCTAAAATATGTCTTGCCGTGTAAATTCCACCAGCTGAAATCACTGGAATTTTTACAGAATCACAGATTTCTGGAAGAGCTGGAAAAGTATTGAGCTTTCCAATATGTCCACCTGCCTCTGCTCCTTCAAAGACGCAAGCAGTTGCACCAAGGCTCTCAACCTTTTGAGCCATCTTTTTATTTGCAATAATTGGTATAACTTTTAAATCATTATCTAACCAATAGTCAAAATATTTTTGTGGATTTCCTGCCCCACAAGTTATAATTTTTACTTCCTCTTCCACAAGCACTTTGTTTAACTCTTCTATTTCTGGATGAATCATTACCATATTCACGCCAAAGGGTTTATCCGTCATCTTTTTTATTTTTCTAATTTCAGTTCTAACTTCCTCTGGACTAAAACCCCCAGTGGCAATCATACCAAGACCGCCTGCTTCTGAAACTGCTCCAGCAAGCTGAGCCCTAGAAATATTTGCCATTGCCCCTTGCAAAATTGGATATTTAATATTTAAAACTTCATTAATTTTCATAGG
>UMIY01010539.1_pt1 | contig 30263 bp, 26 predicted proteins | sample 1965921 | NCBI WGS metagenome assembly UMIY01 (sample SAMEA4836134, study PRJEB28245) | human gut metagenome | biome: gut microbiome; material: fecal sample | place: Denmark | collected 2008
AAATTATTTTGCCTGTTTTAACGTCCCAAGGGCAAATCGCCCTTGCTTTTGCGCCGCAAAAGGCGGCGCGGTTGCACGCGCAGCGGCTCGACAAAGCGCCCGTATGCGACGACAAGTTAATAGCCGTCGAATCCGAGCAGATAGTCGCATGAACAGCCGAGGGATTCGGCAAGCCGCACGATGGCGGAAGCTGTTGGTTCGCATACCTCCTTTTCCCACAGAACTATCATCGGCTGACTGCAACCTACCATTTTTGCGAGCTGAGCCTGCGTCAGGTGGTTTTCAGTTCTAAGTTCTTTTATACGCTGTGCAATAATCATTGCGTGAAGAATAACACATTCAAAGACCGTATTCTTGAAAAAATCAGTATACTTATCAATTATCAAAAATCCTTATCTTTTACGGCATTATGAGGTTTAGTACCTTTTATAAAGGCGTTTATTTATGTTATATTAGGGGTGCAATTTTACTTTTTGTAGCTGTTCGCCAAATCTCTGAACGCGGAGAGCGAGCGCTCTATTATATCGGGACTGACGCAGTAGGCTATGCGGACGTAGCCCTTACAGCCGAAGTCGTCGCCGGGGACAAGCAGAAGTTCAAACTGTTTTGCCCTCTCTGCAAACGCGGCCGCGTCCTCCTCCATCGCCTTTACGAAAAGATAGAACGCGCCCTGCGGTTTTACCACCTCGTACCCGTACTCTTCGAGCGCCGAGCAAAGCCTGTCGCGGTTGCGCTTATACACCGATATGTCGGAAGTCTTTCCAAGCAGCTTCGCGCAGGCGAATTGCAGCAGGGAGGGCGCGCACACGTAGCCGAGCGACCTGCCCGCGCCGCACACGGCGGCATACAAATCGTCCGCCCCCTCCGCCCCGTCGCAGACGGCGATGTAGCCTATGCGCTCGCCCGGAACGGACAGGCTTTTGGAGAAGGAATAGCAGACTATGGAATTTTTGTAGTAATTCATCACGTACGGCACCTCTTCGCCGCCGTACACGAGTTCGCGGTAGGGCTCGTCCGAGATGAGATAGACGGGGCTGCCGCACTTTGACGAATGGGCTTGAAGAGCGGCGCACAGCGCCTTTATGCTGTCTGCGGAATAGACCACGCCGCCCGGGTTGTTGGGCGAATTGATTATTACCGCCTTGGTCTTTTGCGTAAGCGCGGCCGTGAGCGCCGCTACGTCTATATCGAACGTGCCTTGTTTTGTTTGCACGGGGACGAGCGTTGCCCCCGCCTGAGAAACGAACACCGAATATTCGGGGAAATACGGCGTGAAGGTTATAACCTCGTCGCCCGCGTTGCACAGCGCGCACAGCGTTATGGTGAGCGCCGCCGCCGCGCCGCAGGTCATATAAATCTTATCGGCAGAAACGGGCGCGCCGAATGTATTCTTTATATAATCGGAAACGGCCTTGCGCACGGGATATGCGCCCTGTGCCGAGGTGTAGCCGTGAAGGCTTACGGGGTCGGCGCTGCGCAACAGGTCTGAAAGCACCTTGCCGAACTCTTCGGGAGGGGGTACGCTGGGGTTGCCCAGCGAAAAGTCGAACACCTTGTCTGCCCCTATCTGCGCCTTGCGCACGTTGCCGTACTCGAACAGCTCCCTTATCACCGAGCGTACTTTGCCGAGTTTTACGTACTTCTGATTTATCATAAGCGTTACCTCTTTTGCATTGCCGTATACCGTTTTATGCTATTGCGGCACCGTTACGGCGCACGTTTATATTATTATAGCACCCGCGCCGCACAAAATCAACAGCAAAATGCCAAACGGCGGGCGTTTTACGTATTTACGGCGGCGGTCCGTTCTTCAACGCTCTGATTTGCCGTTTACGCAAAGCCGACGGCGCCGAACCGCGTATTAAAACCGAACCGCACATTCAGTTTGCGAGCTGCTTTTTGAAACTGTTTAAAATTCTGCTCTCTATGCGCGATACCTGCACCTGCGAAACGCCGAGATAGGCCGCCACTTCGCTCTGCGTCATATCGCGGAAGTAGCGCAGCATTATCACCTTTTTGTCGCGCTCTTCCAGCCCCTCTATCGCCGTCTTTAATTGCAGGACCTCTATCATATCCTCCTGCCTGTCCTCTGCGGGGAGGCGTTCGGAGAGTTCGCCCGTAGATTCGTCTTTATACTCGCCCTGGCTGGAAAGAGATATCGGCATATACTGCGAGCCCATAGTGAACACCACCTGGCTTTCGGGCATAGAAAAGCGCTCGGCAATGGTCTTTACTGCGGGCTGACAGCCATTGGTTGCGGCATATTCCTCTATGAATTTGTTTATGGCCTTCGCCTCGGCCTTCATCGCGCGCGATACCTTTATACTGCCGTCGTCGCGCATAAAGCGCTTTATTTCGCCGGCTATCATAGGCACGGCGTATGTGGAAAAGCGCACGCCGTAACTTTCGTCGAAGCCGTTTATGGCTTTAAGAAGGCCCATTCCCGCAAGCTGGAACAAATCGTCGTACTCCACCCCCTTGCCGAGGTAGCGGCGGACAATCGACTTCATAAGATTGCTGTTTTCTGTGAGCAGTTTTTCCTTGGCGGCGGCGTCGCCCGATTTGGCGCGCGCGATAAGCTCGTTGGTCTCTTTTACATCAAGCATTCTCCACTTCCGGGTCAAAGCGTTTAGTCATACAGACCAGCGTGCCCGCCCCGCGCTCTGACTTTACCGAAAATTCGTCCATAAACGTCTGCATTATGGTAAAACCCATTCCCGAGCGTTCGTCGGAGGGCAGCGTGGTGAAAAAGGGCTGTATCGCCTCGTTCACGTCGGCTATGCCAGCGCCGCGGTCGCTGATGCTGATATGTAGAGAGTGTTCGTCGGTGCGGCACTCCACCGTCACTATTCCCTGCGTGCCGCGGTAGGCGTGCACGGTGCAGTTGGTAACCGCCTCTGAAACGGCCGTCTTTACGTCTGAAAGCTGCGAAAGCGTGGGATTGAGCGGCAGACAGAAGGCCGCCACCGCGTCGCGCGCGAAGGCCTGGTTTTCGGGCAGAGATAAAAATTCAAGTTTGAGGTAGTTGTTCTTCATAAATCTTCCTTCATTCCGTTTTGGGTATAAGCGAGTATATGCCGCTTAAATTGAGTATCTTGTCCGCCGCGAAGTCGGGTTTTTCTATGTAGACGGGTATGCCTATGCGCGAAGCCTTTTTATACCTGCCTATTAAAAATCCTATCCCCGTGGAGTCCATAAAGCGCACGCCTTCGAGGTTTATCACTATCCTCTCGGCCTGCGCGTTGCCGTCTATCAGATTGTCGCACGCCTTGCGCGCGCTCTGTGCGCTGCATTCATCAAGCTCGCCGCAAAGATGTATGCCGAGCGTGCCGCCGCGCAATGTTCCCTGCACTGTCATCAGCCGTCACCTGCCTTGCTGCCGCATTTTTTATAAAGAATACTACACCTCTGCGGTCGGATACGCGGGGACTGTGCCGAACTTCGTCGAATTTTGGAATATGCGGGATATGCGGGTCCCCTGCAAAAAGGCGCGCCGCACAGCGGCGCGCCTTTTTGCTTACATTTGCACGGCAGGAAAGGCATATCAGGATTGTTAAGAGCAGCGCGGACGGCATACGAAAAGAGGCTTTTCAAGCGCGTTGGCGGGGCAGAAAAAAAGTTTTAAAATTTTTTGAATTATGCAAAAATAAAAGGCAAAAAACACTTGACAAAAACAATCGGTTATATTATTATATACAAGCGCGTTCGGGTGAGACGGATGCGCGCCGATGGGGGCCTTTAGCTCAGTTGGTTAGAGCTACCGGCTCATAACCGGTTGGTCCGCGGTTCGAGTCCGTGAAGGCCCACCACCCATTTGGCCCGATAGCTCAGTTGGTTAGAGCGCCAGCCTGTCACGCTGGAGGTCGACGGTTCGAGCCCGTTTCGGGTCGCCAAACTTTTTTTGCCGCTGCGACGTGCGGCATTCTGCCTTGGTAGCTCAGTTGGTAGAGCGCCGGACTGAAAATCCGTATGTCGGCGGTTCGATTCCACCCCAAGGCACCAATATTTTTGCCTGCGAAATGCTGGCGTAGCTCAACTGGCAGAGCAGCTGATTTGTAATCAGCAGGTTGTGGGTTCGATTCCAATCGCCAGCTCCACTTTCCCGTCCACGAACGTGGACGGGGTAAAAATTTAATACGGGCGGGTTGCAGAGTGGCCAAATGCATCAGACTGTAAATCTGACGTCTCCGACTTCGGTGGTTCGAATCCACCCCCTCCCACCACGCAAAAAGCACTGACTTTTGTCAGTGCTTTTTGTGTTGTCGGCCGTGGAGAGCATTGCACCGAACCACAGTTCGGACTTCCGCCAACGGCGGAGTCCTGCCAGGGGCCCCGCTTACGGGGTATGGCAGTAAACACCCCCTCCCACCAAACCCCACCCGAAGCAAACTGAAAAGTTTACTTCGGGTGGGGTTTTTCTTGGTGCAGGGATGGTGGATTCGAGGGGAGGCAAGCAATCTGAAAGATTGCGCAGGTCGGAGGTTTCGACCGACGACAAAACAGCGGACACCCGCTGTTTTCTATGCGCGTCCGCCCAAGGCGCGAATCCACCCCCTCCCACCACGCAAAAAGCACTGACTTTTGTCAGTGCTTTTTGTGTTTATGTCGGGAGGGGTGTTTCAAGAGCCCACAGGGCGAGCTTTGGCGCATAAGCGACAAGCCCTGCCAGGGGCCCCGCTTACGGGGTATAGCAGTAAACACCCCCTCCCATAAATCACCTTATAATTTAAAAGGTACCCTTTCTGGCACCTCTTTCTGCGTTGCAGCCGGGGCAGTTGCACCGAACCACAGGGCGAGCTTTGGCGCATAGCGACAAGCCCTGCCAGGGGCCCCGCTTACGGGGTATGGCAGTAAACACCCCCTCCCACGCTTTCCGCATTATTAGAATAATACACGCATTATCCATTCAGACTATTAGTATAATAGTTTTAAGTCAAGTAATTTAAGAACTTTTGTGCTAAAATTGTGATATGTTAAGATTAAACGAAAGAATTAAAATGCTCAGAACGGAAAACCACATTTCGCAAAGCCAGCTGGCAAAAGCATTGGGGGTATCGCAAAAAGCCGTTTCGCTTTGGGAAAGCGGCGACCGCGTTCCGAGCGCGACGGCGATAGCCTCGCTTGCAAAATATTTTGGCGTTTCGGCAGATTACCTGCTTGGCCTCGATGAATAAAAATACGCCTTAAAATTTTTACTGAAAATTAAATTGCCCCGCATATATGACCGAAATAACGGCATTTACGCGGGGTTTTTGCTTACTTTTTAAAGGCAAATTTTATTTGATAATTTATTGAACAAACTTGCCATTTGGGCAGTGAAGATATATAATTAAAGCACATTTTACAGAGCGGCAATATGCAAAATTGCGGCTTTAATATTTTTATGAGAGGTACAGAGATGAAACGGCACATTAAATTTGCGCTTGTTTATGCAGTACTGGCGATGGTTTGCGGCGTATTTTACCGCGAATTTACAAAGGCTTATGACTTTACGGGCGACACGGCGTTGGGCAAACTGCACACGCACCTGTTTATACTTGGTATGGTAGTATTTTTATTGTTCGCCATTTTCGACGGCAAATTCAATTTGCAGAAGCACAGGCTATATTTGCCGTTCATAATCATATACAATGCGGGCGTGGGGCTGATGTGCATAATGCTTGCCGTGCGCGGCATATGCGAAGTTACGGGGGCAGACGTTTCTGACGGCGCCATATCGGGCGTTGCGGGACTTGGGCACATACTTGTTGCCGCAGGCATAATTCTGTTCTTCTGTATGCTTTTGCTGACCATAAAAGCAAATGAAAAGAGCGGCAAAAAAGACGGTGGCGAGGAAGTTGCCGAGTGATTTGAACTGACAGAATAAGATTTACACTACAATTAAAAAAGCGTGCAGACGGTTCTGACAGCCGCCTGCACGCTTTTATTTTCAATATATATCCATATCAACGGGGGCATAGAAAAGTTTTTCGGCCTCCTCTCCCTTTGCGAAAGAGAGTATCCACATAAGTTTTGTTACGGCCGCCTCCAAGGTCATACAGCGGGCTTCGAGCACGTTGCCGCACGCGCGCAGCCTTCTGCCCACGGCATACTTATCGAGCGCGCTGCCCTCGTGTTCGGCCTGGGTTGCCATAACCGCCGTGCCGCCCTTTTGCAAAAAGCCCGAAAGCCTGGTGAAAAAAGCGTCGTTTTCGTAATTCGGCAGTCCGCCCGAACCGAAAGACTCTATCACCAGCCCGTCGCAGCGGCTGTCGAGATAGTCGAATATGTCGGCGCGGAGGCCGGGAATCATTTTGAGAACGAACACGTTTTCGTTGAGCGAACGGTAAAATTTCGGTCCGCCCGATGGTGCGGGCATATCTGCATAATAGAAAGGTTTGCCGTCGCGCATTACGGCTACGGCGGGGAAGTCTATGCTGGAAAAGGCGTTGAAACTGCGGGTGCGCGTCTTTTTGGCGCGTGTGCCCAAAATGACGTTGCCGTCGAAAACTATGCGGACGCCGCGCGCTTTTTCGTCGGCGCAGAATAAAAAGGCGTCTGAAAGGTTGCGGCGGGCATCGGTATCGCGCGAGTAGACCGAGCGCTGAGAGCCTGTGAGCACCACGGGCTTTTTTATGTTCTGCATAAGGTACGAAAGGGCCGCGGCGGTATACGCCATCGTGTCTGTCCCGTGGGTTACCACAAAGCCGTCGTATTTACCGTAGTTCTCTTCAACCGTGTGCGCGATTTTCAGCCAATGCGGCGCATAGACGTTGGTGCTGTCGAGATTGAAGAGCTGAACGGCCGTGACGTCGCACGCCTCCTCCACCTCGGGCACGCACGCCAAAAGTTCGTGCGATGAAACGGAAGGGACAAGGCCCTGCGCGCTCTCTTTGGAGGCTATTGTGCCGCCCGTGGCTATCATTAAAATTTTCTTTTTCATATGCTACCCGAAATTACTACCCTGAATGCCGCGGGCGCGGCAATCATAGCGCCCGCACAAGTATTATCTGCAAGCAGGAAAGATTATACTACCACAGCGCGGCTTCCGTCAACTCAACAGAGGGCGGATAAAGCAAGCCGCTGCGGGTTGTGACAAAACAGCGCCGTATTATGACGGCAGGTATTGCAAACTGGCGGATATGGTGGTATAATTTTTTTGCATTAAAACTTTGCGAGGCGAAGATGATGAAAAGACAGGCTTTTAACCCCTACCTGCCCGAAGGACAGTATATACCCGACGGCGAGCCGCACGTTTTCGGCGACAGGGTGTATGTTTACGGCAGCTGCGACCTGCCGAACGGTAAACGGTTTTGCCCCGGCGACTATGTGGTGTGGTCGGCTCCCCTTTCTGACCTTTCGGACTGGTCGGTAAAGGGTGTTGCCCTGCCCAGGAAAAACGTATGGAACAAATCGGGGTACAAGTGTATGTGGGCGCCCGACTGCACGCGCGGCGCCGACGGAATGTATTACCTTTATTTCAGCTTCGGGTTTGAAAACAGAATTTGCGTGGCGAAGAGTAATGCGCCCGACGGGCCGTTCGAGCCTTACGGCGAGGTAAAACACGCCGACGGCACGCTTTACGGATGCAAAAAGGGCGACAATATGTGCTTTGACCCCGGGGTATTTACCGACGACGACGGGCAGACCTACCTCTATTCGGGTTTTTCGCCCAAACTTGCGATAAGGCTGGGGCTGAAATTCAAGGGTCTGAAAAACGTGCGCGCAAACGGCGGGCAGGTGATGAAGCTGGAAAGCGATATGCTTACCCTTAAAGGCGCGCCCAAAATGAGCATACCGGGCTACAAGAACAGCGCTGGCACGGGCTTTGAAGGATATGAATTTTACGAGGCCTCGTCTTTGCGCAAGATTGGGAACAGGTATTATTTTGTGTACTCCACCATCAACAGCCACGAGCTGGCCTATGCCGTAAGCGACAGGCCCGACGGCAATTTTGAGTTCGGCGGGGTGATAATTTCCAACGGCGACATAGGGCTGAACGGAAACAGGGCGCCGAAGAACTATTGGGGAAACAACCACGGCTCGCTTGCGTGCGTGCGCGGGCAATGGTACATATTTTACCATAAGCAGACAAACAAGACGGAGCAGTCGCGCCAGGGCTGCGCGGAGCCGATTGAGATAGGCGCAGACGGACGCATTGCGCAGGTTGAGATGACGAGCTGCGGATTGAACGGCGGGCCGCTTGCCGGCAGCGGCGAATACCCCGCCTACATCGCGTGCGGGTTGCGGAGCGCTTTGGGCGCCTGCAAGTGCGCGTACGGGCCCGTTCAGCGCTGGAAATACGCCGCTCACCCCTGCATTACGCAGAAGGGGAACGCGCAGTATATTGAAAATCTTAAAGGCGGCGCGAGCGTAACCTTTAAATACTTCGACATAAAGGAGCTTGAAAAGGTGAGCGTGACCGTGCGCGGACACGGCGGCAGGGTGAGCGTTTTTGCCGACGGAGAAAAGGCGCCCGTTGCCGTGATACAGACGAAAGACAGCGCCGACTGGCGGAAATTTGAGGGCGCGGCGAGCCTTTTTGGCGGCGTGCACAGCCTTACGTTCGTCTTTGAAGGCAAGGGCTGCGACTTTATCCGATTCGGGCTTGCGTAAGTTATGCGACACTGTAAGAATTTGACAAGCGTGCGGCGCGGGTGATATAATGTATGCAGATTAAGGCGATAACCGCGCGGATTGCGGCAACCGCGACGATAAGGAGAACTTTATGCGAGGAAGAGGTTTCAGAGCTTCGCCGCCCGGCGGACGGGGGCCGAGAGGAACGAGAGGGCCCGGTGCAGCAAGAGGACCAAGGCCGATGGGGCCGCGCAGGCCGCACTATGCACCTCCCCCTCCACGCGGACCGCGCAGACCTTACAGAAGGCCGTACGGCAGGCCGCGCAGAAGGTACGTTGGCTGCTGTATTCCCGTGCTGGGGGTTATGGCGGCAATCGGGGCGGTAATCGCGCTGATTGTTGTGCTGGTTTAAAATAAAAGAAAGTTGAAAAAACAATTTGCGGCGCGCCCAAAAGGCGCGCCGCTTTTAATACGGCATTAAAATACGGCGGGCCGCGGCGCAAAATTTTGCGCCGCGGCACACATTTTTTATAGGAGGTATTCTGAAAATGCCGTGTGAGCTGAGTTGTTTTTTAGCCAAGCTTTGAATACTCTTCGTCGGAGACGGGTTCAAGCCATTCGTTCGAGGCGCCATCGGCGGGGACTTCCACCGCGAGGTGGGCAAACCAACTGTTCTTGGCCGCGCCGTGCCAATGCTTTACTTCGGGCGGTATGTTTACCACGTCGCCCGCGTGCAGTTTTTGCGCGGGCTTGCCCCACTCCTGATACCAGCCTTCGCCGCCCGTCACAAGCAGTATCTGCCCGCCCTTGTGATGAATGTGCCAATTGTTGCGGCAGGCTGGTTCAAAAACCACGTTGCCGATAGGAACGCGCTCGGTGGTGAGCATTTGAAGATAGCTGTTGCCGATGAAATACTTTGCAAAAGCCGTGTTGAGGGGACCTGTGGGGAACACCGCGCCGCCGCCCAAATCTTTGTTCATTGCTTCTTTATCCATATAAAAACCCCTCTACTGAATAGTTTTATTTGCGTATTTGCATATATTTGCACCGTTTTATTTGCGCGTATACAAAAATAAAATAAATTGCATTGACAAACAAAATGTTTAGCGGTATACTTACATATGAAGTATATTTATATTATACAAGTTAAACTATACTTTAAGTCAATACTTTTTTTAAAAATCGGAGAAAAAAAATTATGGTATACACCGTTGGCGACGCGGCAAAGATGTTGAACGTGGCTCCCTCCACCCTGCGCTATTACGACAAGGAGGGGCTTTTGCCGTTTGTTGAGCGCAGCGAAGGCGGCATAAGAATGTTCAAGGACAGCGACCTTGACTGGCTTAAACTTATTGAATGTTTGAAGCGCACGGGAATGCCGATTAAGGGCATAAGGCAGTTTATTGAATGCACGGCGCGCGGCGACGGGACGATTGGCGAAAGGCTGGAAATTTTGGAGCGGCAGCGCGAGAGCGTGAAAAAGCAGATTGCCGAGCTTGAAGAGCACCTTAAAATGCTGGACTATAAGGTTTGGTATTACAAGACGGCACAGGAAGAGGGCACGACGGCGGCAATGGAAAACTACCCGAAAGACAAAGTGCCTGAAAACCTGAGAAAGTTTATTAAAAATAAATAACCGCATCATAAGGCAATCGGGTGCGGGGCGCAAAAATTTTGCGCCCCGCACCCGATTTTTATATAAAAACATCTGCGGCAGGCAGGGGTATTGTAAATTTTTTGCCTTTTGCGTGCAAAAATGCGATGTTCTGAGGTTAAACGGCAAAAATTATGGCAAAAATAGTGCGCGGAGGACGATTTTTATGAACCCTTTTAAAGAGAGAAGCAAATCGCTTGAAAACAACTTTTTACCGCTGAAAAAGATGTACCCCAAGAGCTACAACAAGGAAAAGACCTCGCCCTACACCAAGACGCGCGTAATACTTATGAACGGCACGGAGTTTGAGTCGGCCTGGTTTATGCACCAATTTGCAAGGCACTGCGATATTCCCGAAGTGAAGCAGGCGCTTGCCGTAGTGCGCAGGCAGGAACAGCAACAACAGAAGCGCATAAGCTGTTTGAAGCCGATAAGCGAGAGCATATTGGAAACTACGATAGGTTACGAACAGCTTGCCGTTGACCTTACCGCCACCCTCGCCATTCACGAAAAGGACGAAAACAACATAAAGGCGCTCAACTTTGCGCTTTTGGAGGACTTTGACCACCTTTACCGCTACGCAAACCTTTTGAAGATGGACAAGGGCATAGACGCCGATATGCTGGTGGGCAAGTTTACCGAAATTATGCCCGGCCGCCCCACCATTGCCGAACACCGCTTCCCTGCGGACGAAGTAAAGCCGCACATATACTGCAAGACAGCCGACCTTTACAGCAAGCTGGTGGTGAACACAATAACCGCCGCAGAACAGCAGACTATGAACTATTATATGAACATTGCGCAGTGGTATAAGAACGATTTGGGGCGCAGGCTGTATGCCGAAATTGCGATGATTGAAGAGGCGCACGTGACGCAGTACGAGAGCCTGAAAGACCCCAACACGAGCTGGCTTGAAATGTGGGTGATGCACGAGTACACAGAGTGCTGGCTGTATTATTCTATGTATGAGGACGAAAGCGACGAAAATATTAAGCGCATATGGATGGAGCACTATAAAATGGAAACAGCGCACCTGAAAACGGCCGCGGCGCTTTTGAAAAAGTACGAAAAGAAGAGCTATGAAGAAGTTGTGGGCAGCGGCGAGTTCCCCCGCCTTTTAAAACTCGGTTCAAACAAGGAGTATATACGCAAGGTACTCAAAGAGACGATTACGCTGACAATGAAGGACGAAGGCTATTGCGAACTTTCGCGCCTGCCCGACGATTACCGCTTTTTCACCTTCCAGGAGAAGTTTTTATCGGACGGTACAAGGGCGCCTTCGCACCTCGTGATTGAAAAGGCGATTAAGACGTGGGGCAAGGACTACCGCTATCAGGACGGCGAACACCCCGTAAAGAGCCTGCGCTCGCGCGAGTGCGACAACGTGAACGTGGGAAGAACGAAGTAAAAAAATTATTGCGGATACGCTACGTTATATATGCCGCAGGCGCGCGGGACAAACAAGCCCCGCGCGCCTGCGGCGTTTTTTTGTATGCCCTTCGCCTGCACTGCCGTTTTTGCTTGCATATTTACGCGCTTTTGAAAGACGGAGTATTATAAATCGCCTTTAAAAGCCGCCATTGACTTGAACACGGGCATATGATATAATGTTTGCAAGGAGGGAAATATGAACGATAACGACAACAAGAACTTAAAGCACGAAAAGACGAAAAAGATACTCAAAATAGTAGGCCCTGTTGTTGCGCTATGCGGGTTAGGCCTGGCAATTATGGGATTTGTTGATATGATAATCTCTACACAGAACGGAGAAATGCCTTCGCTTTTCTGGGGACTGATGGCAGGGCTGCCTATGCTCGGCATAGGCGGAATGATTTGCCTTATGGGATACAGAAGAGAACTTTCCCGCTACGTTAAAAACGAATCTGTACCGGTAATAAATGAAGCGGGCGAAGAAATTACGCCCGCCGTAAGCGCCATTGCGGGCGCAGTTAAAGGCACAGAAGAAAATATTTGCCCGCACTGCGGCAAAGGCAACGCAGACGACGCAAAATTCTGCCGTCACTGCGGCGGCGAACTCACCATAACTTGCCCCGTTTGCGGCGAAAAGGTTAAAGACGGCAAGTTCTGCGAAAAATGCGGCGCAAAGTTGAAGTAAGAATAAAAATTTAATAGAAGGCTTATTTGTTGTTCAAATAAAAAATGAAAAACCGCCCCGCGGCGCAAAGTTTTTTGCGCCGCGGGGCGGGACTTTTTTACCGATATACCTTTATTTGCGGCAAAGTGCGCCGCAATATAAGGCTTTAAACACGGGATATTACAGGCTTTCGTGTATGGTACGCGAGATTACGTCGTCCTGCTGCTCTTTGGTGAGCTTGTTGAAGTTCACTGCATAGCCCGATACCCTTACCGTAAGCTGAGGGTACTTTTCGGGATGGGCCTGCGCGTCTAACAGCGTTTCGCGGTTGAACACGTTTACGTTGAGGTGATGTCCGCCGTCCTCTACGTAGGCATCTATCATATTTACAAGGTTATCTACTCTGTCTGATTTTGCTGCCATAATATTACTCCTTAATTTTTTAATTCTGAATGTTTTATAATTGAGATTTCTCCGCTCGCTTACGCTCGGTCGAAATGACGGGGGATATGGAATTTTCGCTCGGTCAAAATGACAAAATTTGAAGATGTGCAATTGCGCCGATTACAAATATCCTGCATTAGTTGCGGCATATTGCCGCTCCTTTTTAATTTTTGCCGAGGGAACCGGGGGTTACGGAGAATGTGTTGGATATGCCGTCGCGCGAATATTCGTAGGGCAGTTTTGCCACAGATTCGAGCGAGGCGAGCGCACCGTTTTTATCTCTGCCGTGCATAGGGTTTGCGCCGGGCGCGAGGGGCTGGCCTGCCCTTCTGCCGTCGGGCGTGTTGCCCGTATTTTTGCCGTATACCACGTTGGACGTTATGGTGAGCACCGACATTGTGGGCTCGCTGTCGCGGTAGGTGGTGTGGCTCTTTATCTTGGTCATAAAGGTCTTTACAAGCCATACGGCAAGCTGGTCTACCCTGTCGTCGTTGTTGCCGTACTTGGGATAGTCGCCCTCTATCTTAAAGTCGGTTATAATGCCGTCCTCGTTGCGGACGGGGTATACCTTTGCATACTTTATAGCCGAGAGCGAGTCTGCCGCGCAAGAAAGTCCCGCAACGCCCGTTGCGAAGAAACGGTGAACGTTGGTATCGTGCAGCGCCATCTCCAACGCCTCGTAGCAGTACTTATCGTGCATATAGTGAATGACGTTGAGGGTGTTGACGTAGAGGCCGGCAAGCCAGTCCATCATCTGTTCGAGCTTGGACATTACGTCGTCGAAGTCGAGCGCGCCGTCGCCGAGGACGGGCATAAAGCGGGGCGAAACCTGCAAGGGCTTGCCCGTTGCCTTATCCTTCAACAGCTCGTCTGCGCCGCCGTTGAGGGCGTACAGCACGCACTTTGCAAGGTTTGCGCGCGCGCCGAAGAACTGCATATCCTTGCCGACGCGCATACAGCTTACGCAGCACGCTATGCAATAGTCGTCGCCCATTTCGGGGCGCATCAAATCGTCGCTTTCGTACTGGATTGCCGAGGTTGCGATAGAGACCTTTGCGCAGTACTTTTTGAAGTTTGAAGGAAGGCGGGTTGACCACAGCACCGTGAGGTTGGGTTCGGGCGCGGGGCCTAAATTTTCGAGCGTGTGAAGCACGCGGAAGGAGTTTTTGGTTACCAGCGTTCTGCCGTCTACGCCCATACCGCCGATTGATTCGGTTACCCACGTGGGGTCGCCCGAGAACAGCTCGTTATATTCCTTTATGCGCATAAACTTTACTATGCGCAGCTTCATTATGAACTGGTCGATTATCTCCTGCGCCTGCTCTTCGGTGAGGGTGCCGCGCTTCAAGTCGCGCTCGATATAGATATCGAGGAATGTCGAGTTGCGGCCTATCGACATCGCCGCGCCGTTCTGTTCCTTTACCGCGCCGAGGTAGCCGAAGTAGAGCCACTGCACCGCCTCTTCCGCGTTTGCCGCGGGGCGGGTGATGTCTTTGCCGTACAGCGCCGCCATCTTGGCAAGATTTTTGAGCGCCTTTATCTGCTCTGAAATCTCTTCCCTGTCGCGCACCTTGTCGGGCGTCATATCGCCGTTTAAATTGAGCTTGTCCCTCTCTTTGCACTTTACAAGATAGTCGGTGCCGTAGAGCGCCACGCGGCGGTAGTCGCCCACTATCCTGCCCCTGCCGTAGGTATCGGGCAGGCCCGTCAAGATATGCGCGCGGCGGGCAAGGCGCATTTCGGGGGTGTATACGTCGTATACGCCGTCGTTGTGCGTTTTGCGGTATTTGGTGAAAATTCCTTTGACCTCGGGGTCGATTTCGTAGCCGTACATATTGAGCGCCTGTTCGGCCATCTTTATGCCGCCGAAGGGCTGCAACGAGCGCTTGAAGGGCTCGTCGGTCTGCAAACCGACTATCTTTTCGAGGTCTTTATCTATATAGCCCGCCCCGTGCGAGGTGAGCGTGGAAACTATGGAGGTATCGGCATTCAGAACGCCGCCCGCTTCGCGCTCCTTTTTGGAGAGTTCAAGAACCTCGTCCCACAGCTTTTTGGTGGCCTCGGTCGCGGGCGCGAGGAATTCTTCCCCTCCCTCGTAGGGGGTATAGTTGCGCTGGATAAAGTCGCGCACGTTGACTTCGTCGTCGCTCCACTTGCCTGAAACAAAGCCTTCCCATTCGGGGCGGCCTGCAAACTTATTTTCCATTTTTATGCTCCTGTAACTTATATTCTATCCAGATTTCGAGTATTTCCTGCGGTTGGTAGCCGTGGGCTTCGGCAAACGGCCTGCCTTCGTCTGCAAGATACAGTGACGGCACGCTTTTTACCTGCCACGCTTCAATCAGCGGGCGCGCCTCTTCGGCGTCGAAGTAATAGAAGGGAATTGCGAACTTTGCCGCTGCCTCCCTTGCGGCGGGCATAAGCTGGTGGCAGCCCGCGCACGCCGAGCCGCCTATTTCAACCAGGCAGACGCCGCGCTCTTCAAATGTTTTGTGTGTGTTGACTGACATAATTCTTTTTAATTATTTTTTTGCCGTTAGTTGCGGCATATATGTTTTATGCCGTTATTTAAGGCATATGTGCGGGGCAATTGAAAATTCAACGCGCCGCGCCGAGTATTTTTTTTGCAAGCTCTACGCTCTCTTTATCGGGAGGTTTTACCCCCGCGAGCGGATAATCTATGCCGAGGTTTTTATACTTTACCTCGCCCATCGTGTGGTAGGGCAAAACCTCTACCCTCTTCACAGTTTTAAGCGTATCGATGAAGTCGCGGGTGCGCAAAAGACTCTCTTCCCCGTCGGTCACGCCCGGAAGGAGCACCTGCCTTATCCACATATCCTTGCCGCTTTCAGAAAGAAAGCGGGCAAAGGCGAGCTCGTTTCTGTTGTCTGCACCCGTAAGGGCCTTACAGCCCGAAGGGTCGATGTGCTTTATGTCCAATAAAAACAGGTCGGAATATTCAAGAAGGCGGGTATGCTTTTGCACGCTTTCGGCGCTCTGCGGATTGAATGTTATGCCAGAAGTATCGACGGCGCAGTGCACTCCCTCCTCTTTGAGAAGGCGGAAGAGTTCGGTGACGAAATCTATCTGCGCGAGCGGTTCGCCGCCAGATACGGTGACCCCGCCGCCGCCCCGCCAATACCTTTTATACCTGAGCGCGCCGCGCGCGACTTCTTCCGCGGAATATTCGCTTCCGCCGCCGAAGTTCCAGGTATCGGGATTGTGGCAGTACTTGCACCGCAGCGGGCAGCCCTGCATAAACACAACGTAGCGTATGCCCGGGCCGTCTACCGTGCCGAAACTTTCAAAGGAATGTATTCTTCCGTTCATAAACCGACCTTTAAAACCTTACGCCTGCTTTGCCGTTTTTTTATTGCGCCGCGATTACGGCGGCCGAAAGGTTAAAAAATGGGCGGTTGAACATTACCCCTTTAAGGATAAGACCAAACTGCCCAGACGAACGACAAAAAACCTTACGCCCGACCACTCCCCCGCGGTATTTACACACAGGCGGGTTGCCCCGTTTGAATGCGCGCCTCCGCGTATTATTCGTCAGTTGCGACGGGCCTATTTATATATCGCAGGCTATCTGCGGTATCTGCATAGATTATAACAACAGTATGGGTACAATGTCAAGGATTTTTCCGTATTTTGTTTTGTAAATTTTTAACAACCACAATATATTGTGTATTTGCCCGCGGGCGGCACAATGACGAAAACGACGGCAGACGGACATAAAATGCAGTTTTGGGCGCCGCAGACAATGCGGCGCCCAAAACTGCTGAAAATAAAATATACGAACTGAATAAAAGTTATAAAAAATCAGATTTTGCCGTCTTTGAAACGCTTCAAAAAGTCAGCGGCAAGGCGGTTGTTCTCTTCGGCAAACTTGCCCTTCCACGTGAGCGAAAAACAGTGGTTTGCAACCAGCGTACAGGTATGGTACTGCTCGAAATACACCCCCGCCTTTGCAAGAGCTTCGAGCATTCCATCTGCCTGGTTTATGCACAAAACGTCTTTTTTTGCATACGTTATGAAAGATTTGGGGAAGTTTTTATCGACGAGTGCGGGCACGCTGCAAAGCTCGCGCCAGGCAAAATTTTCTATCTCTTCTATCTTTGCGCCCGTTGCATCGTAAAAGGTGCGCGCGCCGAGATTGAGCACGAGCTTGCTGTGGGCAAGCAGTTCCATATCGTACACGGCACAATTGAGCCACGCGGCACTGAATTTTACGCCCGTGCTCATTCCGAGCTTTTGCTGAATTTCGGGGTGGGTGCATATGCAGGCGAGCATTGCCGCATAATAGCCGCCCGCCGAATCGCCCGCAACCACCATTCGTGAGGTATCCAGATTATATTTTTCGGCATTGCGCTCCACCCAATTGAGCGCGGCAACGGTATGCCGCTGAGGCTGGGGGAAACGGTATTTGGGCGCAAGCCCGTAATTTATATTGACCACGAAATATCCGATTGTGGCGCACCAGCGCGAAAGCGCGCGGCGGAAACGCTTGTCGCCTGCCATAAAGCCGCCGCCGTGAATATAAAAAATTACGGGATAGCCGCCCTCTTCGGGAATGTGTTCGGCGGGACTGAAAGCGCCGTCGGAATTTTTTACGTAACAAATATCGAGCCTGCAAGCATCGGGCGCGGAATCGTCGTAGACAATGTCCTTTTCCTCGGTAAATTCAACGTCTTTGAATTCGGTACACTTGCGCTTGTTCTGCGCGCCGTCGTAAAGCACGTCTATCGCGCTGAAAAAGTTCTTTGAAATACTCATTTCCACTCCTTAAAAAAAACTGAAAAAAACCCAATGCACAGATATTATAAAATATCTGCAAAAGCGGCCGCCCCCTGCGGCCTTACAGACAAAATATTTAAATACTTATTATATTATACCATAGTTCCAAAGCAAATCAAACATAATTGCACACATTTTTGAATTTAATGCTTTAAATTTATAAAGCAGTATATCTGTACGGATTTTTTGTATAACCGTACAAATTTTTTGCATAATATAAGCTGAAAAGCCGCAGGGGGCGCAGAAAAAATTTCTGCGCCCACTGCGGCTTTATTTAAAAATACCGACAAGTTTTTTAAGATTTCTCCGTGCGGGCTACGCCCTTAGTCGAAATGACAAGAAGTAATGGTGCGTTCGTTGCGGTTGAGATTTTTCGACCGCGTTCCCCTACGGGTCGTTATTCCGAGGCCTTGGCCTCTTCCGAGCGGAATGAGAACGACCCCTCTTTGTTCACGTCTACCGTTACAAGCTCGCCGGGGAGAACGTGCCCCGCCAAAATTTCGTCGGAGAGTCTGTCTTCTATGCGCTTCTGCACCACCCTCTTCATAGGGCGGGCGCCGTACTCTTCGCTGTAACCCTCTTCAAGCAGCTTATTCATAGCTGCAGGCGTGATTTTTAAGGATACGCACTTTACTTTCAGCTTTTCGCGCAGACCCTCGATAATCTTTTCGCATATTCTGCCCTGCTCTTCGCGGGTGAGCTTGCGGAAGATTATGATATCGTCGAGCCTGTTTAAAAACTCGGGCTTGAACTGCTCGCGCAGGGCGTCCATAATGTTTTCGCGCATATCCACGTAGCCGTCGTCATCCTCGGAACGGAAGCCGAAGTTGGACATCTTTTTTATCTGGCTGGCGCCTACGTTGGACGTCATTATTATTATGGTATTCTTGAAGTTGATTACCCTGCCCTTGCTGTCGGTAAGTCTGCCGTCGTCGAGGATTTGCAGAAGTATGTTGAACACGTCGGGGTGCGCCTTTTCAATCTCGTCGAACAGCACCACGCTGTAAGGCTTGCGCCTTATCTTTTCGGTAAGCCGGCCGCCGTTGTTGTCGTCGTAGCCGACGTATCCCGGGGGCGCGCCGATGAGCTTTGAGACGGTGTGCTTTTCCATAAATTCCGACATATCCAGCCTTACCATCAGCTTTTCGTCGCCGAACATACACTCGGCAAGCGCCTTTGCAAGGTCGGTTTTGCCGACGCCCGTAGGGCCTACGAATATGAACGAGCCGATAGGCTTATTGGGTTCGTTGAGCCCCGCCCTTGCCCTGCGGATTGCGCGCGCCACGGCCGAGACGGCCTCGTCTTGACCGATTATACGCTTATGAAGATTTTCTTCGAGGTGAAGGAGTTTTTCGCTCTCCTGTTCGGTGAGCTTGGTTACGGGCACGCCCGTCCAGCCGCTGACTATATCGGCAATTTCGTCTGAACCGATAGAGGGCGCGTTGGTCTGCACGCCGCCCTTCCAGTCCTTTTTGGCGTCGTTTATCTGCTGCTGCACGGCGTTTATCTCTTCGACGAGCTTCTGCGCCTGCTGATAATTTTCGTCCTTGGCGGCCTTTGTCTTTTCCATAGTAAGGCGCTTCAACTTGTCTTCGAGCTCCTTTACGGCCGCGGGGGTGTTGTAACTGTTGAGGCGGGCGCGCGAGGCGGCCTCGTCGATGAGGTCTATGGCCTTGTCGGGCAGGTACCTGTCGGTTATATACCTGTCTGAAAGCGTTGCGGCGGCGATTATCGCCTCGTCGGTTATTACCACCTTGTGGTGGGCTTCGTACTTGTCGCGCAGGCCGCGCAGAATTTCTACCGTGTCCTCCACGGAAGGTTCGTCAACCTGTACGGGAGTGAAGCGGCGCTCCAAGGCGGCGTCCTTTTCGATATATTTTCTGTACTCTTCGAGCGTGGTCGCGCCTATCGTCTGCAATTCGCCGCGCGCAAGCATAGGTTTTAGTATGTTTGCCGCGTCCATATTGCCGTCGCTTGTGGCGCCCGCGCCCACTATCTGGTGAATTTCGTCTATGAACAGTATTACGTTGCCGTTGGTCTTTACTTCGTTTATGGCGTTTTTAAGCCTTTCTTCGAAGTCGCCGCGGTATTTGCTGCCCGCAACCATACTTGCAAGGTCGAGCGAAAAGACTATTTTGTTCTTCAAAAGGTCGGGCACCTGGTTGTTGACGATTGCCTGGGCGAGGCCTTCGACCACGGCCGACTTGCCCACGCCCGGCTCGCCTATAAGCACGGGGTTGTTCTTGGTGCGGCGGGAGAGAACCTGTATTATTTTATCAATCTCCTTCTTTCTGCCGATTACGGGGTCGATTTTGCCCTCGCGCGCCTTCTGCGTGAGGTTGGTGCCGTACTTTTCTATCTCGCCGCCGAGCGAATCGGTCTTGCGTTCGCCGCGGGCGGCAGGGCGCCTCTTTTCCATATTGGGCGACTGCGAGAAGAAGGAAGCGAAGGGGTTCTGCTCCTCTTCTTCCTCTTCCTCGCTAAGGCCTTCGCGCAGGACGACTTCGAGCCTGCCCGCAAGGCGGGTGATGTTTACGCCCAGCGCGTTGAAAATGCGAACGGCAAGGCAGCTTGGTTCGGCCATTACCGCCGAGAGCATATGCTCCGTTCCTGCAAGCGCGTTGTCGCCGCCGATTGCCACGGCAAGTTCTGCCGCCTGCATAAGCATATGCTTGGTGCGCGGCGTGAAGCCGTTTATGTTGGACTGCCTGTCTATCGAGCGGGCAAAGTATGCGCGGAACGCGGGCTCTTCGACGCCGCACATTTCAAGCACCTTGCACGCCGTGCAGTCGGGCGTGTTGAGCATTGCAAAAACTATGTGTTCGCTGCCTATATAGCTGCTCCCGTAAAGCTGGGCGGCGCTTTCGGCCTTTTCTATCACTTCCAGAAGGTTGGAAGTGAATTTTCCGTATTCTTCCATATTACTATTCCTCCCTCTTCCCCTTTCGGGAAGGCGTTAGTTGCGGCATATGTGCCGCTCAATCAAAAATTTCGGGGGTGTTGATTTGATTTATAAGAGTTTCGAAAATCATTTAACTTATATTATTGTCATTTCGACTAAGGGCGAAGCCCGCACGGAGAAATCCCGCCGTAATATTTTTATTTTGAGATTTCTCCGCTTCACTCACTTCGTTCGTTTCGGTCGTAAGGAGCGAAGCGACGGAATAGCGATTGTTACCGTAAGGTCAATCGCGTCAATGACAATGTAAGGGTAAGTCGCTCGGTCGTAAGGAGCAATCAGCGAACGGATTACTTTCACCTCACGCTTGCAAGGCGCTTCAAATGGGTTGAAATGTACTCTGCGCGGTAGGCGTCGCGCTCGTCGGGCGACAATGCCCTGCCCGCAGACCTGTTCATATTGCAGGGCTGCATTCTGGTGACGAGGTCGTCTACCACGGCGACGGAGCCGATGGGGATGTACCCCAGGCATATGCCCAGCTTTATGTCGGCCGCAAGGCGCACCAGCTCCAACGAACTCAGAACGGCGCAGTTGGTGGCAATGCCGTAGGCGCGCAGGCACTTGTCCTTTACTTCCAGCCGCCGCTCGCCCGACTTCAACATCTCGCGCTCGGCCTTTTCCTGTTCGAATATATTGCGCGCAACGCTTTCCACAAGGCTGAGTATTTTATCTTCGGTCTCGCCGAGGGTAATTTCGTTGCTGACCTGGTACATATAGCCTTCGGCGTCGCTGCCCTCGCCGTACATTCCGCGCACGGTGAGGCCGAGGCGGGAGATATACTTCACCACTTCGCGCAGCGAATCGTTTATGGTTATGGCGGGCAGAAAGAGCATTACCGAGGCGCGCAGCCCCGTTCCCAGGTTGGTGGGGCAGGCCGTGAGGTAACCCAGCCGCTCGTCGTAGGCAAACTTTATAGACCTGCCTATCTTGCTGTCTATTTCCGAAAGCCTGTCGTACGCCCTGCGAAGCTGCAAGCCCTTTATTATGCACTGTTCGCGAAGGTGGTCCTCTTCGTTTATCATCACCGAGATACTCTTATCGTCGTTGATGAGCGCGGCGCCCAGGCGCTTGCGCGCGACGAGGTCGCGGCTTATAAGGTGGTTTTCGACGAGGGAATTTGCCTCCCAATCGTCTATCGCGTCCATATAATAGAGCTTGAAGTCGGCGAGGCGGTTGAGCCCGGAAGATACCAGCCTTATAATCTCTTTGGCCTGCTTTTCGCCCTTTAAATGCGAGGGGAACGGATAGCCTTCGAGATTGCGCGCAAGGCGTATGCGCGTGGAGACGAGAGTGCCTTCCGAAATGTCAGTCATTTTTGTCCCCTCCCTTTCCGTCCAGCAGTTTGCACAGGTCGGAAATTTTTTCGTTTATGCGCTCGGCGTCGGCATACCTTCGCTCGCGCAAAGCGCTTTCGAACTTCTCGCGCAGAGAAAACAGAAGGCGTGTGATGTCCTGCTCGCGCGCGTTCTGGTTGACCTTGCCTACGTGCACCGTCTTGCCCTGGATGCGCTCTATGTAAGGCAGAAGCTGTTCGTTGAATACGTCGTAACACGAGGGGCAGCCCAGAAGGCCCGTGCGCTCGAACTCGGAATAATCCATTCCGCAGACGGGGCACACGCGGGCGCGCTTTTTGGGGGCGGAATCTAAAAGTTCGGCGAGGATATCGCCGCTTACCGCCGAATTGAAGGCGCCGAACAGCTCGGCATAGCACTGTTCGCACAGGTTATAGCCGTACTTTTCGCCGTTAATGTTTTCGTAGACGTTCATCGTCGCCTGATTTTTTTTACAACGCTGACAAAGCATAAAAAGTGTGCCCCCGCCGCCGCACTGCGGAAAACGGTTGACGTTGCCGCCGCGGCGCGAAATACTATAATACAATATAATTATAATACATTTGGCGTATATGTAAACACAAACTTTTGGCCGCAAACGCAAATTTTTGTTATTTTTGGGAAAGGTCTGCGCGGCATACGGGGTTAAAGTTTACTTTAACTGACGGTGCGGCCGACGGGGCCGGGGGGCGAACAAAAAATTTTACAGGTTGGTAACATTTTATCGCTCGTAAAATATTGATTAAAATTTTCTTTTGTGTTATAATCGCATACGGAAAGACAAGCCGTGCGCGCATTGCGTAAGGTTTTAGCGCGAAGCGGCAAATTTTAAACGGAGGAACACAAAATGCAATATTCAAAAGACGTTGAAAATATGATTTGTGTTGCCAAGGGCGTGTCCGGCAGGTTCGAACACGGTCCCGCCCCCATTCCCGAAGAAGGACAGTGGATTCAGGCAAAAGAAATCAAGGATATCAAAGGTCTTACCCACGGCGTGGGCTGGTGCGCTCCCCAGCAGGGCGCGTGCAAACTTACGCTCAACGTAAAAGACGGCGTTATTCAGGAAGCGCTGGTTGAAACCATAGGCTGCTCCGGTATGACCCACTCCGCCGCTATGGCCGCCGAAATACTCCCCGGCAAAACCATTTTGGAAGCGCTCAACACCGACCTTGTGTGCGACGCCATCAACACAGCTATGCGCGAACTCTTCCTGCAAATCGTTTACGGCAGGACGCAGTCTGCCTTCTCTGACGACGGCCTTGTAATAGGCGCGGGCCTCGAAGACCTGGGCAAGGGCCTCCGCTCGCAGGTGGGCACTATGTACGGCACGAAACTTAAAGGCGTAAGATACCTTGAAATGGCAGAGGGCTACGTTCTTTCTATCGCCCTCGACAAGAACAACGAAGTTTGCGGCTATAAGTTTGTTTCGCTCGGCAAGATGACCGACTTCATAAAGAAGGGTCTTACCCCCAACGAGGCTTACGAAAAGTCTATCGGCACCTACGGCAGATACACCAAGGAGCAGGGCGCCGTTAAGCATATCGACCCCAGAACTGACAAGGAGGTTGACTAATTATGGCACTTTTTGAAGGATACGAGAGAAGGGAAGCAAAAATCCTTGCCACTTTGAAAGAATACGGCATAAACAGCATAGAAGAATGCAAAGACATCTGCCTTTCCAAGGGCGTTGACTGCGACAAGATTGTTCGCGGCACCCAGCCCATCTGCTTTGAAAACGCCGTTTGGGCATACACCGTAGGCGCGGCAATCGCAATAAAGAAGGGCTGCACCAAGGCGGCAGACGCGGCAGCCGCAATCGGCATCGGCTTGCAGAGCTTCTGCATTCCCGGTTCAGTTGCCGAAAACAGGAAAGTAGGCCTCGGCCACGGCAACCTCGGCGCAATGCTTCTGCACGAAGACACCGACTGCTTCTGCTTCCTTGCCGGACACGAATCGTTCGCGGCGGCAGAGGGCGCAATCAAGATTGCAGAGAACGCAAACAAGGTGCGCGTAAAGCCCCTCCGCGTAATTTTAAACGGCCTCGGCAAAGACGCGGCTTATATCATTTCGAGAATCAACGGCTTCACCTACGTAAGGACGCAGTTCGACCCCTATACCGAAACGGTAAAGGTTACCGACAGCGTGGCCTTCTCAGAAGGCAGCCGCGCAAAGGTAAAGTGCTACGGTGCAGATTCCGTTCCCGAAGGCGTTGCCATTATGCAGCTTGAAAACGTTTCCGTTTCCATCACCGGCAACTCCACCAATCCCACCCGCTTCCAGCACCCCGTTGCGGGCACTTATAAAAAATGGTGCAACGAAAACGGCAGGAAGTACTTCTCGGTTGCGTCCGGCGGCGGCACGGGCAGAACGCTTCACCCCGACAATATGGCAGCGGGCCCCGCAAGCTACGGTATGACCGACACGATGGGCAGAATGCACTCCGACGCGCAGTTCGCAGGTTCCTCCTCCGTTCCCGCGCACGTTGAGATGATGGGCCTTATCGGTATGGGCAACAACCCTATGGTAGGCGCTACCGTTGCCGTTGCGGTTGCCGTTCAGGAAGGAATGACGAAGTAATCGGCACAAGATATTTGCAGCTAAACTTTACAGATAAAAATAACGGCGTGTACGGCAAATTGCCGTACACGCCGTCTTTTTGTATGTAATATCCTGATTTTCTTCTTGCTTAGCTGATAAAATTATTTTACAGCGTAAATAAAAAAATAAACATTGCTTCGCTGATTACAAAAATAACGGCGCCGCTCACAGTCTGCATTATTACCGCAAACCTGCTCGGCGTGTAATCCATATCGGGATTCCTTTTATGCCAGCGGGAATGCGCCCTGTTGTGCCATTCTGCAATCTTGTACGCAAAACGCATACACAGCACACCGGCAGCACCCAAAACAGCTATGAGCAAAGCAGTCCACCAAAATTCGGACCATTGCACAGCCAGCACAATCGCCTGCACGACTATGGCCGCGAGGGGCGACCACCGTAAGAATATTTTTGAAAAGTTTAGGCATATTCCCTCCGAAAATACTTAAAATTTGTCCGCCGAATATACAAACCAACACAATATGCGGCGCAAAAATTATACCATACTATAATTTTAATATATGTTGCACCGTTTTGCAAGCACTTTATGCTTTACTTTGCGGGCGCGGCGCGGTATATTAGATAAAAAGGTAAAAAAGGTGACGGAATGAACACATACATAGGCGTAGATTTGGGGACTTCGGCGGTAAAACTTCTGCTTGCGGACGAGAACGGCAAGGTGCTTTCCTCCGCGAGCGAGAGCTATCCCGTTTTTTACCCGCACGCAGGTTGGAGCGAGCAGAACCCGAACGACTGGCTGGCCGCCGTGGAGCGCGCAATGCCGCGGCTTTTGCACGGGTTTGACGGTGCGTGCGTAAGGGGCATCAGCTTTGGCGGGCAGATGCACGGTCTGGTGGTGCTTGACGAAAGAGACGAGGTAATCCGCCCGTGCATATTGTGGAACGACGGGCGCACGCAGGCACAGACAGATTGCCTGAACGATAAAGTAAAAGACATTGTAAAGTTTACGGCAAACAGGGCGTTTGCGGGCTTCACCGCGCCCAAAATACTGTGGCTTGAAGAGCACGAACCAGAAAATTTTGCGCGCATATCAAAAATTATGCTGCCCAAGGACTACCTTATATACAAGCTGACAGGGTCATTCGTCACCGACCTTTCAGATGCTTCTGGTACGCTGCTTTTAGACGTGGAAAACCGCAATTGGAGCGGGGATATGCTTGAAATATGCCACGTAAAGCGCGAATGGCTGCCCGAACTTAAAGAGTCGTACGAGGCCGTGGGAGAGCTTAAACGGTGCTATGCCGAAAAGTGGGGACTTGCAAAAGTTACTGTGGCCGCGGGCGCGGGCGACAACGCCGCCGCGGCAACAGGCACGGGCAACGTGAAAGAGGGCGACTGCACCATATCGCTTGGCACGAGCGGCACGGTATTCATTTCGCGCGATAAATTCATCGCCGACGCGGGCGCGCAGTTGCACTCTTTCTGCCACGCCAACGGCAGGTACCACCTTATGGGCTGCATACTTTCGGCGGCGGCGTGCTACGGCTGGTGGACGGGCGTGCTTCAATCGGGCGACAACGCGCGCGAACAGGCAGGCGGCGAAAGATATATGGGCGTGAACAACGTCTACTTTTTGCCCTACCTTATGGGCGAGCGCAGTCCGCACAACGACGTGCACGCAAAGGGCGCGTTCATAGGCCTGCGGCCCGACACCACGCGCACGCAGATGACGGTGGCCGTGCTTGAAGGAGTGGCGTTTGCCCTGCGCGACTGTATTGAGGTTGCAAGGCGGGGCGGAACGGAAATAAAGAGCGCCAGATTGTGCGGCGGCGGGGCGGCAAGCCCGCTGTGGCGAAAGATTATTGCCGACGTGTGCGGCATACCCGTGGAGATTCCCGCCGTGGAGCAGGGTCCCGCCTACGGCGCGGCGATGCTGGCTATGGTAGCCTGCGGCGCATACAAAGACGTGTTCGAGGCGGCGCAAAAGATTGTGCGAGTGAAAGAAACCATTTTGCCCGATGCCGAAACCGCAAAAAAATACGACGAACGCTACACCGTGTTCACGAAGCTCTATCCCGCATTGAAGTCTGTGGAAAGTCTTTTCTGATACAGTTAATTATATGAATCGGGCCGCACATATGCCCGAAACAATGCGAAATTTATATACCGAAAAAACGCCCCGCGGCGGCGCCGCGGGGCGTTTTTATAATCTCTGTAATCCAATATTCAACCCATTCCTTTACCGATAAAAGCCAAGGCGGGCGCACGCTTATTTTTTATCGAACTCGCCTGATTCTATGCGGCGGTAAAGGCCGTTGACCTTCTGCCTGAATGCTTCGGCAACCTCCTCTTTTTTCGCCGTGCCGAAGTCTGCAAGCGTGCAAGGTTCACCCACCGCAATCAGCCTCTTCTTTTTGTGGTAATAGACGGGGCGCATTGGAATATCTTCGCCATAGGCCTTTTTATACCCCTTGGCAACGAGCACGAAGCCGGGGAAAAAGTTTGTAAGTTCGTCTTTATATCCTTCCTCCGAATTTTCGGGGAATATCATTATGGCGATATCCTGCGCAAGCAGTTCCACGCTCTTTTTCACTGTGCGTGCCAGCCTGCCGTCGGGATATGTAGGCAACAGCTTCATACCCTTATACACGTACTTGGAAAAGAAGGCTTCGAAGAACGCGCGGAAAGAGGCAATCGCCTTGCCCGAACCGTTCTTCTGAATGTACAGCACGTCGCGCAGGTAATGATACCTCTCTTTATAATTCCCGAGCATAGGGCTTGCGCCCCACTTTACGTGGTAGGGCCTGAAAAACATATTGTAAATCATAGGGCCCATCTTGTTTGCGTGGTTGGCAAGATACAGGCAGTGTTCGTCGGGCTCGCCGCCGACAGAAACAACGCGCACCTTTCTTATAAAAATTCTTAAAAGCCCCTTAAAGCACGCAAAGACAGGCTGACGCTTTTTGGGCGGCTGATATTCTATCTGCATTTATTTCCCCTGAAATATTTATATCGTTCTTAACCGCTCAGCCCTTGGCGCTCGAATAGGTGACCTTTTTGCCGTAGCAATAAACCCCTAGCGTGCCCGGGCCGGTGGTGGCGCCGATTATGGGGCCTATACCGGCCGTTATCACCTCGACAGACTTATCGGGCATATTTTCTTCCACCAACTTTTTGAGTTCTTCGGCGGCTTCGGGGCAGTCGGCGTGAACCACGCACACGCGCTGGTGGGGATTTTCGGCATAAGTTTCTTTGAACATCTCTGCAAGGCGGAGCATAGAATTTTTGCGGCCCTTTACCTTTTCGATTGCCACGTTCTGGCCTATCGCGTCGGAGATTATTATGGGCTTAACCTGCAAGAGGCCGCCGAACACCGCGCTGGTTGTGCTTACCCTGCCCGCGCGCTTTAAATAATTGAGGCTTTCTACCGTGGCGAACTGGTTTACTTCCAGCTTGTGCTCTTCGATATAGGCCGCCACCTCCTCTATGCTCTTGCCCTGGGCGCGGAGGTCGGAAGCCGTCATACAAATCATACCGAGTCCCATACAGGCGTTTAGGCTGTCTATGCAGATAATTTTGCCGTCGGGGCGCTCTTTTGCGAGAATGTCGTGCGCCATAAGGCTGCTTTTATAAGAATTTGAAAGCGCCGACGAGCAGGCTATGTACATTACGTCCTTGCCCTCGTCGAGGTATTTTATGAATACGTCCCTGAATTCGTCGGCGGTAATCATAGCCGTCTTTACGCGCACGCCGTCGCGCATCATATCGTAAAACTGCTTGAACGATATCTGCTCCCAGTCCAGGCTGGCGGGGATATCAGTTTCGCCGTAAATTATGCGCATAGGCACATAGTCTATGCCGAACCGTTCGCGCATTTCCTTGTTGAGGTCGCAGCAGGAATCGCTTAAAATTACGAAGTCTTTCATCTTTTACCCTCTTATGTATAAATTTTATTGAAGCGGCGGCGTATTGCCTTACGCGGCGCGCGCACAATATTTTAAATTATTGAAGCACTATTATAAAGTCGTAAACTTTCTGCCCGCCGTCTATTTCGTAATATTCGGCGGAAGGGAAGGCTTTTTCCATCTTTTTGCGGCAGGCGGCACGCTCTTCTTCGCTTACGTCCGCGCCGCAGAATACGATTATAAAGTCGCGGCTGTCGGCGCCGAGGGCTGCCGCAAGCCCTGCCGCCGCGTCCGTTCTGTCTTTTGCGGCGAGCAGAATTTTTTTACCGGATATGCCTATGTAATCGTCCCTGCTTACCGAAACGCCGTTCATATCGGCGTCGCGCACGGCACGCGCAACCATACCGCTTTCGCAGGCGGAAATCTCGCTCTCCATAGCATTGAATATCTCGTCGCCGTCGCCGCAGGTACAGTCGAGCGCAGAGAGCGCCACATAGCCCTCGCCGAAATTGTGCGTGCCAAGCACGCGCACGTGCGAGGTGCGGTACATCGCCGCCGCCTCTTCTGCCGCGACTATTATGTTGGGATTATCGGGAAGCACGAAAATGGTATCGGCATTGGCGGCGTCGAACGCCTGAATGAGCAGTTCTACCGAGGGATTGCCGTGCTTTTCGCCGTCAATCACCACATCGGCGCCAAGTTCGCGGAACGCTTCGCACAGCCCCTTGCCGCCGCAGACGGCAACTACGCCGAAATCTTTCCTTGCGCCCCGCCTTCTGAATTCGGGCGCAGCCGTCTTCTTACCTTCGGCCTCGCTGTGCTGAATGTTCATATTTTCGACTTTGAGCGTTAAAAACTCGCCGAACGACTGGGCAAATTCAAGCACGCGCCAGGGCTCCGTCACGTGGACGTGCGCCTTTACTATGCTGCCCTGCCTGAACGCCACCACGGAGTTGCCGTATTCGTTGAGCCTTTCGCGGAAACCGTCTATCGAAAATTTTTCCAAATCGGTCTTTTTGCGGGTAAGGCGGAGCAAAAATTCGGTGCAATAGCCGAAAGTAAGCTCGCTGTCTTCCGTAAAGAGCGAAATATCGGGCGCGGCAGAAGAAGTTGTTGCCGCAACCTCTTCAATCACGCCGCCGCGGCCGCTGAGAGCGCTTAAAAAGCCGCCTATTATCGCACACAGGCCCGCGCCGCCGCTGTCTACCGTGCCCGCCTCCTTCAATACGGGAAGAAGTTCGGGCGTGAGCTGCAAGGCGCGCTCGGCCTCTGAAAGATAGTCTTTAAAATATGAATCGACGGTAGACGAGCCGTCGGTGCGTTTTTTTGCATAGTCCGAAGCCAGCCGCATTACGGTGAGAATAGTCCCCTCGACGGGGTCTGAAAGCGAGGCATAGGCGTGCTTTACGCCGCCTTCGAACGCCGAAGCTATTTTAAGGGCGTCTGCCCTGACCGCGCCCGAGAGGCCTTCGGCTATTCCTGCGAACATCTGCGAAAGTATTACGCCCGAGTTGCCGCGCGCGCCGAGTAGCATACCCCGTGCCGCCGACTGAGCAACCTCGCCGCAGGATAAGCTCTTTAAAGAGGCCGAAGCCTGAACGCCGCCCGCCATTGTAGACACCATATTGTCGCCCGTATCGCCGTCGGGTATGGGGAACACGTTCAAATCGTTTATCTCGTCCGCGACGGCTTTAAGTCCGTTCAGCCCTCCTGCCAGCATCGATAAAAACTGGTTGCCGTCAATTTCTCTTTCGTTCATATTCTTCCTTAAAAAAATTTTTTTAAGCAAAAAGCGTTTGGGCAGGCGCGAAAGGCAAAAAACGCATTTACGCGGCACAAAAGCGCGCCTGTGCTTCTATAATACTGTAAGGGAATAAAACGACCCAGCCTTTAAACGCGTTTTTTGCGAGCCTTGGAATCAAGGGTATTGCCGCTTCGTCTGTCGCGCCAATTCAACGCAAAA
>UMIY01026987.1_pt1 | contig 29887 bp, 29 predicted proteins | sample 1965921 | NCBI WGS metagenome assembly UMIY01 (sample SAMEA4836134, study PRJEB28245) | human gut metagenome | biome: gut microbiome; material: fecal sample | place: Denmark | collected 2008
TCCAGTTTTTATGCGGATAACTAGATTTTTATGCTATTTTTGATATAAAAAGGATATTGTGCATTATACAATTAAGATTTATCAAGAGGATAAGAATAAGGTTCAAGTTTATGCTGAATCGAATTCTCCTGTTTTTGAAAATACAAATTATTCAGTTGATTATAATCAAAAATTATCTAAAGAAGATATTCAAATTAAATGGATGACACTTTCAGGAAGTACAGAACCTAAAGAGAATGATCAACTAGGTCTTGCGAATGTCAAAATCTTAAAAGATGGAAGTGTAGTCAATGAGAAAGTCATTAGTTTTGTAGGTAAAGGTGTTAAGGCCATTAGGAATGTAATTGGATAAAATAAGGGAGTGTGATTGTGTGAAAAAAATGATATTAGGCATTGCTTGGCAACTTATGGGGTTTCTTGGCTCAATAGCTATTTTGTGCTCAGCAGCAGTTCATCAATGGGATTATAACGGGATTACTGGAGTTTTAGGCAGTTTGTTGGGATTAGAATTAATAATCCCATTTATTATTTGTCTAACACTATTTATTTGTGGTTTAGTAGTCTGCTTCAGAGAAATAGGGGAAGAGTAAATTTCAATTTTTATACTTGACAAATCTCTATGGATAAGAATAATATAACAGTGTGATATAACACTGTTATATTTTATTTGATGGAGATTTATATGTCAGAAAAAGCCGAGAAAACTAGAGAGAAAATATTGGATACTGCCATCAAACATTTCTTAAGAGATGGATTTAGTGGTGCTTCTTTAAGAAGTATCGTGAAAGATGCTGGTCTTACTACAGGAGCATTTTATAAGTACTATCCAACTAAGGAAATGCTTTTTGATGCATTAATTGATCCGTATATAGAGCATATATATGAAATATATGATGGGATATTAGCTGATTTTGAAAAGCTTTCTGCTCATGATCAGACAAACAATATGTCAAATGCAGCTACTGATGGAACAGATCAGATGATTGACTATATTTATGAGCATTATAATCATTTTAGATTATTGTTTAAATGTGGAGATAGTGGGAAATATGAAGCTTTTATTCATAATATGGTGAATAAAGAAATGAAGGCAACCAAGAAATATATGCAGATTATGAAGGAGTCTGGAATAAATTTATTAAAAGTTGATGAAAGTCTTATGCATATGATTTATACTGGTTTTTTCTCATCTGTACTGCAAATTGTTGAACATGATATGGATAAAGAGATAGCTAAGAAAAATGTTCATCAATTAAAAGAATTTAATACGGGTGGTTGGGAAAGACTTTGGAATATTCAATTTAAATAAGGTGGCAATTGCCGCCTATACTTTTAAAAGCATAGTTAGTTATGACTAATAATCAGGAGGGATTTGTATGGAAGAAAAGAAGAAATCTACAATACGCTGGATCCTAGAGTGGGCTGGACAGAAAAGAATGGATTATGTATGGAGTGTTGTACTTGGAATAGGCAATGTGATGTTTAAGATTATTCCTTATTTTTATGTTGTGAATATTGTACAGATGTTCTTAGAAGGGAATAAAGATTTTAATACATATCTAAAAAATTCAATATGTATAGCTATTTCCTTTATTGTGGCCGAGCTTTGTCATTCACTCTCAACAACTCTTTCGCATAAGGCTACGTTTATTGTGCTTTCAAACATAAGAAAAGCATGTTTTGAAAAGCTAGCACGAGTGCCATTAGGATATGTGAAAGATACTTCATCAGGTACATTTAAGAATATTATGGTGGAAAGAATTGATAGTATTGAAACAACGCTGGCACATATTATTCCTGAATTCACTTCAAATCTACTTGGTCCTATTGTTGTGTTGATCTATTTTTTTACAATTGATTATAGATTGGCTCTTTGGTCATTATTACCTATTATTATTGGCTTCCTATCTTATTTTGGAATGATGATTGATTTTAAACCAAACTTTGAGAAGACGGTAAACGCAACGAAAGATTTAAATGATGCGGCCGTTGAATATATTGATGGAATTGAAGTCATTAAAGCTTTTGGAAAAACAGAGAGTTCCTATGCGAAGTTTACCCGTGCTGCCAAGGCTTATGCGAATTCCTTTATTTCATGGATGAAAAAATGTTCGATTTATCATGCACTTATGTTGACGATAACACCTTATACATTATTAACCGTACTTCCTTTTGGAGCTCATTATGTTGAAAATGGCACACTTACAATGCCTGATTTCATTTTATGCATTATTTTATCATTAGGTATTGCCGGACCACTGATTATAGCCTTTTCTTATACAGATGATTTAGGAAAGATTGGTGTCATTGTTGCGGAGGTTGTTGGAATTTTAGATCAGCCTGAGCTACATCGACCTGAAAAGAGTGTGGCTGTGCCAAAAGACAATTCGATTGAATTACGCAATGTGAAATTTGGATATCACGAAAAGGAGGTCCTACACGGAGTGAATATGGTATGTAAGGCAGGAAGTGTCAATGCGATTGTGGGTCCTTCAGGAAGTGGTAAGTCAACAATCGCAAAGTTGATTGCGTCTTTATGGGATGTGAATTCTGGAAGTATAAAAATTGGTGGTGTAGATATTACACAAATCTCTTTGATGGATTTTAATCAAAGAATTGCATATGTAGCACAAGATAATTATTTATTTAATGAAACGGTTCGCGAGAATATTCGTCAAGGAAATCCCAATGCGAGTGATGAAGAAGTTATAGAAGTGACAAAGAAGAGTGGTTGTTACGACTTTATCATGCAGTTGGAAAATGGTTTTGATACTGTAGTTGGAGGAGCAGGTGGTCATCTTTCTGGTGGAGAAAGACAACGTATTTCTATCGCTAGAGCCATGTTAAAAGATGCACCTATTGTGATTTTAGATGAGGCTACGGCCTACACGGATCCTGAAAATGAGGCAATTCTTCAAAATTCTATCGCTAAACTTGTAGAAGGAAAGACACTGATTGTGATTGCACATAGGCTTTCTACAATAAAAGACAGTGATCAAATCTTTGCGGTCAATGATGGAAATGTAGTAGCACATGGCACACACAATCAACTTCTTTCATCATGTGCACTTTATAAAGATATGTGGAATGCCCATATTTCTGTAAAGGATAAAGTAAAGGAGGCAAAATAATATGTTTGAAATCTTGGCAAAATTCTTTAAGTTTTCGGGTGAAGAAAACAGTAAAAAGTTTAAATTATCAATAGGAATTGGCTTAGTAGAAGCACTTGCTTCAGCTATGAAAATACCGGCTATTATGTATATATTGATGGGCTTGATTGAAGAAAAATCAATGGGTAAATATATTCTTGGCTCATTAGTCATTATGATTATTGCGATTGTGATAGATGTTGTTTGTAAAAGAATTTCGTCTGTACTTCAGACAGAAGGTGGATATAATGCAAGTGCCTTTATGCGTATTAAGATTGCAGAACATCTTCGTTATCTTCCAATGGGATATTTTAATTCAAATAGTATTGGTGAGATTGCTTCTGTTACGACAAATACAATGGAAGTACTTGGAGATGTTGCATCAAGAGTGGTAATGCTTACGATGCAGGGAATTTTAGAAACGGCAATGATTGTATTCATGATTCTAATTTTTGATGTAAGGATTGGATTGATATCTGTTGTTGGTGTTATTGTATTCTTTATAATTAATTCTATGATGCAAAAAGCTGGTAAAAAAGATTCGGAACAAAAAGTTCAGTGTGATACAGAACTCGTGAATCAAATCATGGAATATGTGCAAGGTATTTCGGAAGTAAAATCTTATAACTTATTGGGTAAACAGGCGAAACGATTGAATGATGCCAACGATGCATGTGCTAAAATCAATACAAAAATGGAACTTGTATTTGTACCTTATCATTTTCTTCAGGGTATTGTGACAAAGATTACAGGTGCAATTATCATTATTTGTTGTGCAGCCTTTTATGTAAATGGAACTATGAATGCGGTGTATGCGATTGGCATGAGCATTTCGGCTTTTATACTTTATTCAAGTTTAGAAACAGCTGGGAATTATTCATCCCTTTTACATGTAGTCAGTGTTTGTGTGGATAAGGCCAATGATATTCTTGCATTGAATACAATGGATATTGATGGAAAGAAAATAGAACCAAAGAGTCATGATATTCAATTGGATCATGTTTCATTTTCTTATGATAAGCGAAAAATCATTGATGATGTATCCATGTCGATTCCAGAAAAAACAACGACTGCCATTGTAGGTCCTTCTGGAGGAGGTAAATCTACATTGTGCAATTTGATTGCGAGATTTTGGGATGTAGATGAAGGTGAAGTGAGTCTTGGAGGTATAAATGTAAAGGATTATAGTATGAATAGTTTGATGAATAACTTTGCGTTTGTATTTCAAAGAGTGTATTTGTTTGCGGATACCATTGAAAATAATATTAAATTCGGCAATCAAGAAGCTACTCATGAACAAGTTGTAATGGCAGCTAAGAAAGCTTGTTGCCATGAGTTTATAAGTCAATTGCCAGATGGATATAATACAGTTATTGGTGAAGGTGGAGCCACTCTTTCTGGTGGGGAAAAACAACGTATTTCCATTGCGCGTGCTATTATGAAGGATGCACCTATTATTATTTTGGACGAGGCAACAGCCAATGTGGATCCTGAAAATGAAAAGGAATTAATGGAAGCTATCGATGCTTTGACAAAAGAAAAGACAATTATTATGATTGCACACAGGTTAAAAACTGTCAGAAACGCGGATCAAATAGTTGTGATAGATAAAGGAAGCATCGTACAACAAGGAACACACAATCAATTAATGAAACAAGAGGGTATCTATAAGCGCTTTGTGGATTCTAGAGAGCAGGCAGTGAGTTGGAAACTTGCGAATGTTTGATACAAGAATGGTGAAAAATATATTGATAGAAACATTAGTGAATTTAAATACTAATGTTTCTTTTGTTTTGAACTAAGGAAACCCAATAAAATTAACAATAATGAACAAATGGTACTATAACATATTGAAGAAATGGAGTAATTTACATAAAATGACTTTGAATAAATGGAGTAAATGACATATAATAACATTGAAGAAATGACGATTGGAATAGGAGGACGCTCATGTTTTTTAAACGAAAAGTATATGATAAATTATTGGAATGGAAAAAACTATATTCGGATAGATATGCTGTTTTATTAGAGGGTGCAAGGCGTGTTGGTAAGTCAACGATAGCTGAAAGTTTTGCGAAGAATGAATATAAATCCTATATTCTAATCGATTTTTCAAAGACAACGAATAAGATTCTAGAATGTTTCGAGGATGTTGGAAATTTGAATATATTCTTTTTGCGACTACAGGCAGAAACAGGGACAACACTATATGAACATGATTCGTTAATTATTTTTGATGAAGTACAACTTTTTCCAAAGGCAAGACAGGCCATCAAACATCTTGTGGCGGATGGTCGATATAGTTATTTAGAGACGGGTTCTTTGATTTCTATAAAGAAGAATGTGAAGGATATTTTGATTCCATCCGAAGAAATGAAAATTCAGGTTTATCCAATGGATTATGAAGAATTTTGTGATGCCACAGGCAATAGTTATGAGCTTTTAAAACAGATATATGATAGTGCCTCACCAATGGGACAGGCAACCAATCGAAAGTTAATGAGAGATTTAAGAATTTATATGGCTGTTGGTGGTATGCCTCAGGCTGTAGAAGCATATGTGGATGGAAAAAACTTTTCTGAAATCGATATGGTTAAAAGGCAGATTATTACACTTTATGAAGAGGATTTTAAAAAGATTGATGCTTCTGGAAGGTTATCAGCAATGTATCATTCAATTCCTGCTCAGTTGGCAAAGGATACAAAAAAATACCGTATGAAAAGTGCAATTAGTAAAACAAGTAGTGCGAGAACTGAAGAATTGTTATATGAATTGATAGATTCAAAAACAGTATTACCATGTTTTAATACGATAGATCCTAACGTGAGTTTGGCTGATACTAAGGATTTTGATAGTTATAAACTATATGTTTCAGATACAGGATTATTTGTGACAATGATGTTTATGGATCAATCCGTAACAGAAAATGATGTATACGCAAAGTTGCTTTCAGATAATTTACCTGCAAATCTTGGATATCTATATGAAAACCTTATGGCACAGATGATTGCTTCAACAGGAAGAGAATTGTATTATCACACATGGGAGAAAAAAGATAGTACACATTATTATGAAGTAGATTTTCTTGTTTCGGATAATGGTAAAATAAATGCGTTTGAAATCAAGTCATCAGGTCTTGGTAAGCATGAATCGATAAATGAATTTTATAGGAAATATTCTAAAAATGTGAATAAATCATATTTAATATCCCAAAAGGATGTAGGAAAAGATGGAAGCTTATTATTGAAACCATTCTATCTTGTACCTTTCATAGTAAAGTAATAAATCAGGTAATTCCAAGATAAGGATTGTCTTTTTATATAACGATTTAGATTATATGATTCTATTTTATAGAAACTTCAAAAAGCGCAATTCATAAGAAAACTGCTGGTTAAGGGTACTGTTTTTAAAAAAAATCAAAAAACAGTACCGTTAAGTTAGATTTTTGTGTTTATGTTTCAAATTTGTTTGTATAGGTAAAAGATGAATTTAAATGAAACAATGCATTATAGATAAAGAAAGAATTATTCAATAAGGAATGTACAATAAACTAATGAGTATTTATAAGTGTTTTGTAGATTCTAGAAATTAGGCTGTAAGTTGAAATACATTTATGATAAACATATAATTTGGATGATGAGGAGGCGATATTATGATGAACGAAGCCATTTTAAGTAACGAAAAAAACTATACAAAATTTCAATTTGGCAATCATGTAATTCGCTTTGTAGCACCATATTCTTTTAGAATATTATACAGAAGTAAAAGAATGGAATAATGGATATTTAGTAGTAATGGCAAAATATAAACATAATGAAAAGCCAGAAGAAGAGTATATTGATCTAATTCCTATTTTAAAAAATCTATATTTTGATACAGATGAGTTTTGTAAACAAATTAAAGGAGTGAAGGTTGCGAATTGATATAAGAATAAATGAGTATCTAATATCGTAAGGATATAGCTTGAGAAAGCATCGTGAAGAGAAGGACAAAGGTCTAAGATGATTGAAATCTTAGACCTTTGTTTTAACCTAACGAATCTGTCCATTACCCTGGACTATGTATTTATATGTAGTTAATTCTTCAAGCCCCATGGGACCTCGGGCATGAAGCTTTTGTGTGGAGATGCCAATCTCACAACCTAAGCCAAATTGTCCACCATCCGTAAATCGTGTTGAACAATTCACATATACAGCTGCGCTATCAATGGATTGTGTAAAGAGTTTGGCATGTTCTTTATTTGTAGTGAGAATGGATTCACTGTGTTTTGTGGAATGCTTTGAAATATGTTCAATGGCTTCTTCTACAGAATCTACAATTTTAATGGCTAGAATATAATCTAAAAATTCGGTGTCAAAATCATCTGCTGAAGCTTTTGTTCCTTCAATGATTTTTTGTGATCTATCATCCAATCTCAATTCAACAGGATATGTATCTAGTTGTTTTTTTAGCTTTGGCAAGAAATCATTGGCCACTTTAGAATTCACTAATAAAACTTCTTCTGCATTACAAACACTTGGTCTTGAGCATTTCGCATTTTCAATGATTTTAACGGCCCTATCTTGATTTACTTCATCATCCACATAAATGTGACAAATACCTGTACCTGTTTGAATACATGGTACTTTGGCATGTTCGACACAACGTGAAATTAAATTCTTTCCACCTCTAGGAATCAATAGATCAATATAGCCTACGCCTTCCATTAATTCATTGGCACTTTGATGGGTTGTATCTTGAATCAATTGTACAATGTTTGGGTTTACACCGCATTTTTCAATGCCTTCTTGTAGTGCTTGTACAATCGCATTGGCACTATTCCAAGCTTCCTTACCAATTCTTAAAATACAAGTATTTCCACTTTTGATGCATAGAGTAGCTGCATCGCTTGTTACATTAGGTCGACTTTCATAAATAATCGCAATGACACCTAATGGTACACTTACTTTTTGAATGACTAATCCATTCTCTAATATTCTTTCATTTAATACTTTTCCAGTTGGATCCTCTAATTTGACAACATCTAAAATGCCTTGAGCCATATCATTCAACCTTTGATCATTTAACTTCAAACGATCCTTCATGACATCACTTACCATTGCTTTTTCTAAATCGATTAAGTTCGCATTCAAAATATCTTGTTTATGAGCTAATAAAGAAGTTGCCATAGCTTCTAAGATTTCATTCTTTTTAGTTTCATCACACAACATCAATGATTGAGTGGCAGCCTTGGCATTTTTCATGATTTGTAAAGTTGTCATACTAAACTCCTTTCTTGGCTACAAAGCGAGTACCAATACTTTCATTATCTAAAATGGAGTATAAAGCTTCTGGTTTTTGACCATTGGTAATAATCATATCAAGGCCTGCATCCATACAGATTTTGGCAGCCTCTAGTTTTGTCTTCATACCACCCGTACCTACATTGGAATTGACACCTTGTCCAAAGCTTAAAATCTTTTCATCCAATTCATAGACTACTGGAATTAATTTCGCATTTTCATTCTTATGAGGATCATCATCATACAATCCATCAATGTCAGATAAAATGACATATAAATCGGCATGAATATTTTTAGCTAAAATGGCACCCAAGTTATCATTGTCGCCAATCACAATTTCTTCAGTCGCAATCGTATCATTTTCATTTACGATAGGTAGAACATTTCTTTTTAATAAATGTTCCATGGTATTGATGAAGTTTGTCTTTCGATCATCATTTTCAACATCGGCCTTTGTGATTAAAATTTGCCCCACAATATGATTGTATTGCGAAAATAAAGAATCATAGGTATACATCAATTCACATTGTCCAATGGCTGCACAAGCTTGTTTTCCTGGAAGATCATGCGGCTTTGAATCCAATCCCAATTTTCCCATCCCCATTCCGATGGCACCACTTGATACAAGAATGACTTCATGTCCTGCATTTTTAATGTCACTAAGTACTTCACATAACTGTTTCATTCTACGAATATGTAAAAGACCTGTATTTTCGTATGCCAAAGTACTTGTACCTACTTTAATGACTACGCGCATATATTTCACTTCCTTTTCAAAAAAATATTTTTTTAATCATAACACAATTTTATATTTCAATAATACTTTTTTCCGCCCTTTCATTGAGAACGCTATCATTATTAGATATAATAATTGCATGGACAAAATAATAAATCAAGTTTTAAAAGAGAACACAATAGGAATATGGAAATTAGATGGAAATCAATTGTATGGGAATGATTGCTTTTTAGATTTAATTGGAGTACCAAAAGAAATGGATGCACAAGCATGCTTAAAATTTCATTTATCACATGTACATCCTGAAGATCAAGAGCAATTTGGAGAATACGTAAGAAAACTAAGCGAAGAAAGAACGGAAATAGTGTATCGGTTTTTACATTCAGAAAAAGGGGTCATGATGATTCGCTGTTCAGGTAAGAAAATGGAAGATGGTACGATTGCAGGGATTCATCAGGATATAAGTGATATTGTACGTTTAGAAAAGGATAAGATCTTAGAAACATATCTTGCAGAAACCAATGAGAAATTGCGGAATCAAAATGTTGCGCAGAATGATTACTATAAGGAAATTTTAGATGAATTACCTTGTGGTGTATTCGCATATACCGTAAAGGAACATAAAATTGTACATTTAAATAAAAGAGCTTTAGATATGTTTCATATAGATTCATTTGAAAATGCGCAAAGTAAGATGCGTTCGATATTTGAAAAGTTTGAATATCCAGATTCAACCACAAATGAGCGCTTGATCGCATTAAGAAAATATGATAATTCGGTAGATTTTGAAGTAATCATTAATCCTAAAGAAACTTATGAAGTTCATGCACTCGCAAAGTCAAAAGTTTTTATGAATCCAGATCATGAACGCATTATCATTACGGTATTTTTAGATATTTCAAATATGGTCATGTTGAAAAAAGCTTTAGAACAAGCCAAAGAAGGAAGTGCAGCTAAAAGTGCATTCTTATTTAATATGTCTCACGATTTAAGAACACCATTAAATGCCATAATTGGTTTTAGTGAATTGATGAAAAGTCATTGGGAGGATTCAAAAATATCTAGAAACTATCTAGAAAAGATTGATGAATCCAGTCAATACTTACTTTCTTTGATCAATAATATTTTAGAAATGTCTAAAATTGAGAGTGGGAAAGAAGAATTGAAAGAAAAACCATGGGATATTTATACGTCTTGTGATAATCTTCTACAATTCTTTGAACCCGATATTCGTCAGAAGAATCAAACACTAAATTATTCAGTGAATATTAAACATAATATGATTTTGACGGACTCTTTAAAAATCAGAGAAATCTATATGAACTTAATGAGTAATGCGATCAAATACACGGATGCGGGTGGAACTATTTCTTTTTCTTTAGAAGAAATTGAAAGAGAAGAAGGGGTATCCGAATATAAGGGTATTATTCAAGATACAGGTATCGGCATTTCAAAAGATTATTTGCCATATATCTTTGAGAACTTCACAAGACAAAGAACATCCAGTGAATCAGGTGTAATAGGAACTGGATTGGGTATGCCAATCGTTAAAAAACTGGTAGATCTAATGCATGGAACTATAAGTATCGAAAGTGAAGAAGGTAAGGGGACAACTGTCGTTGTAAATCTTCCTCATCGATATATTATAGAAGAACAAGAAGTCAAAGAAGTGGATGATAAAGAAATTGATCTTACAGGAAAACACATTCTTCTTGTGGAAGATAATGATTTAAATGCTGAAATTGCGCAAACACTACTTGAAGACAAAGGGATTAAAGTGACTTGGGCGAAGGATGGATTAGAAGCCGTAATGATGGTAAAGGAAAATGCGATGGATTGTTTCGACTGTATCTTAATGGATATTCAAATGCCAAGAATGAATGGTTTTGAAGCCTGCAAAGTTATACGCTCTTTGCCAGATGATCGAAGCAAGCTTCCAATCATTGCCTTAACGGCCAATGCCTTTGAAGAAAATCGTAAAGATTGTTTAGATGCAGGTATGAGTGAACATGTTTCGAAACCGATTAAAATTCAATCTTTACTACAAACAATAGAATCTGTACTAAAAGAATAGCGGCAAGTCCGCTATTTTTAAAATATAAATGTCAATGTTACTGAAAATAATGTCAAAAACGTGCAGAAATGTCAGTAGAATTATTTATCTCTAAAAAGTGATTATTGATGATATAATAAGTGTACAAATATTTGTTCTCAAATACAGATTATAGATTTGAATATTATACGAAAACGGAGGACAAATATGAAAACACCAAAAGAATATAGTGATAATCTTTCAAATCATATTATCACCAAACAAATGTTAGTGGATTGTTTGTACAGTGTGAATAAACGAGCCAAAAACTATCGTGATAAAGAAAGGAAACAAAGAGCGTATTCGAGATGTCATCGATACGTAGATAATTCTGCATTTATTGAAGGAGCTAGAGAAAAGAAACTAGAGATGTATCACATGAAAGATATGTTGCTGCAAATTTTGACACCCATTTGTATCCACAAAGAATTCATTGGATACAAGACTAAAAGAATCTACAGCTATGAAATTAAGGAGTATAAAAAGTACAAGAAACAATTCTTTTACGAAGGACATTATATGGATGATGATTATTCCATTGTGTACTTTGGAGATGTAGAACTTAAGGATGAACCAATATATCACTATTACTTGTTTTATGATTTGGATTATGGACATACTTTCCATACACCAATTAAAGAAGAGGATGTAGAAAAGTATTCTTTACCTATTATTGAAATTAGTGAGTTAGAAACGACGGGTCATAAAGTCAATGATTTGGTAAGTGTACAATTTGTACGAAAAGTGATTCGATTGATTGAAGAAAATATGTATACATTACTGTAAAAGCGCAGGAATTCCTACGCTTTGTTTATTTCTTCATAATTTCTACGATCGTTGTATCTACATCTTTCATGCCATGCTTAGAAAGATAAACCATATTTTGAATACACTTTTCTGGTGTGCTTGCCACAATACCATCACTATCCTTTAGTGGTTCATTGTTTAATGCGGTTTTTGCACAAATTAAAGCGGACAGAGTTCCCGTAGAAACTTTTAAGCTACATCCCACTTTTCCACCATCACAAATCATACCCGTAACTGTACCTGTCATATTTTTGATCGCATATCCAATCTGGTCTTTATTTCCACCAAACATATAGACGAGTGCTGCACTACAAGCTGTGCTACTTGCCATAACACATGTACACATAGGTGATAATTTTCCAATATAAGAATTGATATAGCGATTTAATAAGTGTCCTAATGCCAAAGCCTTTAATTCTTTTTCTTTTGAAATATGTTCATCTCTAGCTACAACATGGATCGGTAAGATTAGGGCAATACCCTTAGTGCCTGCACCTGAACTGGACATCGTACTTAATGGACATCCAGAAAGTCTAGCTTCTATGGCTGAAGTAAGTGTAGAAATAAGACTTGTTGAAAAGGAACTTGATAAAGGTAAGTTATGATCTTTGGCATAGTCAGCAAGCCTTAAATTCATCTTCACTCCATCATGAAGAAATTCAATGTCATCATCATCAAGTTCATCTACTAAATCAACAATGTCAGAAATTTGCATCTGTTTAAGACTTTGAATTAAACTGGATTGCGTGTTTATAGTATTTTCATTATCTATTAAAATCTCATCATTCTTAGATAGATATACAACATTGGTATGTTCATCCTTGATAATACAAGTGCTTGTTTGATTCTGAGTATGAATTGTACCCTTCACATATAGATTTTTTTGACTTGAATCCACATGTATTTGTGTATCTTTAAATTTGTACACTTTATTTTTGATTTCATCATCAATATCTTCAAACAGTTTTAAACCCTTTTCTGGATTCTTTAAGAAAGCACCAAGAGTAGCTGCATATTTTAATCCCACATCTTTAAAGTTAGGAATGCCGGCTGACATTCCATTTTTAAAAATACCAATATTCACATCGCATTCAATCGAAAGGATTTCTTCATCTAATACTTTAGAGGCATGTGCCAAACACAAGGCAACACATACAGGTTCTGTACAACCTAGTGCTGGTGTTACATCTTGTTTTAATAATTGTATACATTCTATTTTGTTTAACATAAAATCACCATAACTATTATACAACAACAAAAATTAACATTTAAACTTATAGTTTGTGTTATAATCTTGAGTTGGAAATATAACCGAGGTAGAAAAAAGTGAAGAAAAAAACAGTAGTTCCAATGATTGTATTTCTTGTAGGAATATGTCTGATGGGCTTATTTACATATCATACAAATAGTCAAATTCAAAATAATCAGCGTACACTTGCACTTATGAATGCGAAAACGTATGGACAACAAATAGAGGATGATTTAGAAAATGGGGTTGGAATCACAAATTCTTTAGAACAAATTTTGATCAATTCAGATGGACAGGTTCATGATTTTTCTAAAATCGCCAAGTATGTGATGTCAAGTTCTATACAAAGCGTGCAACTTGCACCCAATGGAGTTGTCACAGAAATTTATCCAGAAAATGGAAATGAAACGGGTAAAATTGATTTATTAAATGATGAAAAGAGAAGTGAAATTTCTAACTACGCAAAAAAATATCATACAACCATTACCCAAGGTCCTTTTGAGTTGAAACAAGGCGGTTCTGGCATTGCGATTCGAAATCCAGTTTATTTAGAAGATGAAAGTGGACAAGAATATTTTTGGGGCTTTACGATTGTGATTGTTCGTGTGCCAAAAGTGTTTGAGGATTCTACAAATGCACTATCTAAATTTAGATATGCATATAAAATTTCAAAACAAGAAAGTCCTTGGAATAAAAAATATAAAGAAGTCTATGCCTCAACAGACAAAATGATTCAACCAGAATCGTATGATTTTATTGTTGGTCAAGAAAAATGGAAATTGGAAGTAATGCCAAAAGATGGATGGAATCATACGAAAGAAGTATCCTTAGTTTTAGTTTGTGGAATGATTATTGTTCTACTTCTTACTATTCTTACAAAAGTTTTATTACTTCTAGATGAAAGAAGAATCGAATTAAAAGAACTAGCTCATAAAGATGGATTGACCAAGCTTTATAATCGGTATGGATTTGATGAGTTGGCAGATAAAATAATTTCAAAAAATCCTCAAACACATTATGTAGCTGCCATGCTCGATGTGGATGATTTTAAAATTGTGAATGATATGTATGGACATGAATATGGGGATAGAGCTTTAATAAGCCTAGCCAAAAGTATGCAGGAATTCTTTCCAACCACTGCTCTTCTAGGAAGAAATGGTGGAGATGAGTTCTGTATACTATTATCGGGTCATGATAAAGAATTATTGATTGAATTCACAAAACTACCGAAAACATTCACTTACCAAGGACAAACATATTCCTTTACGATTTCACTTGGATATGCAGAATATCCAGATAATGCTTCAGAAAGATCTCAATTGATGCGTTGTGCCGATGCGGCTCTTTATGAAGTAAAACTTCATGGTAAGAATGGTTGTATGGCCTATAAAGAAGGACTTCAATCGGGTGTTCGTAAACAACTTGGCTTTGTGTTAAATGACATATCTGAAAATTTACCTGGAGCCTTTATGATATATAAGGCGGATAAATCGGATGATGAAATCTTTTATGCCAATAAAGAATTCTTGGATATGGCTGGATATGAAAATCTAGATGCATTATTTAAAGGCACAAAGAAAAGTTTCCGTAATTTGATTCGTGAAGACCAACAAGAATCGGTAGAAGCTAGTATCTGGCACCAAATCGAAAGCGGAAGTGAAGATGATTATATTCATTATCATCTACGAAAAGCCGATGGAACCTATATTTTAGTACTTGATCAAGGAAGAATTGTGGAAAGTGATAGACTAGGCAGAGTGTTCTACGTTTTGTTTATGGATTGGCAAGCAATGCAGAATCATTATGGTACAAAATTTGAAGAAAAAGATGTGTGAGGGTTTATAATAAAAACATGAAAAATAAAAATATAGTTTATCGAATCCTGATTCTTTTTGTGTTGGTATCACTTGTGACAAATGTGGCGTGTTTGTTTATTCGAAATAGTGTGATTACGCAAGAAAAATTAAAGGCTGAATATACAGCGAAATCAACCATTGATCGTGTTGAAACAAAATTAGAGACGTATATTGAAAAAGTGCAATTTTTAAAGAAAACGATTGAATCTGGTATTGAATTAGATGATGCCTATTTTCAATCGATCGCATCTAGATTATATGGGGATGATTCTGCTGTTAAAGCAATTGAACTAGCTCCAAATGGTGTGATTCAAAATGTATATCCACTTAAGGAAAATAAAGAAGTTATTGGCATGAATATGTTGATAGAGCGTGATCGTAAACAGGCAGCTACTTTGGCAAAAGATACAAAGAAATATACGCTTGAAGGTCCTTATGATCTTAAACAAGGTGGAAAAGGAGCCCTATTATATGATCCAATCTATGTGAACGATGAATTTTGGGGCTTTTCCATTCTAGTCATTGACTGGGATGTCTTTTTAGATGAAACTCACTTAAAAGATTTAGAAAAAGCATCTTATGATTTTATTATTTGGAAAACGGATCGCATCACAAAAGACAAGATCATTATTTCGAAAAGTACAAACGAAATAGATTCAAATACATTATTAATACAGTGTAAACTTCCAAATAATGAGTGGAATTTTGAAATTGTGCCAAAACAAGGATGGATCAATCAATATCTAATGATAAGTCTCGTTGTCGCAAGTATTCTAATTGATTTTCTTGTGACGGCAGCCATTGCTCAATTTGAGATTCGCCATCGCAAAGATTTAGAGTATGCGAGTCAGATTGAATTGCAGGCAAAAAAAGCCCAAGAAGCAAGTACAGCTAAATCACGCTTCTTATTTAGTATGTCACACGATATTCGTACGCCAATGAACGCAATCATGGGATATACGGAATTGATGGAAAAGAATATTGGAAATATTGAAAAGGAAAGAGATTATCTATCCAAGATTCGTTCTTCGAATAAATTCCTTTTGGATTTAATTAACTCTATTTTGGAAATGGCGCGCATTGAAAGTGGAAAAGAAACGTTGAATATAAAGGCATGTAATATATATGATATTATTGAATCTATGAATTCTGTCTTTGAAAAATTAGCGTATGAAAAAGGGTTAGAGTATCAATGTACGACAAATATTCAACATCCATATATTTATTGTGATTCAATTAAGCTTGAAGAAATATTGTTGAACATTGTTGGAAACTCCATTAAATATACGGATAAAGGTATGGTTTTGATTCGTTTGGAAGAAGTAGAATCCGGAGCTTTTCAATGCACGATTCAAGATACAGGTATTGGAATGAGTGAAGAATATCTTCCACATGCCTTTGAGGATTTTTCAAGAGAAAAATCAGGTGCACAAACGAGTGTAAAAGGTACAGGACTTGGTTTATCAATTGTGAAATCTTTGGTTGAATTAATGCATGGTACAATTGAAATTTCAAGTCAAGTTAATCAAGGAACAACAACTCGAATAGAATTTCATTTTGAAATAGCAAGTGAAAATGAGCTCGAGAATAATCAAGAAACGAATATTATAGATTTTAAGGGAAAACACATCTTACTTGCTGAAGACAATGATTTAAATGCAGAAATTGCGATGACACTTTTAACAGACTATGGATTGATTGTAGATCGCGTAAGTGATGGGGTTGCCTGTATAAAACAGGTCAAAGAAAAAGAATATGATGTGGTTTTGATGGATATTCAAATGCCAAATATGGATGGCTATCAAGCTACACAAAAGATTCGTGAATTTAGTGATATTCCAATCGTTGCGATGACCGCCAATGCCTTTGAAGAGGATAAACAAAAAGCATTATCCATTGGGATGAACGGCTATATCGCAAAGCCAATCGATATGGATAAAGTTATTAAAACACTATCAAATGTTTTTGTGTTTAAATGTCCCGTTTGTGGAAAGTATACATTTCAATCCGGACCAGGAAGCTATGAAATATGTCCAGTATGTGGCTGGGAAGATGATAAAGCACAATATAAAGATCCAACCTTAAAAGGTGGAGCAAACCGCTTAAGTTTAAAGGAGTACAAAGAACAATATGAAAAGAATCATCAATAAATATTTACTTCTATTCGTTTGTATATTCTCGCTTGTACTTCCAACAGGATGTGATAAACAAGGTGTCGTAGACTATCAAGAATACCATTTTCGTAATGAAGATTTGTTAGAGTCTCACTATGAAAAACATGGTAAAGAAATGGGATTTTCATCCAGTGAAGAATATGAATCGAGTGCCAGTGATGTTGTGAATGATCCAAAATCCTTACATAAAACGGAAAAGGAAGATGGAGATGATGTATACTACAAAGAAGATACCAATGAATTTGTGGTCGTATCCGCGGATGGGTATATTCGAACCTATTTTAATCCGGATGCGGGTAGAAAATATTTTGATCGACAATAAAAAAGGACCGAATATCAGATTTATAATCTGAAAATTCGGTCTTTTTATATGATTTTATGCAGGAATTCTTTTATTTAAAATACGAACCAAAACAGGAATGACAATCAATTGAATGACGATACCTGGAAGACAAGTAATAAAACTAGCACTCATAAATACAGATAATGTATAGCCTTGTGTACTAAGAATACATGTGTTGACTAAACCGTTCATGATTCTTCCTGCAAGCATCGCAATAATCAAACTCATATATAATTTGGTCATTTCATTCTTCATTGAAATATATTGTGTACATAAACCAGCTACTAAACCATATACTGCAAGTTCAACCATCATTTGTGGCAACATCATTGCAGGTGGCATTCCAGTTGTTACGCTTGAAATGAAAGGTGTTAAAATTCCACATGCCAAACCATATGGCCATCCACAAAATAGTCCGCAAATCAATACTGGAATGTGCATTGGCAAGAATATGCTTCCAGCATTTGGGATAACATGAAATGCCATAGGAAGCAATACACCTAAAGCGATGCATAAAGCGCATGATACTAGTTTTCTTGTGATACTATTCATCGTTAAATACCTCTTCTTCTAAAAATACTTGGTAAGGATGTATGGACATATCAATACTTAACATTGTACATATTGTTTTAAGAAATCTACATCTAAAATTAATATTTTTTGATTCACAATTTTAATGATGCCTTCCTCTTTTAATTTACAGATAATTCGACTCACGCTATTACGAGTGGAGATTCCACAAAATCCTGCAATGTCATCATTTGTGATTTGAAAATCAATAAGAATACCTGCCTCTACTTTACGACCAAATAAATTAATCAATTGATATAAGAAGGAGCATATTGCACCTGTTTTTCCATTCATCATCATGATTTGTTGGCGAAAAATAGCTTCAGATAATTTTTCTCTATAATACGAATTGACATAATCCTGCAGCTCTTTATCTTGGCTCACATAATCCCAAAATAAAACTCTAGGAATGCGATAAAATGTTGCCACATCACTTTCAACACGAACATTGAATGGTGCGGATGTATATTGACTTACTTGATCTCTTAATAAAGATAGTATGTCTGGGGTATTGATGTAAGAAATGTTGAATTCACGACCATCTGGTAAAATGACACTTGTCTTGACAACACCATCTTTTAATACATAAGTATCTTGTTGTTCAAGTCCATAATACGTTAAATAGGTATGTTTCTTTTTCTTGATGGTTGCTACATTTTTTTCTTTTAAAAAGTTTAATAAGTACTCATTGTCCATATTCGCTCTCCTTTACCGGTTTTGAATTATAACAATACTCTAAATTTTGCGAAACAACAAACGTTAACAACGGATGGTGTTTCACAATTGAATGTTTCGGATTATATTAATCCATGAATAAAAGGAGAGATAAAAATGTTTGAAATGAATGTGCCTTATGATAAAGGCCAAATGAAGATCAAATTAGAAGATAAGAATCTAGCTGGAGTACTAGAAGGAAAACAAAGCGATTATCAAACTTCACTTTCAGAAAATGAAATTGTGGAACAATCGTTGGATAATCCAATTGGTTCAAAGAGTTTAGAAGAATTAGCTAAAGGCAAGAAAAATGTGGTCATTATTAGTTCAGACCACACGCGTCCAGTGCCTTCAAAAATTATTACACCTATTCTTTTAAGAAGAATTCGTAGTGTATCCCCAGATGCACGTATTCGTATTTTAGTTGCGACTGGATTTCATAGAAAAAGTACACATGAAGAGCTAGTAGCTAAATATGGAGAAGAAATTGTAAAAAATGAAGAAATTGTTATGCATGTATCGACAGATGATTCTTCCATGGTAAAAATTGGACAATTACCAAGTGGAGGGGACTGCATTATTAATAAAGTGGCAGCTGAAGCAGACTTATTGATTTCTGAAGGATTTATTGAAGCCCACTTCTTTGCAGGATTCTCTGGAGGAAGAAAATCAGTGTTGCCTGGTATCGCATCTTATAAAACCATCATGGCAAATCACAGTGGTGAATTTATCAATGATAAAATGTCACGTCCAGGAAATTTAAAACACAATTTGGTTCATGAAGATATGGTATATGCGGCAAGAACTGCCAAACTAGCCTTCATTGTCAATGTTGTATTAAATGGAAATCATGAAATTATTGGTTCTTTTGCCGGAGATATGGAAAAGGCACATGAAAAAGGTTGTGATTTCGTTCGTTCTTTGGCAAGTGTAAATAAAGTAGATTGTGATATCGCAATCAGTACCAATGGTGGTTATCCTTTGGATCAAAATATTTATCAAGCCATTAAAGGAATGACAGCCGCTGAAGCTACATTAAATCCTGATGGTATTATCATTATGATTGCAGGATGTCGTGATGGACATGGAGGAATTGGATTCTACCACAATATTGCGGATGTAAAAGATCCAGAAGAATTTGAACAAAAAGCTATTCATACACCTCGCTTAGAAACAGTGCCAGATCAATGGACATCACAAATTTGTGCACGTATTCTAGCACATCATAAAGTTATTTTGGTTTCAGATTTAGTGGATCCTCAACTTGTGAAAGATATGCATATGGATTTAGCTACAACTGTCGATGAAGCTTTACAAAAAGCGTTTGAAATAAAAGGAAAAGATGCCAAAGTTGCCGTCATTCCTGATGGCTTGGGTGTCGTTGTAAATATTTAAGGAAGGAAATTTGAATTTATGTTACACAATTTAATTGCGGAATTTTTATCAACAGGATTAATGATCTTATTTGGTGTGGGCGTACACTGCGATGAAGTTTTGACAAACACAAAATATCACGGAAGTGGACACATCTTTGCGATCACAACATGGGCCTTTGGCATTAGTGTTTGTCTATATATTTTTGGTGGCGTTTGTATGAATCCTGCCATGGTACTTGCTCAATGTGCTTTAGGCATGCTTCCATGGACAAGCTTTATTCCATACGTTATTGCCGAATTTTTAGGTGCACTTGTAGGAGCTTTGATTTGTTATGTGATGTATAAGGATCACTTTACAGAAAGCGAAGGAAATGTGAACCCAATCGCCATTCGTAATATTTTCTCTACCAATCCAAACTGCAGAAATTTGCCAAGAAACTTCTTTGTCGAAACACTCGCAACAACTATTTTCTTGAGTGCCATTTTAGCCGTTGCTACAAAGTATGAAACACAATTACCTATTGGTGTTGGACTTATTGTATGGGCTGTTGGTATGGGTCTTGGAGGAACAACTGGATTTGCGATGAATCAAGCTCGTGATTTAGGACCTCGTTTGGCCTTCCAATTATTACCTATTAAGAATAAAGCCAATAATGATTGGCAATATGGACTATTAGTTCCAGGAATTGCTCCTTTTGTAGGTGCATTGATTGCTGCTTTGTTCTGCCATTTATTTTTAGGTATCTAATATTAGAAAAGACAGATATTCAAAATCAGACTGAATATCTGTCTTTTTTTATATTTTTCTTTGTGTTTTTAAATCATATAGGGCAATACCTAAACAGAAGATTTCAGAGACTGTACAACTGATCCAAATTCCATTTTCCTTTAATAATGTAGTACAAACAAATAGAGATAATAAGACAAAGAGAATACCACGAGAAATCGAAAGAACAAAGGCTTTTCTTGGCTCTTCTAAAGCAACCATGTAGCCGCTTGTGATTACGACATGTCCCATAATCAAGAAGACAAAGCTAAATTGACGTAGCGCTATAATGGTATTAAAGTAGTTTTCTGTATTCACTGGAATAAAAGCAGCCGTGATATTTGGTGCAAACACTTCTACAATTAAGAATAATATAACTCCAGCACAAGAGACTAAAACGCGTGCATATTTATGAAAAGTTGAAACGGCATTTTTATCGCTTCGACCATAATAATAACTAACTAAAGGCTGCGTTCCTTGACTGGTTCCAACCATTACCATCAATACAAGATTATAGATATACATCAATACAGTAAAAGTAACAAGTCCATCCGTACCAAGTAGTTGATTGATACGATAGTTAAATACTGTAATCATAATGCCTGGAGAGATTTCGGAAATACAATCGGGAAGGCCTAAAGATAAAATTCTAGAGTATTCATGCCAAGGATAGTTTGCCTTCACAAAATGGAAATGCGATTTATGGCTAAACGAAAAATGATAAAAGAAGAAGCAGAAAGTCACAAGTTGAGATAAACCTGTAGCTAAGGCAGCACCACTAATTCCCATGTTAAAAGTTCCCATAAATAAAGGGTCAAGAATTAAGTTTGTGCCAGCTCCTAGACAAATACCCATTATGGATTTTTGGGGGAAGCCATCGGCCTTTAAAAGGACTTCGAAACAATAGGATACAATATAAAAGAAGGAAAAACAGGATAATACCTTTATATAAGTGTCTGTATAGTTAAAGACGTCTGCGTTGGCGCCTAAAAATTCAGTTATATGATGGGAATTTAAGAAGGATAAAATCGCAATACATAAAGCTACACATGAAATTGTGATGGTATTCATTGTGAATACTTCATGCATTTTTCTTTCTTCATTTGCACCTCGATAAATGGACATCACTGTACTTGATCCAATCGCAAATAAGACTCCAATGGAGAAAATGGTTGTGACATATGGACTTGCCACGTTTATGGAAGCTAATGCCGTATCGCCTTCATAGTGGGCAACAAATATACCGTCAACTAAGGTATATAGATTAAAGATAACCATCGAACATATGGATGGTATGACAAATTTAAGATATTGTTTCAACATAAAATCACCAATTTAAGTGTAAACCTTGGTATAATACTAAGGTCAAGGGTGGCAATATGAAAAAGTATTATAAAATCAATGAAATCGCAAAATTATACAATATTAAAACAGACTCTTTAAGATACTATGAAGAAGTAGGTTTAATTTGTCCAATGCGATCAAAATCAAATTATCGATTATACACACTGAATGATATCTATATTTTAAACATTATTCGAGATTGTTTAAAATTAGGGTATGATACACATCAAATCAAAGAATACTTAGATAATCGTAGTGTGAATAATACAATTGTGTTTTTAAAAGAAGAAGAAAGATTGATTCAAAGACAGATTCAAGAATTAAATACAACACTAAGTTCCATTCAAACGCGAATTGAAGATATAGATCGTACGCAGAATATGGAATTTGATACATGTAAGATTGAAGTATATCCCAAAAGATATTGTCGGTATTTAAAAGAAAAAATTGATCAAGATGAAAAGATTGACTTTCTATTGACGAAACTAAGTGAATCGATGGAAGAAGATATTTCTGTATTAGGAAATATGGATTCAGGCAGTGTTGTTGAATATAAAAATAATGAGTATGTGTATACAAGTGTATTTATTTTAACTCAAGAAGAAAAACATGACTTTATTCTAGATGAAGGTATGTATTGTACATATACGTATTCAGGCCAATATGATCGAACGAATCAATTGTTTAATAAAATGAAAGATTGGATTAAAGAACACAATTATGCAGTTGATGGGCCATTCTTAGAATTTTTATTGATTGATATTCATGAAACAAAAAAAGTGGAGGAGTATATTACCTCCATCCACATTAAGGTTAAACCAAGATGATAAATCCAGATTCAATTGGTTTATATTCTTCGACATCCATTGAATCGTAGTATAGATCTCCATTTGCATCTAATACTAGAATTCGATGATTTTCACAAATAGTTGGTAAGACTTCTAAAGTGTTGTTGATTTTGTAGACTTTATTTTCTTTTTCAAACAATTGAGAATTATATGGTTCGATATCATCTTCACAAATATAGGTGTAGCTTGCACAATATAATTTACCATCTTCAAAATAAGGCTCAATACGATCTCTAGAACCGTTACAAGGCGTATTTAAATAGCTTTGTGCATGTGTATCATCGATTACTTCAATTGGAAATTCAGATATGACTGGTTCGGATTTATTGCCATGAACAATCAATGATAGTGTGTCTTCTGTTCTGTTAAATTCAACACTGCATAACATTTGATTTGTGACAATATCATAATAAGTTGTATCACACACAATATATTTCTTATTTAATCTGGATTTCCAAACTGAGTTTAGTTCTTGTTTTTTAGCTTTTTGTGCAAACGCAACCGTACGATTTCTTGTTGTCTTTAAAAGATAATCCCCCTCAAAGAAGATTTGATTTCCTTTTTCATTTGTCCATTTACCATCTGCATAATTTAATAAATCACTCATGAGCCAGCCTTTTTCCGTTTTATCTTGCACAACCATACTTGATTTGATGGTTGTGATTTTTTGTAAACCAAAGGCATGGGCATAAATTCCTGAATAATCTGGATATGTATTTGGTTCTAAATACGTATTGAATAAGCGCATTAAAGTTGTAGGAACATCGAGTCCACAATCATGGGTTTCACTAAGTGCTAATACGGCATTGTATTTAGGAATAATGATCAGCCTTGAACTAAAGAACATACTGTTTCCACCTTTTGCCAGAACACCATCACCAAAATCATAGTCTGGATCATGGTGTCTGACTAAGTCCCAGCCTAAGCCAAAATCAATGGCGCCAAGATCCGATTCTAGAAATGTAGTGCCCCAAGATTTAGCCATTAAAGCTTTTGACTTTTCACTAATAATAGAATTAGGCTCTAGAAATATTTGTCCAAATTTACATAAATCAATCATAGAAGTGGTGATTCCACCGGCTCCTTGAATTGGAAAGTATTCTTTTGGTTTCTTACCTTCAGAAACTAAAGGATAATCTGAATCGATTGTATAAGTTGTGTTGGTGCTTTTTGCGCCAATCTTTTCTGTAATATATTTTCTTAAGACATCTTCATAAGCCATATTACGAACTTTTGAAACGACCATTTCAGCGAGTGTAAATCCATCATTACAATAGGTACTGTAAGTTCCTGGATCTGCTTTTAGGGTGCTGTTTGATAAATAGTTTAATACTTCGCTATAGTAGTCAAACTTAGAACTTGTACTCACACTAAAATGTTTCCATTGTGTCCCTGGAAGTCCACTCGAATGATCTAGGCACATGCGTACTGTAATCTCTTTATATCTTTCATCTTTCATTGTGAATTCAGGAAGAATATCTGCAACTTTATCTTCGAGTTGAATTAATCCTTCGTCCACTAACTGCATAACACATACGGTACAATAGATTTTAGATATCGAACATACATTAAATGTACAATCCGTCGTGATGGGTTGATTGTTGATTTTGTCGATGACACCAATCGCATCGGCACATACAATTTTTCCATCCTGCATAAAGGCATAACTACAAGCCGTATAGTCTGGCTTTACCATAGCTTTTAATAATTGAGTAACTTGATTTTCCATATGATTTCTCCTTTTTAAAAGAAAACGAGAAGATGATAAACCTTCTCGCTACTCTGCAACGGCATCAATTAAAATGCTGTGATAGGTATTCAGAATATCATCAACCGTTTCTTCAATATTCGCATTGTTGACAGCTATATAAGCAGCGTATTTTTGGTACAATGGGTATCTTTCTTTATACATTTGTTGAAGGGCTTGTTTAGAACTTGATAAAGGTCTATTTGGATCGGAACTAATTAATTTATAGATATCACGATCAATGAAGATCGTAATTCCATTTAAACGTAAAAAGTCCATATTGACTTTATGTTTAACGACACCACCACCTGTCGCAATAATTTTATTGTTCATCTTACTAGCTTCAATCGCAACTTCTGTTTCAATTGCTCTAAATCCAGTTTCTCCAGATTCTTGGAAGATTTCTGGAATGCTTTTGCCGGCTTTGGCAATAATCATATCGTCTAAGTCGAAAAATTCTTTTCCAAGCTTTTCTTCAAGCATTTTACCAATAGTTGTTTTACCAGCACTTGGCATACCAATTAATACGATGTTACAACGATCTTTCAACATCTCCTTTTTGATTTCATCAATGATAGAATCGTCAAAAGACATATTTTCAAAAATTTCAAATGTATATTTGGCTTGCGCAATCAACATCTCCAAACCAATCACACGCTTGATATCGGCTTCTTGAGCTTCAAAACATAAACGTGTAAGAATTGGGTTGTATACAACATCTAATACACATTCTAATTTATGGAACCAGCTTACATCAATTGGTGCATTCACAATATTTGGAAACATTCCTACAGGACTTGTATTGACGACAATATCTGCATCTAAATGGGATGTATACATTTCATTGTATCCAATGGCACCACGATTTGCACTTCTCGAAACAATCACAATGTCTTTTGCGTTTTCATGTTTACAAACGGCTTTAACAGCAGCACATGCACCACCGTTACCAATAATCAAAACTTTTTTTCCTTCCATATGTACGTTGTGGGCTTTAACCATATATAAGAATCCGCCAAAGTCTGTATTGTACCCTTTTAATTTGCCATCTACATTGATGATTGTATTGACGGCACCAATAGCTTTAGCACTCTCATCCATTTCATCTAAGTAAGGAATGACATCCTTTTTATATGGAATAGTCACGTTGATTCCTTTGAAATCTTTCTTTTCCATAAATTCTTTGAATTCTTCTTTATCTAATTCCACCAATTGGTAGTCATAATCTTTTACGTTCTCAATCTCTGCAATTCTTGTCTGAATTTGTTTGGAGAAACTATGCCCCAAGTGCTCACCTATCAATCCGTATTTCATATCATTTCCTCTTTTTCTAGAACAGCACTTTAAATGTTAAAAAAAGCATTTCGAAGAAGAAATGCCTTTTGAATGCCCTGAAACTTAAAATAACCATCGTATACATATGGCTTTTCTCAGGGCTATTTAAAGTAAAAGTAATAATGTCTTGAAGTGTTCATACGCATAGAATACACCATTTCTTTGTAAGTGGCAACTCTAAAATGAAAATAAATGTAAAAAACGGAAAGCTGTTTCAAAAAAAGATGTGATACAATTTATCCGAAAGGAGCTAATTATGAATATTGGATTTATGGCATGTATTGTTCTCGGGGTTTTGTTTCTTATTGTGGGGATTCTTTTCTCTTTATTAAAGGAAAAAGGAGCTAAGTATGTTTCTGGTTTTAGTACGTTGAATCATCCTGAAAAGTATGATAAGGCATATATTTCTTTAGATATGCGAAATCAATGCTTTACATATGCATTGATTCTATTTCTAGGAGCAATCATTTCTTATTTCATATCCACTCTTATCGCTATACCAACCTATGTTCTATGGGGTATTCTTTTCTTTAAGTCTGTACATTTGGATGCAGAAAAGGCATTCGAAAAGTATTTGATTAAGTAAATTAACGCAAAAACATTACTTTTAACGATACTAAAGTTAAAATGAAAATAATAGAGTTAAAAAGGAATGGTGATAACATGAAAACGTATATATTTGGAATGATGTTTTTCAAAATGAGCAAAAAACACACAAAACGAATTCTGGGATATGAAGCAATACATCCATTCTGGCACTTCTTTGATTTAAAAGCCTATATGATCATGGCTTGCATGATGGGTGGAGGAATTGGATTTAGAGCAGCTGGAATCTTTCCGGATATCTTTATTGCCTTCTTTTATTCAGGACTTGGTTGTGCATTAGCTTAAGCTGGCATTGCTTTCTTAAGAAACTATATTCAATATGAAAACTAAAAGAAAAGACCGACTTGATCTCTTCTTTTAATCAATATTGGAGTTTTGGACAATGAAATTACAGAATGAATGCGCAGCAGGAAGCATATATCTGTTTTTGATGTTTGCCATATAAATGATACGTTTCTTTTGTGGGTTGTTTATCTTTAATTTCTTTAAATGAAAATGGACAGAAGTCGTAGAGCTATGAATCCAGGCAACTATAATGAGGATGGAACTATCAAAAAAGGAAAGAAGAAGTGGATTTTATCCAATCTATGTGCTAAATGTAGTGCTTGACTGTAGAGTTCACTGCTTCAACAGAAAGATAGGAATCCAAAGTTTGAAAATAATGTATGATTGCTGCATAATGTTGTCAACAAAGAACCCTCACTGCTTGTGGTGAGGAGTAGTCAGTTGATGCGTATACAAAAAATATGAATAAAGGAGAATAAAAAAATGAATACAGTAACAATGAAAAATGTTGAATTTGGTGCAGGCGTACCAAAGATTTGTGTTCCTATTTGTGGAAAGAGTAAAGAAGATGTTTTAGAACAAGCGAAAATCATTCTTGATACACCAGCTGATATTATTGAATGGCGTATGGATTGGTTTGAAGGAGTTGAAAATACTGCATCTGTAGTAGAAATGGCTAAAGAATTACGTGAAGTATTTAAAGAAACTCCAGTCTTAGCTACTTTCCGTTCTAAAAAAGAAGGTGGAGAATTAGAAGTATCTACTGAATATTATGTGGAATTAAACTGTGCAGTTGCCAAAAGCGGTTATGTAGATGCAGTAGATGTTGAATTATATACAGGAGATAAGGAAGTTGAAACGATTGTAACGACAGCTCATGAAAATGGAGTAAAAGTAATCATGTCGAACCATGACTTCTTCAAAACACCATCAAAAGAAGAAATCGTTTCTCGTTTGTGTGCTATGCAAGAAAAAGGTGCAGACATTCCTAAGATTGCAGTTATGCCTCAATCAAAAAAGGATGTATTGACATTATTATCAGCTACAAATGAAATGGCTGAAGAACATGCTAATCGTCCAATCATCACTATGTCAATGGCAGCTACGGGAGTAATTTCTCGTTTAGCTGGTGAAGTATTTGGTTCTTGTTTGACATTTGGTGCTGCTAAAAAGGCGAGTGCTCCAGGCCAAATGGGTGTAAATGATCTTAAGACAGTTCTAGAAACTTTACATAAAAGTTTATAATTTTTAAAGGTGGGTCATTCCCATCTTTTTCTTTATTGACAATAGATATCAAAATGATATCATAAGAGTATCAGGAGGTTCTTATATGACAGAAAAAGTTTTAAGCAACAAAAAGAATGGCATGGCCATGATGATATTATGGATTGTTTTATATCTTGTAGCCTTGTTGATGACAATAGTAGGAGCTGCAGTGATTTGGCCTCTATTTATTATTGGTGTTGTATGGCTATGCATTGGTTGGATTCCATTTCTTGGCTTAAAAGTATTAAAGCCACAAGAAGCCTTGGTTTTAACGTTATTTGGTAAATATGTAGGTACTTTAAAGGATGCTGGATTCTATTATGTCAATCCTTTTTGTCAGGCTGTCAATCCTGCTGCAAAGACAAAACTAAATCAAAGTGGAGATGTGGATGATGGTTCTAAGAAGAGTATTTTTCAAGCGCAAAATAATGGAACAGTAGAAATGGCTTCTAAAAAAGTATCTTTGAAAATCATGACTTTAAACAACAATCGTCAAAAAATCAATGATTGTTTGGGAAATCCTGTTGAGATTGGAATTGCCGTGATGTGGCGTGTTACAGATACCGCAAAAGCTGTATTTAATGTAGATAACTATAAGGAATATCTTTCTTTACAATGTGATAGTGCATTAAGAAATATTGTTCGTATTTATCCTTATGATGTCGCTGAAAATGTAGATACAACAGGTGATGGTATTGCCGATGAAGGAAGTCTTAGAGGTTCTAGTGAAGTAGTAGCTTCTAGAATTCGTGATGAAATTCAAAGTAAGGTGAAAGATGCAGGTCTTGAAATTATTGAGGCAAGAATTACATATTTGGCATATGCACCAGAAATTGCAGCCGTTATGCTTCAAAGACAACAGGCAAGTGCGATTATTGATGCACGTAAGATGATTGTGGATGGAGCTGTTGGTATGGTTGAAATGGCATTGGATCGTTTAAATGAAAATGGGGTTGTAGAATTGGATGAAGAAAGGAAAGCGGCTATGGTTTCTAACTTGTTAGTCGTACTTTGTGGGAACCATGATGCGCAGCCAGTTGTAAATTCTGGCAGTTTGTATTAATGGAAAAGAAACAGATTCCTTTGCGTCTTTCAAAAAAATTGTATGATCAAATCGCTTCATGGGCAGAAGATGATTTTCGCAGTGTCAATGGACAAATTGAATACTTGTTGACAGAGTGTGTGAAACAAAGAAAAAAGAATGGCAAATACGTCAGTGATACGATGGATGAGCCTATTGAATTGGATATTAAGTAAGAGAGTGTAGAAATACATTCTTTTATTTTTGGAAAAAATAAAAGCTTTTAAAGGTTAAAGCTGAAAAACTTGGTATCTTAAGCTA
>UMIY01028787.1_pt1 | contig 29837 bp, 24 predicted proteins | sample 1965921 | NCBI WGS metagenome assembly UMIY01 (sample SAMEA4836134, study PRJEB28245) | human gut metagenome | biome: gut microbiome; material: fecal sample | place: Denmark | collected 2008
TTCGTGAAATGGGTTCAGTTGTTACAAATACAGAAACAGTTTTATTTGACCTTGCAGGAATTGCTGGGACAGATGAATTTAAAACTTTACAAAAATTAATTATTTGATAGAGGGTTCCCTTGGAGGAGCTCTTTTTTTGCCTTTAAACTGTGTTATAATTGTTTTGGTGATAAGATGAAGATAATTCACACAGGAGATTTACATTTAAAAAAATTTTATAGGGGAAGTCTTCCTCTTGAAATTTCAAATAAATTGATGGAAGATACTTGGCGTGCTTTTAAAGATGTCGCTGACTTTTCAAATGAAGTTAATGCAGATATTTTTTTAATTGCAGGAGATTTATTTGAGAGAGAATTTTTTAATCTAAAGGATTTAGAGAGATTTTTAGATTTAATAAAAGACATAACAGCTAAAGTTTTTATAGTTTTTGGAAATCATGACTATCTTTCAAGTGACAATTTATTTTTAAAAGTAGATTTGCCAGAAAATTTATATATATTTAAGAGTGAGCTGGATTTTTTTGAGTTAAAGGAGCTTAATACTAGAATTTATGGTATTTCCTATGACAATTACAGTTTCAAAAAAGATTTTACGAATGTCAAATTAGATAAAAATTTTATAAATATTGGACTTTTTCATTCAGATTTAAAGGACGAGAGATATTTGCCACTTGATGAAAGTTTTATGAGAGACTTTAATTACCTTGCACTTGGGCACATTCACAAGAGAGGAAAAGTCTTAGACAATGCCTACTATTGTGGCTCGCTCATTCCACTTTCCTTTAAAGATGAGGGAGACAGAGGAATAATTTTTTTAGATGATGAGAAAAAAATCTTTGAATATAAAAATTTTTCCAAGAGAAAATTTGTAAATCTTGAAGTAAAAATTGAGGATGATATGACTTTTTACGAAATTTTAAAAAATATTCAAGAGAAAATAGAAGAGGATAATTTATATAGGATTACTCTAAGGGGAAGAAGTATTCACAAAATGGAGATTGAAAGTTTTTTGAGGGAAAACTTATCAGCCTTTTATTTTGAAATTATTAACGAAATTGTTGAGGGTTCTCTTCATGATTTTGAAATTAAGGATAAGTATATTTTAGATTTTCTTCATACTTTTTCTGAAAGTAAGCTTGAGAGAGAAGCTATGGAAATGTCAAAGAATTACATTTTGGAGCAATATTATGATATTTAAAGAACTTGGAATTTTAAATTTTGGAAAATTTGAAAATAAAATAATAAAGCTTGAAGATGGAATTAATTTAATAATTGGAGATAATGAAGCAGGTAAGTCTACTGTCGTAAATTTTATTGATGGAATTTTTTATGGATTTAGCAAAGATTCCTTAGCTAGAAAAGTTCGCGACGAAGTTTTTGAAAAATCGAGACCGTGGTCTTCAAATTTATATAAGGGTTATGTAATTTTAAGTGATGGGGGAGAAAATTTTAGAATTAGCCGAGATTTTGATAGTGATGAAATTTCTATATTAAATTTGGATAAGGGCGAAGACTATTCAGAGGATGAAAGAAACTTTTTAAATTCACGAATCCCACAACCTGGTCTCTTGTTTTTTGAAATTAGTAGAAAAATTTATCAGTCCACTTTTTTTATTTCCCAAAGACTAGCACAAGTGGAGGAAGATGCTGCAGAAGAGTTAAAAAATAAAATTGACAACTTCTCTGTCTCTCAAGATGAAAATATTGATTTGAAAAAAGTTTTAGATAGGATGAAGGATGATTTATACACTTTGGGAACAAATAGGAGAAAAACTTCTGAAATTGGAAAGATTTACCAAGAGCTAGATAAATTAACTTCAGAGAAAATTAATTTTGCAAGTCTTAAAGATGATTATAGAAAATCTTCCAATGATTATAAAGAAGCTAAGGAGAAATTAAAAATTTTAGAAGATAATTTAAGAGGCAGAAAGCTTTTTGAGCTTCAAGAATTAAAGAAGAAGCTAATGGAAATTCAAAGCGAAAAATCTAATAGAGATGAAGATTTTAAATTTTCTGACTTTGAAAGAGCTATTGAAATAAATAGAAGTATAGGACTTTATTCGAGTAAGCTTGACGATTTACTATCTCATAGAGAATATAATTATGAAGTTGATGACGAAGTTGAAGTAGATTATAAGAGACTAAAGGATATTAAAGAAGAAATTGCAATTTTAAATGAAAATAATTTTTCTAAGGAAATTGAAATAATTTCTGCCGATATAAAAAATATAGAAAAAAAGGGATTGAGATATTTTTTGAAAGTATTCTTCTCATTTATTGCTGGTGTTGGAATAATTCTCCTATCAATTTATCTTAAAAAGTATTTTATAATTATTTTTTCCCTAATAGTTTTTACATATTCCTATTTTAGAATTGTAAAATTTAGAGAAAATAAGGATCTTTTAAATAGATTAGAGAGTAAGCTCCTTGATTTTAAGAAAAAATCTTTGGATAAAACTATAAAGAAGAGAAATTATGACAAAGATTTTGCTGAACTTTTTGAAAAGTATGGAGTAAAAGATTTGAGAAGTTTGACAGAAGTTTTAGACGAGAAAAAAGAAGAAAATTTAAAAAATATTTCAAAAAATGAATACAATGAAAGCTGGAAAGAAAAAAATAATATTGAAATTGAAGATACTAAAGAAAAAATAAAGAAGCTAGAAGATGAATTAGATAAACTCTTTGATAAATATGGAGTAAAAAATATTAAAGATTTAAAGAATTTATTTCATGATATTAAAGATTCTCAAAGTGACAAGTTCAGCGAATATAAGTATAGGATTGAAGAACTAGAAAAGGAAAACTTGTCTGGCGAAGTTTATTCTGAGGAGTCCCTTGAAAGTATTTCAAATAGGATTAAAGAAACGAGATTAAAAATCTCTAACTTAGAGGGAATTTTAAAAACTCAAGAAGACTCTCTTGAAAGGCTAAGGATTTTGGAAGAAAAGACCTTTGAAGAAAGGGACAAATTAAAAAGCCTAGAATACAAGAGGGATTTGCTTGAACTATCAATTGAAAAACTTGAAAACTTTATAAAAGTGAAAAGAAGTGACACCTTTCCTATCTTAAAAAATATTATTTCAAAATATTTAGAGGGTATGACTAATCATAAATACAGTGAAATTTTAATTGATGACAGATTTGACATAAAGGTATATGATAAAAATATTAAGGATTATGTTGAATTAAAAAGCTTGAGTCTTGGCACAATGGAGCAAATTTATCTTGCCTTTAGACTTTCTATTTCAAAAATAATTACAGAAAAAAATATTCCCCTTGTTCTTGATAGTCACTTCGATTCCTATGATGAAAAGAGGCTTAAAAATACTCTTGAACTTCTAAAGGATGAAAAACAAGTTTTAATTTTTACAAGTACAGATAGGGAAATGAAAATTTTAGATAAATACAATATGACATATAATTTAATAAAACTTTGAGGTGTATATGATATTCGCAATAGGAGATCTTCACTTCGATTATTCAGAAGAAAAGCCTATGGATATATTTGGAGATAAGTGGGAAAATCATGAAGAAAAAATAATTGAAGACTGGAATGAAGTTGTAAGTGATGATGACTTAGTTTTATTGCCTGGGGATATTTCTTGGGCATTAAAACTTGATACAGCTATCTTTGACTTAAAAAGGATCGATGAACTTCCAGGAACAAAAATAATTTCTAAGGGTAATCACGATTATTGGTGGTCTTCTCTTAATAAGATGAATAACTTGGGTCTAAAGACTATTCATTTTTTGCACAACAATTCCTTTGAATACAAGGATTATTCAATTTGTGGTACTAGAGGTTGGGCATCTCGTGATTCTTTTGAATTTTCGAAAGATGATGAAAAAATATATTTGAGAGAAGTCCAGAGACTTAAAAATTCCCTGGATTCATGCAAAAACAAAAAAATAATTGCAATGATTCACTATCCGCCCTTTAATCAAGATTTGGATGCTAATGAATTTTCTAAAACTCTTGCAGAATATAATGTTGAGAAATGTGTCTATGGACATTTACATGGCAAGGGACACAAGTATTCCTATGAGGGAGATTTATTGGGCGTGAATTATTCATTTGTAGCGAGCGATTATTTAGATTTTAAACTAAAAAAAATATTGGAGGACTAATGGAAAGAGAAATTGAAGTAAAACTTCTTGACATTGATATAAATGATTTTGAAGAAAAAATTAAGAAAATTGGTGCAGAATTTGTAAAGGAAGAAGACCAAATTAATATTACAATTAATTCAACAGCTCATAAAATTTACAAGAAACATGGTTATCTTAGAATAAGAGTTGCAAAATCAGGAGGAGTTGAGAAGAAATATTTTACTTTTAAAGAAAATATTTCTGACATCAAAGTTAGAGACAATATAGAGCATACTACTGAAATAAATAGTGTGGAAGATTTAATAAATATTTTAAAGTGTCTAGGCTATGATAAATTCCATAAGGGATTTAAAAACAGGAAAAAATATAGCTACAATGGTCTTGTAATTGACATAGATACTTGGGATAAAGACACATATCCAAAGCCTTATGTAGAGATAGAGGCGCCTAGCATGGAAGAGATTTATTCACTTGTTGATGAGTTACAAATAGACAGAGAGCACGTATCAACTATGTCCATAGATGAACTTAGAAAATCTCTAAAAAAATAGTGTGACATATATAATTTATGTGTTATAATAATTTTAGCAAATTAAGGAGGAAGTCATGTCTAAGTATAATTATATTAAATGGTTTGATGAAATTGGTAAAGGCGATGTAGGAATTGTTGGAGGAAAAGGAGCAAATTTAGGCGAGTTGACAAGTTTTGGTCTACCTGTGCCTCCAGGATTTTGTGTTACAGCTACTGGTTATACAAAATTTATTAAATACGCAGAGCTTGACGAAGTTGTAAAACTTTTAATGGAAGCTGTTGACGTAGAAGATGTTGATGAACTTACTAATGCTTCAAAGGAAATTCAAACTAAGATTAAAGAAAAAGAGTTTGACCCAGAACTTAAAGAAGAAATTTTATCTGCTTACAGAGAATTTTCTGAAAATATTGGAGTAAAAGATCCAGAAGTTGCAGTTAGATCTTCAGCAACTGCAGAAGACCTTCCTGACGCATCTTTCGCAGGACAACAAGATACTTATTTACACATTTCTGGCGAAGAAGAATTATTAAATCACATAAGAGATTGCTTTGCATCACTTTGGACTTCAAGAGCAATTTACTACAGAGAAAAACAAAATTATGACCACTTCGATGTTGCTCTTTCAGTAGTTATTCAAAAGATGGTTAATTCAGAAAAATCTGGAGTAATGTTTACAGCAAATCCTATTAACAATAGCTCTGATGAAATGATGATAAACGCAAGCTATGGTCTTGGAGAAGCAGTTGTATCTGGAATTGTTACTCCTGACGAATATATTATCGACAAAAAAACTAAAAAAGTCATTGAAAAAAATATTGCCGAAAAAGAATACATGGTTATCAAGAATGAAAATGGTGTTGGAACTAGAGTAGTGAATGTTAAGGATGTACTTGGCGAAGATGCAATTAAAGCAGAAGCACTTTCAGAAAAAGAATTAAATACTCTTATAGAAAGAGGACTAAAGGTAGAAAAACTTTACGGTTCAGTTCAAGATACTGAGTGGGGATTTGACAGAGATACTAAAGAATTTTACTTCTTACAATCAAGACCTATAACAACTCTTGGCGATAAAGAAGAAAAAGAAGAAAAATTAATTACTCTTGTAAAGGGACTTCCTGCTTCTCCAGGAATTGGAAGAGGTAAAGTAAAACTAATAAAGGACATTTCTGAAATCAATCTTGTTGAAGAAGGAGATGTACTTGTAACTGCAATGACTAATCCAGACATGGTTCCTGCTATGAGAAAGTGTGCTGGCGTTGTAACTGATGAAGGTGGAAGAACTTGTCACGCAGCTATTGTTTCAAGAGAGTTACAAATTCCATGTATAGTTGGAGCAAAGACTGCAACTAAAACTTTAAAAACTGGCGACTCTGTAACAGTTGATGCTGTAAGAGGAATCGTCTATGAAGGCGAAGTTTTAAAGGAAAAAGAAGAAAAGAAATCTGAAAAAGTTGAAGGAAATGTTTCAAGCATTGCAAATTTAGATGAATTAAGAAATCTTTTTGCACCAACTACAGCTACTAAGATTTACATGAATCTTGGCGAACCAGAATTAATTGAAAGATATAAAAACTTGCCAATGGACGGGATTGGACTTATGAGAACAGAATTTATCTTCACAAATATGATTGGTGCTCACCCAATGTATCTAGTTAAAACAGGTCAAGGAGACTTAATGGTAGAAAAACTTGCAGAAGGTATTTCTAAAGTTGCTCAAGCAATTTATCCAAAAAATTTAGTTGTAAGAACTTCTGACTTTAGGACAAATGAATTTAGAGGCCTTAAGGGTGGAGATGAAGTTGAGCCAATTGAAGCTAACCCAATGATAGGTTGGAGAGGAGTTTCAAGATATATTTCTCCTGAATATGAACAAGGTTTTAGACTAGAATGTCAAGCTATTAAAAAAGTTAGAGAAGAATATGGACTTACAAATGTAATTGTTATGCTTCCATTTGTAAGAACTCCTGAGGAACTTAAAGTTGTTAAAGGAATTATGGCTGAAGAAGGACTTGTACAATCTAAAAACTTTAAGATTTGGATAATGGCAGAAGTGCCAGCAGTAGTTCTTCAAGCAGAAGAATTTGCAGAATTAGTTGATGGATTCTCTATTGGCTCAAATGACTTAACTCAACTTGTAATGGGAGCAGATAGAGATTCTGGAATTCTAAATAACATGGGTTACTTTGATGAAAGAAATGACGCAGTAAAAATCGCCCTAAAGACTATTATTGATGCAGCTAACAAAAAGGGAATCACTTGCTCAATCTGTGGACAAGGACCAAGCCAATATCCAGAACTTGCAGAATTTTTGGTTGAATGTGGAATCACTTCAATGTCAGTAAACCCTGATACAGTTGAATACACAAGAAGACTTGTTGCAAGTGTGGAACAAAAAATTATATTAAAAAAACTTAGACAAATGTAATCTCAAAAAGATTAAAAATTTATAAAACTTTCTTTTAAAGAGGGTCTCATGATTAATTTCGTGAGGCCTTTTTCACTTTCAAAATAAGTATGAAAATTACAAACCAAAAAAAGTCTGTAGAGAAATTAATCCCAACAGACTTAAAAAAATTAGCATTATATTAATTTGTCATAATCTAAAAAGTTTGCAGTAAGTGTTTTTGTAAAAAGAAGTTTTACCAAATCAATTATACATAAATCATCTTTAAATTTTAAAGACTTGTCCATATTAATTTTTAAATTGTCTTTTTCTATTACATCATAAATTTTATCTCTTCTTTTTGAGCTGCCAAGATAAACATCAGAAGAAGGCATCCCACTTCCACAACATTGCTTTGAATTAACCAAATCAATAGTAATTTCACTTGCATTTTTATCCCATAAAAAATTAAGTGCATCCTCTGTAAATTTTACTTTCAATTTAATCGACCTTTTTAATTAGAGTTACAAAAAACTCACTTCTCTCTAAAGCTTCTATTTCGACAAAATTTTCTCCGTCAAACTTTAAAACTTTTCCTGGTTCAAATTCTCTATCTTCATCATCATTTAATATAACTTTGATATGACCTTTAACTATAGTTATAAGTACAGTAAAGCCAGGGTGATTGTGCTTGTCAATAGTTTCGCCAGATGCCAAAACTTTTTTTACAAGAGCAAATTCCTTTTCATTAAAAACTTTTCCAGGCATACTTCCTACATAACCAATCATTTTTTACCTCATTTCTACAACTATTTCAATTATATTTCCAAAATTTTAATTACTTTTCAAATTTATTTAAGTCTTTAAAGGACTCTAAATGTAAATCATCCTTATTAAGCTCTTTATCTCTCGATAAATTTTTTGCATCATCTAAATTCTTTTTGATGAGTTGTTCATCTTCTAGAGTGCTTTCTTTTTCAACTTTTATGTCTGAGCCATTTTCAATACTATTAATAAGGTCTTCAGAAGATTTTAAATCTTCAATTTTGTAAGTAGGCATTTCTTCCAAGAAAGTTGAAAGATTTATAGTTTCACTTTCATAAAGTTTTCTTATAATTTCATCAATATTTTGTGAATTTTTGCGGACAAGTTCAGACCTTATTTCATTTAATATATTTAATTTTTCTAAATTGTATTTTTTCACAAAATTTTTCAAGTCTTCAAAAACTATATCTGTAATAGTTGGATTAAGTCTCGAAGAGTTTAGTGAAAAAGTCAAAGGTCCATGTTCAAGAGATCTGTTAATGGACATTAGAGATTTTGAAAAAATATCAAATCTTTGATAAATCATATTCCTTGAGCTTGCTCTCTTTTCAAGCGCTTCATTTAATTCAAAATCTTCAGTGGCAATTAGCACATAGTCAAAGCCCATGAATTTGAAATCTTTTTCAAGTTCATGCTCTTTTAATTTAATTTTACCATCTGATTCTTCAGATTTTTTTACTATATCTTTTGTGAAAGTGTCTGCAATCATATATATTTCTGCTTCGGTGTCAATTACTGATTTAAGTGCAGAAAGTGCAAGATAGCCTCCACCTAAAATCAAAATCTTTTTCTCGTAAGTATCTAAACTCACTGGAAGGTAACGCATTGTATCACTCCTTTAATAAAAAATAAAATAAATTTACAATAATATGTAAGTCTTAGCTTAATTATACCAAATAAAAGTTTAATTTAAGCAAATTATTAAATTAATTACAACTTTTCGCTATTAATTTAATAAAATTTTAATATTTAAAAATTATTATGGGTATATTATGTGTTATAATAAAGAAAACAGGCTATATAAAAATGGAGGTTTTATAATGAAATCTAATAATTTAAAAAGAGCAGCTGTTCTTGGACTTGCGACTATTATGTTGGTGCCAAGTGCAACTTTTGCAAAAGAGTTTAAAGACGTAAAAAAAGATAATAAATATTCTTGGGCTTACAATGCAATTGACCTACTAAGTGATAGGGGTGTGATAAATGGACATCCAGATGGAGAGTTTAAACCGGGAGATTCTGTTTCTCTTGAGGAACTGTTACAATTAATCAAACAAGTTTTAAATCCATCTTCAGATGAATTAAAAACTGCCCGCGAAAAATATGAAAAAGTAGCAAAACAAAATGGAGTAAATTCTTGGGCTGAAGAAGCAATTTGCTTAGCTCTTCACAGAGGTTATCTTGACGAAAGCGCACTAAAGAAAGCTTCTGAAAGAGGATTCTTTAAATTAAGTGCAAGAGAATATCCAAGCAGGGGCGATATTGCAATTTTCTTTGCTAGAGCTCTTAACTTAAATGCAAATGGAAATACAAGTTTATTAAGACACAGTGACCAAAATAAAATGAGCAATACTTTAAAGGGATATCTTGCATCACTTGTTGAAGCAGGAATTTTCTCTTCAACTGGTTCTGATGGAAACTTTGAAGGAGATAGAGCTATAACTCGTGCTGAAACTGCAATAATTACTAAGGCATCCTTTGACTATGCTTCTAAGAACACTCTAAGCAATAAAGTTGAAAAGAAAAAAGGAACTGTAATTCTTTCTTCTAAGTTAAACAATGTCAATGTAATTATTATAGAATCAAATAAGCAAAAATTCTCCTTTGATATCGACAACAACACAAAATACAAAATAAAAGACAAAGACATCAAGCTTGAAGACATAAAAGCTGGTCAAGAAGTAGAAATTGAATATTTAAAGAGTAATTCTAATGACAGAGAAGGCGTAGCGAAGACAATCACTGTTACAAACGCTATGCTTGATATGGTTGGCTATGTAAACTCTAAGGGAATTAACGAAATTACACTTAGATATAGAGACTATTCAGACACATTGAACTTTAGAACAACTTCAAAAATTTCAACATCTGATACAAAGACTTTTAAACTTGATTCAAACGCAAAGATTAAGGCTTATGGAAAAGATTTAAAACTTGATGACATAAGAGTTGATGACTTAGTAGAATTTAAGACAAATGCAGACAATAATATTACTGAAATGACAGTTTATCCTAAGGAAGCTCAAATTAAAGGAAGAATTATTTCAATTGATACTTCAAATAGGGATAAAGCAGGATTAAAAATTAGACTAAAGGACAACAAAGATTACGAACTTTATATTACAAATGAAACTAAAGATTTAGATAAAATAACATTGAATGACGATGTAAATCTTTATATAAACTATAAAGTAGTAATGGGTCTTGCATCAAATTATAATAAAGATGGCAATGTAATGGGAGAAGTTGTTGGATATAGCGGAGATGAATCATCTTTCTCAAACAGAAATCGTTACATTGATATAAAAACAAATGATGGATATACTAAAAAGTATTATCTTGCTAATAGATTTGAAATAAAAGATTTTAGGGGTTATGGCTTATCACAAGTAACTGAAAGTTACCTTAGAGGTAAGAGCGTAAATTTATCCTTTAATAATTATAATGAAGTTGAAACAATTACTATAATTGATTCAAGTTTACAATTTAGCGGAATGTTCCAAGTTGTAAGTAATAGAGATGTTGGATATAATTACAACAAGATAGGAATTAGAGTTATACAATCAGATAATGATAAATTGAGTCCAGGTAAGACGCTTTATTTCCAAACAAATCAAAAATTAGAACTTTATGATGTTTTAACTTTTGATGGATATATGAATTATGACGGGGAAATAATCTCAGATTCAAATAATAGAATTCTTGGAAATCCTAGAGAATATCTAAATGTTGCCAACAGAACTACTAGAAAGAGTGATTTTAAGGACTACACTTATTTCTTAGACAGTAATCGCTATTACAATGGAAACTACAATAATAGATACAATAGTGGATACAATAACTTTCCTCAATTTTAATAGCAAAATAGAAACCCATAGTGGTTTCTATTTTTTTGCCTAAAATTATGATATAATTTAGGACGGAGTGATGAGATGAATAAAAAAATTATAGCAATAAATTTAAGCCTTCTACTTTTATTAGCACCAGTAAGTATTTTTGCAAAATCTTTTACAGATTTGAGCAAAGAGGGCAAAACTGCTTGGGCATATAAATATGTTGACGAATTGTCAAATAAAGGCATATTAAATGGATATGAAGATGGAAGTTTTAAGCCAAATAATCCAGTGAGCTTTTTAGAAACAATGCAAATTTTAAAGACAGTTCTAAATCCAAGTGAAGATGAATTACAAAAGGCAAAAAATGCTCATCTAGAGTTTGTAAATGCAAATGGAATTGTGGACTGGGCAAAGGATGCAGTTTGCTACAATCTCTACCAAGGCACAATTACTGAAAAGACGATTACAAGTGCTCGTGATAGAGGATTTTTGGAAAATAAAGTTTATCCAAATAGAAATACAATTGCAGTTTACTTTGCGAGAGCTTTTAAGATTGATAAGACTCCTGAGCGCTCAAATCTAAGTTATAAGGATACTAATAAAATAAATCCGCTAACTCTTGAGTATCTGCCAAATCTTGTAAAGGCAAATATCTTTACTAGCACAGGCTCTGAAGGAAAATTTAATGGAAATCTTGCCATAAGAAGAAGTGAAATGTCAGTTATTACTTCAAAGTCTCTATCTTATGTGAATGGAAATATTGATAAAATTAAAAATCAGGGAAATGTAAATGAAGACGGAAATCTTTTGGTAAATAATGCCGAAAACAAGATTCCTGATGGAAATAAAGTTAATGATAAGAATAATAGCACAAAGGATAATAATTCTATTTTAGGAAATAAGACAAGTAATAAGGATGTTCAAAATACAGATGATTTGACAGCAGCTGAAGCTTCTACTCCTGTTAATTTTAAGGGAGAGGTTATAGAAGTTATAGATGGTGGCAGTGTTAAATATATAAGAGTAAAAGTTACAGAAAGTGACTCAAGTAAATTTATGCCAGGAAATATTATTACAGTTAATACTTTTAAAAATCACAAGGTGAATGATCTTGTAGAAGGTAGTGGTATTTTTGGCGAAAACTCTTTGACAAATATTAATTTAAAATAATAAGAAGGGCTGTTTTATGACGGCCCTTTCAAATTTGGAGGAAAATTGGAATTTTTAAGTAGAACAGAAAGAATGCTATCAGCAGATGAAATAAAAAAGATAAATTCAAAATCTGTTTTGGTTTTTGGACTTGGTGGAGTTGGTGGTTCCTGTGTCGAGTCACTTGTCCGTGCTGGAATAGGAAAAGTTGGCATAGTTGATGGCGATGAGTATGAAATAACAAATGTGAATAGACAAATTTTTGCAACAAGAAAAACTCTTGGTATGCGAAAAGTAGATGCTTGTCAAGAAAGACTTTGGGATATAAATCCAGAACTTATAGTAGATAAATATGATTTATTTGTGACTGAAGATAATATAAGGGATATTGATTTTGAAAAGTATGATTATATAGTTGATGCAATTGACACAATTACATCAAAACTATTAATAATAAAAGAAGCTTACGATAAAAATATTAAAATTATTTCTGCTATGGGAGCTGGAAATCGCCTTGACCCAACAAAATTTAAGGTTTTAGACATAGAAAAGACAAAAAGTGATCCAGTGGCAAGAATTATGAGGAAAAAATTAAAAGATATGAATATAAAGAAGCTAAAGGTAGTTTGTTCAGAAGAACTTCCAATAAAGACAGGAGATAGGACTCCTGGTTCAATTTCTTTTGTGCCACCTGTTTGTGGTATGGTTATGGCGTCTTATGTAATCTCTGATATCTTAAAAAGTTGAAATGATAGTTAAAAAAACATATAATATTTAGCAGTAAGGAGAAGTCATGGATATAAATACACTAAATGATAAACAAAGAGAAGCACTTTTGGCGACAGAGGGTCCACTACTTATTTTAGCAGGGGCAGGATCTGGCAAGACAAAAGTTGTAACTTCAAAAATTGCATACTTAATTGAAAAATTAAATGTGCCGTCATGGAAAATTTTAGCTATAACCTTTACAAATAAGGCAGCCAAAGAAATGAAGGACAGAGTTCAGAAGTTAATTGATAGGGACATCTCCTCAATGTGGATAGGAACTTTTCACTCAATTTGTGTGAGAATCTTAAGAAGAAATATTGAAAGAATTGGCTATAATGGAAATTTTACTATTTATGATAGGGATGACCAAATAACTGTTGTAAAGGAAGCTATTGCTGAACTATCTATTGATAGAGATATTTATAAACCTAGAGCAATTATAAATGATATTTCTAACATTAAATCAGAAGGCATAAGTCCTATAGAATACATAGAAGTTAATAAGAACAATTTTTTCAAAGAAAATCTTGGGAAAATTTATAATTTATACGAAAAGAAACTTAGAAAGAATAACGCTTTAGATTTTGATGATCTTTTGATTAAGACTGTTGACATTTTAAAATCCGAAGAAGATATTAGAGATTTTTATAGGGATAAGTTTGAGTATATTTTTGTAGACGAGTATCAGGATACAAATAAAATTCAGTATGAACTTATAAAATTAATTGCAGGAGCAAAACCTAATTTAACTGTAGTTGGAGACAATGACCAATCAATTTACAAGTGGCGTGGTGCTGACATAAATAATATTTTAAATTTCCATAAGGATTTTCCTGGTGCAAAAATTGTAAAGCTTGAGCAAAATTATCGTTCAAGTCAAAAAATTCTTGATGTGGCAAATCAGGTTATTGAGCACAACACAAGTAGAATTGAAAAAAATCTTTGGACTTCAAGAGATGAAGGAAAGGATGTAGTTTATAGGGAATTCCCTCATTCAAATGAAGAAGAGTATGGAGTTGTCAATAAAATTATTGCCCTAAATTACAAGGGCGAAGAATTTAAAGACATGGCAATTTTATATAGAACAAATGCCCAATCAAGAGGTTTTGAAGAAGCCCTTGTGAGGGAAAGAATTCCCTATAAAATTGTTGGAGGATTAAAGTTCTATGACAGAATGGAAGTAAAGGATGTTCTTGCTTATTTAAGGATATTAAATAACACTGATGACAATGTAAGTCTTGCTAGGATTATTAATAGACCAAAGAGGGGAATTGGGGACACTTCTCTTTCTGATTTATTAGACTATGCAGATGAAAATAGGCTTTCACTTTATGATGTAATTACAAATATAGACGACTTTGAAGACTTAAATTTAAGAGCGAGAAAAAATATTAAGGAATTTGGAAGCATCTTAAAGATTTTAAAAGATAGAGCAGAAAATCTTTCTATAGGGAAACTTTTTGAAGAAGTTCTTTATGAAAGTGGCTATGTAAATGACTTAAAAAATCAAAATACAATCGAGGCAAAGACTAGACTTGAAAATATAGAAGAACTTCACTCAAATATTATGGAATATGACAGAGAGGGAGTTGAACTAGCTGAATATTTGAATACACTTTCTCTTTTATCTGATGTTGATAAAACTTCTGAAGACACTGGGGTTAACCTAATGACACTTCACGCAGCCAAAGGACTAGAATTTGGGACTGTATTCTTAGTTGGTCTTGAAGAGGGACTTTTCCCAACAAGTAGGGCTCTTGAAAGTGAAGAAGAAGTAGAAGAGGAAAGAAGACTCTGCTATGTTGGCGTAACTCGTGCCTGCAATAATTTATTTATTTCATCTTCAAGGACTCGCTCCATGTATGGAAAGCTCACTCCTGCCAAGAGAAGCAGATTTATAGAAGAGATGGAAGGCAAAATAGAAATTATTGAAGATAAAAAGAGAGAATTACTTGAAATCCGCGATTACAATGAGGAAAATACTTCAGTTACTAGACCTAAAAAATTCTTTGGTATGGACAAAAAAGTTGAGACAAATAAAAATTCTAGTGATGGAAAAAATATTAATGTTGGTGACAAAGTTAAACATAAAATTTTTGGCAAGGGAATGGTAGTCCAAAAGAAGGAAAAAAATGGCGACTATGAAGTTGTAATTTCCTTTGATAAAAAGGGTCTAAAGAGACTCATGCTCTCTGTTGCTCCAATAAAATTAGTTGACTAGGGGAAAATCATGGATGATAAAATAAAAGAGATGGATGAATTAATTTCTGAAATTGATAAATTAAATTACCATTACTATACTTTAGATGAGCCACTTTTATCTGATGCAGAATATGACAAACTCTATGACAGACTTGTAAACTTAGAAAATGAAAGTGGGACAGTTTTGTCCTATTCTCCAACAAGCAGAGTCGGTGGTGCAATTCTAGATAAATTTGTAAAGCACACTCATCTTGCAAGGCTTTACTCTATGGATAAGGCTCAAGGAGATGACGCACTTCTTGCTTGGTACAATCGAATTGTAAAGTTTGTGAAAGATTACAACTCTGAAAACATAAATAAACTACCAGAGCCAGAATTTATTATTGAATTAAAATTTGATGGTCTTACAATTAACCTAACTTATGATAATAAAAATCTTATTATGGCATCAACTAGAGGAAATGGAATAATTGGAGAAGAAATTTTAGAACAGGTCAAGACAATTTATTCTGTTCCACTTAGAATCTCTTATCCTGGGAAAATTGAAGTTCAAGGGGAAGGTCTAATGCCTCTTTCTGAGCTTGAAAGATATAACGAAAACAATGAAGAAAAATTAAAAAATGCTAGAAATGCAGCAGCAGGCGCTCTTAGAAATTTAGATTCTAAAGTGACAAAAAAAAGAAATCTAACAGCTTTTTTTTATAATGTTGGTTACAGTGAAGAAGAAATTTTTAAGTCAGATGATGACATAAAAGAATTTTTGAAAGAAAACAACTTTAAAGTTTCAAAATATAATTTTAAAGTAAAAAAGTTTTCTGAAATTATAGATAAGATTTGTGAAATAGGAGATAATAGAGATAAGCTTGATATTTTAATTGACGGAGTTACTATTAAAGTTAATGATATAGCAACTAGAAAGGCTTTAGGTTACACAAATAAATTTCCTCGCTGGGCAGTTGCTTATAAATTTGAGGCAGAAGAAATTTCAACAACTCTACTTGATGTAGTTTGGAATGTTGGTAGAACTGCTAAAGTTACACCTTCAGCAATACTTGAGCCTGTTGATATTGGTGGAGTTACAGTTAAGAGAGCGACATTAAATAATTATGATGACATTTTAAGAAAGAAAGTTAAGATTGGCTCAAGAGTTTTAATAAGAAGGTCAAATGATGTAATTCCAGAGATACTTGGAACTTTACCATCAACTAATGAAAGTAGAGAAATTGAAAAGCCAGAGACTTGCCCATATTGTGGGTCACACTTATATCAAGATGGAGTCCACATATTTTGTCCTAACACACTTTCTTGCGTGCCACAGCTTGTTTCAAGACTTACTCATTTTTCATCAAGAGATGCAATGAATATAGAAGGTTTCAGCGAAAAGACAATTGAAAAATTAATGGAAACAGTTGATTTGAAAGAAATTCCTGACATTTACAAATTAAAGTATGATGACATTATAAAAATAGAGGGTTTTAAGGAAAAGAGGACAAATAATCTTTTACAGGCTATTGAAAATTCAAAGAAACCACATCTTTCAAACTTTATTTATGCACTTGGAATTCCCAATGTTGGCATAAAAACAGCAAGAGATTTGGCTAATCACTTTAAAGGTTTTGAAGAACTAAAAAATTCTAATGAAAAAGAATTAATTTCAATTGGAGACATTGGAAATATTACAGCAAGAGAAATTGTAGAATTTTTTAATGACAAGAGAATTTTAGCAGCCATTGATGAATTATTTGAGCTTGGAGTAAAGCCAGTTTATGAAGATGAAGATGATACTCCAAAGCCACTTCTTAATAAGACAATAGTAATTACAGGTACACTTGATTTGCCAAGAAAGGAACTTGAAGAGAAATTAATTTCTCTAGGGGCAAAGGTCACTGGTTCAGTTAGCAAAAAGACAGATTATGTAATTGCTGGAGAAAATCCAGGATCAAAGTATGACAAGGCAGAGTCTTTAAATATAAAAATTTTAAGTTTAGAGGAACTTGATAAATTAGTAGGAGGTTTAAATGAATAAAGAAGATATAAGGCATATTGCAGATATTGCTCAAATTGATTTTACTGATGAAGAACTTGACAAATTTGCACCAACCTTTGAAGAAAATATTGAACTTGTAAATAAAATCAAGGAAATTGACACAGAAGGTGTGGAAAAAGTTTTTCAAGTAAATGGAACTGAAAATAATATTCGTGAAGATAAAACTGGAGAGTCTCTTTCACAAGAAGAGGCACTTGAAAATGTCGCTACTAAAAAATACGGTTATTTTAAACTTATTAAGTTTGTAGATTAGGAGGGACTCATGACTTTTAGCAATTTAAAGGCCTGGGAGATTGCCCAAGGGTATAGGAATAAAGACTTTTCTTGTGAGGAAGTTACAAGAGAATTTTTAGAAAATATAAAGGAAAAAGACGGCGAAATAAATGCCTACATCACTGTTACAGAAGACATGGCAATGAAAAAGGCAAAGGAAGTTGATGAAAAGTTCCACAATAGAGAAGAAGTGTCTCCTCTAGCAGGAATTCCAATTTCTATTAAAGACAATATTTCTGTAAAAGGTGTAAAAATGACTTGTGCATCAAGGATGCTAGAAAACTATACTGCTCCCTATGACGCAAGTCTTGTGAAAAAAATAAAAGAAAATGATGGCGTAATTCTTGGTAAGGTAAACTTAGACGAATTTGCTATGGGAGCTTCAACTAAGACTTCTTATTTTGGAGTTACTAAAAATCCTCTTGATACAACAAGAGTTTCTGGTGGTTCATCAGGTGGCTCAGCTGCATCTGTTAGTGCCAATATGGCAGCTATTTCTATTGGTTCAGATACTGGCGGCTCTGTAAGACAGCCTTCAAGTTTTTGCAAAACTGTGGGAATGAAACCTACTTATGGTTCTATTTCGAGATTTGGAATGGCTTCAATGGCTAACACTTTTGACCAAGCAGGCGTTATTGCTAAGGATGTAAGAGACTTAACTATGATGTTTAATGTAATTGAAGGACGAGACGAAAGGGACGCAACTTCTGTAGGAAATCCTGGACTTAAATACGACTTTGATTTTTCTGATGATGTGATAAAAAATCTTGAGGGCAAAAAATTTGCAATTCCAAAAACTTATTTAGAAATGGATTTAAACAAGAGGGTTCGAGCAGAACTTGATAAAGCCATTGAAATTTTAAAGGACAATGGTGCAAAAGTTGAAGCGTATGATATTGACTCACTTAATCATACAATTGAAACTTATAATATTTTAGTAAATGGCGAAATTGCATCTAATTTAGCTCGTTTTGACTCTATTCGTTATGGTCACAGAACAGATAAAAAATTCGAAACAATAGAAGAAATGTATCGTGCATCAAGAAGAGAAGGCTTTGGCGAAGAAGTTAAGAGAAGAATAATGATTGGGACTAATATTCTTTCGATGGAAAATGCCGATGAATTTTATTATAAAGCTCTTAAAGTTAGGGGACTTATAAAAAGAGATATGGATAGAATGTTTAAGGACTATGACTTTATGATTTGTCCAACATTCCCAGTTTTACCTTTTAAAATTGATGAAGAAATGAGCCCGATTGAAATGTATCAAGCTGATTTATTTACAATTCCTGCTAATATGGTTGGCTCTCCATCAATATCTCTTCCAATGCCAGAAGCTGAAGATGGACTTTCTGTTGGAATTGAATTTACAGCAAAGAGGTTTAAGGATAAAGATTTACTTCAAACATCACTTGCTTTTGAAAGGAGTTTAAACAAATGAAATATAAAACAATTGTAGGTTTGGAAATTCACGTTGAACTTTCCACAGAAACAAAGGCTTTTTGTTCATGCAAGAACTCCTTTGGAGATGAACCTAATACAAATGTGTGTCCAGTATGTTTGGCACTTCCTGGTGGGATGCCAGTTTTAAATAGAAATGTAATAAATTATACAGTAATGGCTGGTACTGCTTTTAACTGCAAGATTAACAACCAATCAAAATTTGACAGGAAAAATTATTTTTATCCAGACTTAACAAAGGGATTTCAAATAACACAAAATGACAATGCAATTTGCACTGACGGTTATCTTGAAATTGAAACTGATGAAGGAAATAAAAAAATTGGACTTTTCCAAATTCAAATGGAAGAAGATACTGCAAAGAGTCTTCACACTGAAGAAAATGAAACCCTTATGGATTATAACAGATGTGGTGTCCCTCTAATTGAAATTGTTACTAAACCAGATATCTCAAGTGGTAAAGAAGCACGTATATTCCTTGAAAAATTAAAGTCTACTTTAAGATTTTTAAATATTTCTGACTGCAAGATGGAAGAAGGCTCACTTAGATGTGACGTCAATGTCAACATTAAAGATATGGAGACAGGAGAAAAAACTGCAATAACCGAAGTTAAAAATCTTAACTCCTTCAGAGGAGTGGAAAAGGCAATTGACTTTGAAGTTGAAAGACATATAAAACTTCTTGAAAATCATGAGGAAGAAATTAGAACTACAAGAAGATGGGACGATGCAAAAAACGAAACAGTCCTTATGAGAGTAAAGTATACAGCAAGCGACTACAGATTTGCGCCTGAAGGAGACCTTCCAATAGTTCACATCACTGATGAAGAGATAAAAGAAATTGTGGGCAAAATGCCAGAACTACCAGGACAAATGATTGAAAGATTTGTAAATGAATATGGCATCACAAGAGAGGATGCTGAAGTTCTTTCATCATCAAGAGAGCTTGCCAAGTTCTTTGAAGAAGTTGCAAGTGATTTTAAAGACTACACGCTTCTTTCTAATTGGATTCAAACAGAAATTTTAAGGAGAGTAGAAATTTCTGATGATGAAGAATTTAGACTTCCTTTTGAAAATAAAGAATTTATTGAACTTTTAAATTCAATTAAGAGTGAAAAAATTAGTAACAATGCCGGCAAAAAAGTTCTTCGTCAAATGTTTGAGACAGGCGACGGTGCAAAAGAAATTATTGAGAGACTTGGTCTTGTTCAAATGACAGATGTTTCTGAAATTGAAAAAATCGTAGATGAAGTTTTAAATGAAAATGAGCAGTCAATTGTTGACTTTAAAGAAGGAAAGGACAGAGCTCTTGGTTTCTTAATGGGACAAGTTATGAAAAAGTCAAGAGGAAAGGCTAATCCAAAAGTTGCAAATGAAATGCTAGTAAAAAAATTAAAGGAAAGATAATTTAATAAATTTGATTTTAAGGTGTCGCTTATGGCACCTTTTTCTTTTGCAAATTTTTGAAATTCAAAAATTATTTGAAAATCCATAAAAAGATTTTTACAAAAATTTATTAGTATTGATATAATGAAGTCAAATAAAAAATTAAATTTTATATGGACACTCTTAACAAAGTTGTCATTAAAAATTCACAAATTTTTATTATAATAAAGCAGGTGATTAAATGTTTAAGATATTAGTAGTTGACGATGAAAAGAGTATAAGGGAAGTTATAAGAACTTATGCAGAGTTTGAAGGTCATGAAGTAGTAGAGGCAGGAGATGGTCTCGAAGCAATAGATAAAGTTCGCGAGGAAGATTTTGATGTTATTGTAATGGATATTATGATGCCTAAGCTCGATGGTTTCTCTTCCTACAAGGAAATTAAAAAGATAAAAGATATTCCAGTGCTAATGCTTTCTGCTAGGGATGAGGAATATGACAAATTATTTGGCTTTGAAATAGGGATTGATGACTATGTTACAAAACCATTTTCTCCAAAAGAACTTATGGCAAGGCTAAATGTAATTGTAAATAGAAATAATAAAATTGAAGAAAATAATACTATGGAATTTGAAGGTTTGAAAATTGATTTAGATGGAAGAGTTGTATTTGTTGATGATGAAATTGTTGAATTAACTCCTAAGGAATATGACCTTTTGGTTTATATGGTAAAAAATAAAAATATAGCACTTTCTAGAGACAAACTTTTAAATCAAGTGTGGGGTTATGACTTTTATGGGGAAGACAGAACTGTAGACACTCACATAAAAATGCTTAGAAATTCAATTAAGAATTACAGAAAATTTATTATTACTGTAAGAGGAGTGGGATACAAGTTTGATACAAGAAATTAAAGAAATAAGAAGAGTTAAAATTGACAAGAATAGCATCCTCTTTAAATTGTGGAAATCCTTTGTCTTTTTTGCTGGACTTATATTAATTTCTATTTGGCTTTTTCAAACAGTTTTTTTGTCAAGTTTTTATGAAACTATGAAAATTCGTGAGGTTACAAAAGTTGGCAATGAACTTAGAAGTGATTACAATTCTGAAGACTTCGAGACAAAGCTTTCAAATTATGCAAACACAAAGGGTCTTGAGATAAAAGTTCTTGATGAAAATGGTGCTTGGGTTTTTCCTTTAAGGTTGTTTGATGAATTTGTTGAAAGGCCAAGGATGATTTGGGAAAATTTCGACAAGTTTTTCGGCTCTCTAAAAAGGGATAACAGGACTTATAAAATTTATACAGTCAGATACGAAAATTTGAAAGATCCATCAATTATTTATGCAGGATACCTTGGCAATACTGACGGAGAAGATTATTATCTCTACATCAATTCAGTTTTAAAGCCAGTAGATGCAACGGTTGATGTAATAAGAAGAATTCTTATAATAATTTCTTTCTTGGCACTTTTTTTTGCATCTATAACTGCATATTTTGTTTCAAGAAGACTATCCAGACCGCTTTTTAGAATGTCAAATACAGCAAAGGAACTTGCCAAAGGAGATTATAAGGTTCAGTTTAGGAAGGGCGAATATACAGAAATTGATGACCTTTCTAACACACTTAACTATGCAAAAAATGAACTCACAAAGACTATTGAAATGAGAAAAGACTTGGTAGCAAATGTAAGTCACGATTTAAAGACACCTCTTACAGTTATAAAATCTTATGGAGAGATGATAAGAGATATTTCTGGTTCAAATGAGACTTTGAGGAATAAACACCTAGAGACAATAATTAGTGAGGCAGACAATTTAACTGCTCTTGTAAATGATCTATTGGATCTTTCAAAAATTGAATCAAACCTTGAAGAAATTAAGAAAGAAGAATTTGATTTAAAGGATTCAGTTTATGAGGTATTAGATAGATTTAAAATCAATAAAAATTATTCTGACTATAAATTTGAAATTGATTCACAAGGGGATACAAGAATTTTGGGCGATAGGTCAAAGATAAATCAAGTCATTTATAATTTGATTAATAATGCCATAAACTATTCTCCAGTAAACAAGGAAATTAAGTTAGTAATAAAGGGCGATGAAAATAAAACTGAATTTCATTGCATTGACAAAGGAATAGGGATAAAGGAAGAAGATATTAAAGGAATTTGGGATAGATTCTATAGAGTTAGAAATAATCACACTAGACCAGAAATTGGAACAGGTCTTGGTCTTTATATTGTAAAGACAATTATGGAACTCCACGGTTTTGAATATGGTGTATATTCAAAAATAAATGAAGGCTCTGATTTTTATTTTGTAGGAAATAAATAAAATTAAAAAATTTATTATTTTTAAGGTCGACTAGCAATAGTCGATTTTTTTATGGGGATTTTTAAGCATTATTTTCGTATTCACATTTTCAAATCGATTTAAAAATTAAAAATTTTTATGAACTCTTAAATTTTTAGTTTTTTGTATCAAAAATAAAACAAAATTTAATATAAAAGAAATAAAGAGGGCCGTTAGTCCTATTTTTAAAAAACTAATTAATATACTAGAAAATAGCGACTTTATGTAGTAAAATTGTCTTAGGTGGAGCAAAGTGGTTTAAAAAATCATATAAATGGAATAAAGTGGAGAATATTATGTTAATAGGTGAATTCAGACACAATCTTGACCCAAAGGGCAGAATTACAATTCCATCAAAATTTAGAGATGACCTTTCTGTTTTTGTAATGACGAAGGGTTTAGATGATTGCCTATTTTTATATCCAAAAGAGCAATGGGAGAAAATCGAAAATAAGTTAAAAGAACTTCCAATGACAAATAAAGCTGTACGCTCCTTTGTTAGAACTTTTTTCTCTGGTGCAATTGATTGCGTATTAGATAAACAGGGAAGAGTTTTAATTTCTGAAAATTTAAGAGATTATGCTAATTTAGAAGATAAATGTGTGATAATAGGACTTTCTAATCGCGCAGAAGTTTGGTCTGAAGAAAATTGGAATAAATACAATGAAGAGGAAGCACTTTCTTATGAAGAACTTGCTGAAAAGATGTCGGAGTTGGGAATATAATGGATTTTTCACATAAAAGCGTTCTATTAGATGAAACGATTAAAGGATTAAATGTTAGAAAAGGGAAAATTTATCTCGACGGCACACTTGGAGGCGCAGGTCACAGTTATGAAATTCTAAAAAAGCTTAATGGTACAGGACTTTTGATAGGAATTGACCAAGATATTGAAGCTCTAGAGGCTGCAAAAAAAAGACTTTCTGAATTTAAAAATGTGGAATTTTTTAATTTTAATTACATGAATTTTGATAAAGCTTTAGAGGAACTTGGAATAGATAAAATTGATGGCGTTCTACTTGATATAGGAGTTTCTTCTTATCAATTTGACAATCCAGAGAGAGGGTTTTCATATAGATTTGATGCACCACTGGATATGAGAATGGATAAGGATTTAGAAATTTCTGCAAAGGATATTGTAAATACATATAGTGAAGATGAAATCACTAGAATAATAAAAGATTATGGCGAAGAAAAGTGGGCTTCAAGAATTTCTAAATTTATTGGCCAAGAGAGAAAAAATAAAAAAATTGAAACAACTTTTGAGCTAGTTGAGATTATAAAAAATGCAATCCCTATCAATGCTAGGAGAAATGGACCGCATCCAGCAAAAAGGACATTTCAAGCCCTTAGAATTGAAGTAAATAAAGAACTTGATGTCTTAAAAAAGTCCATAGATAAATTTGTAGATAGATTAAAACCTGGAGGAAGAATAGCCATAATTACTTTTCATTCTCTTGAAGATAGAATTGTAAAAAATTCTTTTAAATATTTAGAAAAGGACTGTATATGTCCACCAAGTTCGCCAATATGCACTTGTGACAAAAAAAGAGAAATTAAAATAATAACGAGAAAACCAATTACTGCAAGTGAAGAAGAGTTAAAAGAAAATAATAGGGCTCACTCTGCCAAACTAAGAATTGCCGAAAAATTAGAGGTGTAAAATGGCAAAAAATTTAACTAAAACTTCAAATAAAAGTTATAATAGATATAAGAATCAACTTTTAAGCAATAAGCCTTTTATTTTTACTATGGCAATTGTTATAATTATTTTTACAGCAATTTTAATTTTGTATTCACAAATAGCTGGACTCGACAGAGAAATTTTAAAACAAAAGGCTGAAATTGATGAATTAAATAAAACTAAGATTACTCTTGTAGGCGAGATAAAAGCTGTTAAATCCTCAGCACAAATTGCTGAAGAAGCTATGTATAAGTTAGGAATGGTATATCCTTCCGAAGACCAAATAGTTTATATTGATTCAGAGGAAGAAGAAAATGTTGGAGATATTAACTATAACGTATTCTTGAGTCCAATTGTTTCTGTCCTTAGATCCTTTACAAGAGATTAGGGGGATATAATTGAAAAATAGTAATTTTAAAGCTAGAGATAAAAGTAAGAAAGGTGGATTTAAAAGGCAGGCAAATAATGCCAATAAATTCATATTTATATTTTTTATCTTTCTAGCTTTTTTATTTGTAGCATTAATAATAAAACTTTTATTTATTCAAATTGTCCAATCAGAGGAACTTACTATTTCTGCTTTAAATCAACTTACAAGAACTGAAGTAATAAATTCTAATCGTGGAATTATTTATGATAGAAATAAAAAAGAAATGGCAATTAACATAACAAAATGTAACGTCTTTTATAATATGGATTTTTTAAATCAAGGTAAAGATGAGTCTAACAGTGATTTTAAAGAAAGAAAAGAAAAGCTGTATGATGAAGATGCAAAAATTATTTCAGATGTAACAGGTTTAGAATACGATGAAATAAGAGATAAAATGAAGGGCGACAAAGTCGTTAGAGTTGCTACAAACATTGACAGAACTAAGGCAAGTGAGTTAAAAGAAATAAGAAGTAAAATTGCCAAGGAAAATCAAAATAATAAGAAAAATAAAAAATATAATTTAATGGCAATATCTATTGATGATGTAACTAGAAGACTTTATCCTTTTAATAATCTTGCTTCTTATATAATTGGATTTACAAATGATGAAAATGTTGGTCAATATGGGATTGAAGCAAGCTACGATGAAGAACTTTCTGGTATTTCTGGGAAAAATGTTTCTTTAAAGGACAATGCATCAAATAAAATACCTTTAACTGATGAAGAAACTTATGCACCTAAAGAGGGGTATTCAATTGTTCTTTCCATTGATTCAAATATTCAACAGTTTGCAGAAACTGCAGCAATGAATGCAAAAAAGGAAAATAAGGCTGACAAGGTTTCTGTAATAGTGCAAGACACTATGACTGGCGAAATTTTAGCAATGACAACTAAAGATGACTATAATCTAAATGATCCTAGAGCTCCAATAGGCGAAAAACAAGAAAAGGAATGGGACAAGTTAGATGATGATGAAAAAATGCAAGTTCTCTATGACAATTGGAGAGACTTTAATGTAAATGACCAATATGAGCCTGGTTCTACCTTTAAGCTTATAACAGCAGCTGCTGCCATTGAAGAGAATACATCTCAACCAGATTCACAATATTCTTGTGCTGGTGCAATGAGAGTTGGAGATAGGACATTAACTTGTACAAGCCATACGAGAGGTAAAAAAACACTTGCCAAAGCAATAGAAGAGTCATGTAATATGACTATGATACAAGTTGGTCAAGCTTTGGGGCCAGAAAAGTTTTTAAAATACATCAAAGCTTTTGGCTTTGGAAGAAAAACTGGAGTGGAACTTTATGGAGAATCAACAGGCATTATTCCTGCATCTGCAGATGAAATAAGTAAGGTAAAATTAGCCACTATGTCTTATGGTCACTCAATTGCTGTTTCTCCAATTCAACTTATAAATGCAGTTAGTGCAATCTCTAATGGTGGTTTTCTTAATAAGCCCACTCTTGTAAAGGAGTTGGTGGACGCTAATGGAAATGTAATCGAGAAAAAGAAAGCTGAACTTAGAAGAAGGGTTATTTCAGAAGAAACTTCAGAAAAGATGAAGTATATGATGAAGAGAGTAGTTGACAGTGGTACAGGAAAACTTGCACAAGTGCCAGGATATAAAGTTGGAGGAAAGTCTGGTACTGCAAATATTGCTACACCTACTGGATATTTAGAAGCTTATAACTCTTCTTTTGTTGGAGTTGCACCACTTAATGATCCAAGATTGACTGTGCTTGTTGTTGTAAATAATCCAAAGGGTGGTATTCTTGGTGGAGCTGTTGCAGCACCAGTAGTTCAAGAAATTTTAAGTAAATCACTAAATTACATGAAAATTCAAAAGACAGAAGAAGTTGATGAAAAGGAAGACTTTGTTTCAGTGCCAGATGTCGAAGGTTTATTATTAGAAGATGCAGGTAAAATTCTTTTAAAATCAGGTTTGAGGTTTAATACAAAAGCTGAAGGAGTAGAAAATTATTCAGTAGTTACTAATCAAAGTCCTTCACAGGGTTCTTATGTAATAAAAGATACTATAGTTGACCTTGCTGTTAATGATAGAGACAGTGGTATTCTCATAATGCCTGATTTATCTAAGAAGACTAGAAAAGAAACTGAATCTATTTTAAATTCAATGAATATAGAGTATAATATCAAAGGAAATGGCGATTTTATATCACAAAGCCCAAGAGCTGGCAAAAAATTAAGTGGCGAAGAGACTATTACTATTAATTATTCTAAGACAAATGATGAAGAAAATTCTGAAGTAAATAATAATGAGAATAAAGTAAATAGGAATCTAGACACAGAAAATAATAGTAGCTCAAAAGATAATAATTTTTATAATAAGAAAAAATCAACAAAAAAGAAAAAATCAGATAATATTAAGAATATAAATAAAGAAAGTAACAAAGAGGACTAGGACAAAAGTAAAATGAATTATATAGTAAATATAGGATTGGGATTAATTCTATCTTTAATATTTGGCAAGATATTAATTCCAATATTAAAAAGATTGCACGCTGGGCAAAGTATAAGAGAAGATGGACCACAAAACCACATGGTAAAAAGTGGAACGCCAACGATTGGTGGATTAATATTTTTATCTTCAGCTATAGTGACAACTTTAATAACTAGAAACTTTAAAACTTCTGTTTTTATGATACTCTTTTCTACCCTTGCCTTTGGAGCAGTGGGCTTTATTGATGATTATATTAAAGTTGTTAAAAAGAGAAATCTAGGACTTCGTGCTTATCAAAAATTATTTTTACAGATTTTAACAGCTGTAATACTAATTATTTATCAATATAATTCTAAAAATATGGGAACAGATTTATACATTCCATTTTTAAAAGATTATAGGTCAATTGGATTTTTATATGTTCCTTTTATAATTTTTGTAATTGTAGGTACAGTAAATTCAGTTAATTTAACTGATGGTTTAGATGGACTTTCAACAAGTGTTACTATTATATGTCTTTTATTTTTTAATATAGTTGCAATAAAGTTTCAAAGATATGAGATAGCAGCATTTTGCCTTGCACTAGCTGGTGCATTAATTGGATTTTTATTTTTTAATAAATATCCAGCTAAGGTATTTATGGGAGACACAGGTTCCTTGGCACTTGGCGGAGCAATTTCTGCAATTGCACTACTTTTAAACGTACCTCTTATTTTACCTATTGCAGGGGGAATATATTTTATAGAGACCCTTTCTGTAATTATTCAAGTTGTAAGCTTTAAGACAAGGGGAAAGAGAGTATTTCTAATGTCTCCACTACATCATCATTATGAGCAAAAAGGCTGGCATGAGAAAAAAGTTGTTGCAGTATTTTCATTAGTTGAACTTATACTTTGTATTATTTCTTATTTAATTTTATTTTAGGGGATAAAAATGATAGAAAAAATAGAAAATAAAAACATTCTTATTATGGGTTTTGGAGTTACAGGAAAAGCAGCTTTGAAATTTTTAAGGGAATTCCCATGTAAGATTTATATTTATGATAGCAATATTGACCTTCAAAAGTTAAAAATTGATGATGATTTTGTGATTTTTAAAGATGAAGATTTAGATAAAATTGACTTAATAGTAAAAAGTCCGGGAATATATCCTTTCCATGAACTATTAGAAAAAGCTAGAGAAAAAAATATAGAAATTATATCCGATATTGAACTTAGTTATAGGAATTTAAAAACTAATAATGTAGTTGCAGTTACAGGTACTAATGGAAAAACAACAACTACTACAATAATTGGAGATATTTTGAGGCGAAAGGCAAAGACTTTTGTTGTTGGAAATATTGGAAAAGGCATATTAGAGATTACTAAAGAAGCAAAAAATGATGATTATGTTGTAATAGAAGCTTCATCATTCCAACTAGAGGATACAAAATTCTTTAAGCCACATATTGCCATATTAACTTATGTAACAAGTGATCACCTAGATTGGCACAAGACTACTGAAAATTATGTTGATGCAAAATTTAAAATTTTTACAAACCAAGATAAAGATGATTTTGCAATTTTAAATTACGAAGATAAAGAACTTGCTGAAAAATATAATTTAAAGGCCGTAAAGTATTATTTTTCAATGAATAAGATTTCAGAGAAAGGAGCTTTCCTTGAAAATGGAAAAATTTACTTCAATGATGGCAAAGATACAGAAGAAGTTTTAGAAGTAAAAGATATAAAAATTCGTGGAGTTCATAATATAAAAAATATTATGGCTGCGATTATTGCTAGTAAACTTCTAAATATTGATACAGAAATAATAAGAAATAGCATAATATCCTTTACAGGTGTTGAGCACAGAATTGAATTTGTAAGAGAATTAGAGGGAGTAAAATATTATAATGACTCTAAGGGAACTAATCCTGACTCGACAGAAGTTGCAGTTGCAGCTATGGATGGAGATGTAGTTCTTATTGCAGGTGGATATGACAAGGGAGCAGACTTTGATGACTTAATAGAAAAGTCCAAGGACAAACTAAAAAACGTAATTCTATTTGGAGAGACTGCTGAAAAGTTTTCAAATTCATGCAAAAAATCTGCAGTTGAATTTTATATTGTAAAGGACTTAAATAAGGCTGTTGAACTTGCAAAGAAATTGTCAAAAGATGGAGATGATGTACTTTTATCTCCTGCATGTGCATCTTGGGATATGTATAGTGATTATGAAGTTAGAGGAAGACATTTTAAGGATTTAGTTAGAGAGTTGGTATAGATGAAACTAAAAAGGGAGATGAAAGATGTCGATTTAGTGCTTTTAATTACCATGATACTTTTAATAGTAATTGGTTTAATAGCGGTAACATCAGCGTCTTTTCCCACTGCAAAAAAATACAATTTGAATAGTTTTCATTATCTAATAAGGCAGGGAGTATTCCTAATTTTAGGGATTATATCAATGATCTTTATTATTAGAGTACCAAGAGGAGTAATATATAAAAACATAACTTGGCTATTTATATTAAGTGTAATATTAATACTATTATTGTGGACACCTCTTGGATATAACAAAAATGGTCAAAGCAGGTGGTTGGACTTTAAAGTTATTCCACTTAAGTTTCAACCTTCAGACCTTTTAAAATTAACATCAATAGTTTTCTTATCAAAATATCTTTCTAGAAATATTTACACACTTAGAGAGCCAAAAACTTTTTTAATAGCGGTAGCTA
>UMIY01043083.1_pt1 | contig 29805 bp, 31 predicted proteins | sample 1965921 | NCBI WGS metagenome assembly UMIY01 (sample SAMEA4836134, study PRJEB28245) | human gut metagenome | biome: gut microbiome; material: fecal sample | place: Denmark | collected 2008
TTCGGAGAACAGGATAAGTTTTATATAGAAAACCATCACGAACCAATCATTTCGGAAGAAGATTTTGAAAAAGCTCAAGGTATTAGATTAAGAAGATCAAAAAACAGAAATACCGTTGCTAATAATGGCGGTAAGAGAGAAAAGTATTCAAGAAAATATGCTTTCAGCAGTATGCTTGAATGTGGATTTTGCGGTTATAATCTTTCAAGAAGAAATTGGCATTCGAGTTCAGAATATACAAAAGTTATATGGCAGTGTGTCAATGCTACTAAAAACGGAAAGAAGTATTGTCCGCATAGTAAAGGGATTGAAGAAGAAGCCATAGAAAAAGCATTTATGGAAAGCTATCGTCAGGTATGTCACAATAATGTGGAAATTACCAATGAATTCCTTAAAACTGTTGAAGAAGAATTGAAAGATAACAGTTTATCTAAAGACCTGAAGAAGATAAGTAATCAACTTGATAAGATACTAAAAAAAGAAAAGGATCTTGTTGAGTTAAGGCTGAATGAGTCAATCAGCATGGATATATATCAGGACAAGTATAATGAAATAGCTATTAGCAAAGAGAAATTACTTGCAGAAAAAAGAACTTTAGAAGTAACACTCACTGATGAAAAAGCGTTGAAGAAAAGGCTTGAGGGATTTAAAAAATTACTTGAATCCAATAAATATCTTGAGGAATTTGATAGAGCTGTATTTGAAAGTATAGTGGATAAAATCATCATTGGGGGAACTAACGATGAAGGCGAAATTGATCCTGCAATGATTACTATCATATACAAGACCGGGAAAAAAGATTCTCAGGACGGGAGATTATTTAAGAGCAGAAGAAAAAATGCTAAGGAAGTCAATGAGAAAGCTGACAGTAAATTGTATCCTCAATCAAGCGACGAGGTTAATAATTTGTATTCCTATCCTATTGACAACACATGTGGAGACGGTAGCACTTTTGTCCAAACTCGATATCGATAAGCACATAGATATTCAAATTGAGTTGGATGAGATGGATTTGACAAGTGCTGAAAGTAAGGCAACATATGCTCAAATCAAATAATATGTTTATTTATAAACTTTTGTTAGTATTGGGAATGTACTGTTTGGTTGGTAGAGGTACATAATGAACAAAAAATTTCCAACATATATGATACATGTAGAAGAGAAAATCAAGAAAAACTGTTTGAAAATTTCAGAAGAAAGTCTTGGGTTAACGGTTAACGATATAAAAAACGGAGAGGACTTGGTATTATAATGATTCAAATGATGAGTTTTATTGTAATTATGATTTCGACTGAAAAAGCCTTAAAGAAAACTTTTGATAAAAGTGGAAATAAAGTGTAATACAAACACCAGTTTGTAGTGCATTAGACTTTTACAATCAAACAACATTCCCCTTGCCAACTTCCATCCTGCGACGAGCGTGCAGACCTACTGCCTGATGTAGGGTTATAACTAGGGTAGTCTTGACATATGTGAAGACGGTGGTATTATTGTCCAAACTAAACACAGACCAACATATTGATATAGAAATCGGAGAAGAATTATCTGAAAAAGATTTTTCAAAAGATGCAACTTATGGAGAAATCAAAAAGTTAGTATAAGATAAATATGGGTTAAAAATTTCAATCATATATATTGCACAAATAAAAAGGAAACATGGTCTGATAAAAAGAGAAAATTACAATATTAGCAATAAAGAAAATCAAAGAGTACCAAATTGCCCAGAAGAGAAAGAAAAAGCAATATAAGATGGTTTAGAGTATTTTGGAATGATTTAAATAATATCTAAGATTGAGAATTTTAAAATTAAGATATTAAAAACTAATGAAGCCTTGCAAGAAAAGACAGATTAGGATAGTGAAATAAACAAGGCTATGATAATTGACAAATTGCATATAAAATTATAGAACAAAAATCATAAGATCAAATAACAAAGGAGCCTAACATGAATCAAAAAGAAAAAATCCTAGAATCATGGATTATGGTGGAGCATTTATCGGAGGGAGATATTAATTTAAGAGACAAGAGTATTTTAACTTTTCAAGATCTTAAAGATTATGATTTCTATGATGCATTTAAGAAAAAGATCAAATATCTTAATTTAAATCCATACCAAAAAGGTGGGATAGTTGTATATTTTGATATTTTCAAATTTACAGAAGTAATTGAATTTTTGAGAGATAAATTCAATCTTCCAGTATCCAATCAAGAAATCACTTTAGGAAACAAATTTTCATTTGCACTGTATTTCGATAAGGATTTGCAGATAAATAATGATATGACTTTTTTAACAGAAAGCTTTTATATTAGAAACTTTCATAGAATTCCTTCGGAAAAAGAGTTTAGGAAATATGATGAAGATTTCAACAAGAAAATTCAAGAAGTATTTGAATGTCCAGAGAATAAACCTTATAAAGATTGGTTCAATAAGGCTATACTGCACATTTTAAAAAACAATAAAATAGATATTAATAATTGTAGAATGAAGCCTTTGAAAAATTTGGAGAACGATGCAATTAATCTACATTCATTTTTCATTAATGATTTGCAAAAGGCGAAATCTGTTCATTCGAAAAACTTGAATGATTATTTGCTTGGGAATTGTTCAAATAGAAAAGACTTAGATAGTAGAATCACTTCTCTTAAGTTTAATAAATATATTTTTACAGAGATTTTACAGCCAAACAACTATCCTTTGTCTAGATTTCCGAGTAATATACAATATGCACCATCTTTTATGCAACAAGTCGCAATCAATTTGTCGTTAGGATATGATTCTAATAATATGAGAAGTGTAAATGGACCTCCAGGAACAGAGAAAACAACACTTTTGAGAGACATTTTTGCACAATTATTAGTAGATCAATCCTATGAAATCACAAAACTAAACAACAAAAAAATTACGGGAAATGACGAGACTGTTTATTGGGAAAACGGATCACACAAAGCTTCAATTGGTATACTTCCAGCAAAAATAGCAGAAAATGGGATTATTGTTGCAAGTTCTAATAATGGAGCTGTAAAAAACATTGTAGATGAACTCCCACTGATATCCGAAATCGACAATTCATTGGTAGATGAAATAAAAAGAATAGATTATTTTAAAGACATTTCTAATTCTAAACTTTCAACAGAATGGGTAGAAGAAAATGGAAAATATATAGAGAAATTAGAAGCCGAGAAACAATTAGATGAAAAATTCTGGGGATTGTTTTCTCTTGAAGGTGGAAGAAAAGAAAACATGCAGTACATAATTACTGCATTAAAATATGTGGTTGATGATTTAAAAAACAATTATATTTCTGATAATAATGTCTATAGTGAATTTGAGAAAAAATACAATGAAGCATTATCTTATAGAAATAAGAGACAAGAGATATCGGATAAATACTTCTTTTTAGAAAAATTTGAATACGAATTATTAAACAAAAAATCAAAATTCAGTAAAAATGTAAAATTCAGAGAAAGCGAGTTCAGTAATTTAAAAAATAATGTTAATTTGAAATTAGAAGAATTATATTTGAAAAAAAGTCATTTTAATCAAAAAGTAAATGAATTGAAGAACGATTCGTCAAATATAAGTGAAAATAAAAAAATGATTGAAAATAGCATTGATGTCCTCAAATTACAAAAGCCAGGATTTTTCCAATTCAGTAGGAAAAGAACATATAATGAGCAGATGAGGAAATACTCTGACGATTTAATAAAAATATTAGACCAAGAAAGATCGACAAAATTAAAGATAGATGCTTTTATAAAAGATTTAAAACATATCGAAGATCAAATTTCTTATCGAAATAAGCTTATCGAAGATAAAAATTCAGAGATTGTTCAAGCGATGCAAAATGAGGATAAAGAGATCAAAAAACTAGAAGTAAAAATAAGAGATATGAAATCTGTATTAGTAAATACAGATGTTAATGTGTTAGATTTTTCATTGCCATATGATGATTTGCAAATGAGTAATCCTTGGTTTGATGAAGAGTATCGTAGAATTCAGTCTGAACTATTCATAGTTGCACTGAAAGTTCGCAAACAATTCTTATATGAAAATATAAAAAATATTGAAGCTGCAACTAGAATATGGAACAAACAACAAAATTACTTGGATAAAAATATTATTATACAAGAAGCGTGGAATTGGATTAACATGACAGTTCCAGTTATAAGTTCCACATTTGCAAGTATGGGAAGGATGTTTTCAAATATTCAAGCAAATTCTTTGGGACATTTATTCATTGATGAAGCAGGACAAGCCTTGCCTCAAGCAAGCGTTGGCGCGATTTTTAGATGTAAGCATGTTATGGCAGTTGGAGATCCAGCCCAAATCAAGCCAGTTTTAACATTAGACTCATATATACTTAGTTTATTGGGGAAAAATTATAAAGTTGGACAAGCTTATCTATCAGAAGATGCATCTACTCAAACTTTGATTGACAGTGCTAGTCAATATGGATTTTACAAAGATATCAACAATCTTGAAGATTGGATAGGAATTCCTTTATGGGTACACAGACGTTGCAAGTATCCAATGTTCAACATATCAAATGAAATCTCTTATGGTGGTAACATGGTTCAAGGAAATAAATCAGACGGAAAAGCAGAATGGTATGATGTTGGAGGATCTGCGGATAATAAGTATGTAAAAGAACAGGGTGAATTATTGGTAGAAAAAATCAAGAAATTAGCAGAAACCAATAAAGACATTCTAGATAAAACTAAGAAAGACCAAGTCTATGTAATATCGCCGTTTAAAAATGTTGCGTATAATTTATCCAGAAAACTTGCAACAGATCTCAACTTTACAAGATATGACAGTAAATACCGTCCGACAAATGTAGGAACAGTACACACATTCCAAGGAAAAGAAGCACCAATAGTATTCTTGGTTTTAGGGGCAGATGAAAAAAGTAAGGGAGCTGCAAACTGGGCAATGGGATCTAAAAATCCAAACATAATGAATGTATCAGCAACTAGAGCCAAAAAAGAATTTTATATAATTGGAGATAAAAAGCTGTACTCAAACTTGTGTAGTGATGTTATATGTAAAACGATAAACGAAATTAGCAAATTTAATTCAAAACCCCAAAAAAGCTAACATAAGCAAAATCTCCCGAAACACTCGGGAGATTTTGCTTGTTCCAAAGGAATATATGTATGAAGTGGCAAAGTCAACCAAGAAACAGTTTGCTATTCTTAAAAAACTGATGAATGATAAAGAGGTTGATACGGTTATCAACGCTTGTGATGTAGGTCGTGAAGGAGAAAACATTTTTAGATTGGTATATAACGTAGCTAAATGCAAAAAGAAGATGAAACGCCTTTAGATTTCATCTATGGAGGATAGTGCCATTAAAGAGGGTTTGGATCATCTAAAAGACGGATAGGACTATGACAATCTCTTTGAATCGGCACAGGCGAGAGCCATTGCAGACTGGCTTGTCGGAATGAATATAAGCAGACTCTATTCTTGCCTATATAAGTAAAATTATTCAGTTGGCAGAGTGCAGACACCGACTCTTGCCATGATTGTAAAAAGAGATGATGAGATAGCTAATTTCAAGAAAGAGAAATACTATACAGTGGAGCTATCTATGGATGGTTTTACACTATCAACGGATAGAATTGATGATGAGGTTGCTGCTGAATAGCTAATCAATTTAGTAGGCGATAAGATTGAAATTACTGATATTATTCAGAAAGAGAAAATTACAAATTCTGATTTGCCTTTCGATTTGACAATGCTTCAAAGAGAGTGCAACAAGCATTTCGGATACTCCGCCAAACAGACACTTGATTATACTCAAAGTCTTTATGAGAAAAAGCTTATCACCTATCTAAGAATAGACAGCAGATGTCTTACCGAAGATATGATTGTAAGTACGGTCAATAACATTTTGGGTAAAAATGACTTTGATACAGGGCGTATCAAGATGGTATTTAACTCTAAAAAGGTTATGGATCACCACGCTATTATTCCGACAATCAGTTCATTAAAGGAAGATGTTTCTAAGCTTCCTCTAAGCGAAGCTAAAGTTTACTTTCTTATATCCGATAAATTTCACGCAAGTGTAGGTTATCCACTCATTGAAAATACAACAAAGATTGTAGCTTCATTTGACGGTTTTGAATTTACAAGTTCAGGCAAGGTAATTAAGTATGAAGGCTTTAGCAAATACCTTAAAGAATACAAATCAAAAAAGAATGAAGATACTGTATTGCCCGATGTAAGTGTTGGTGATGTTTTAAGCATTGAAAATAAAGAGATTAAAGAAAAATTTACCTAACCTCCAAAACACTTTACGGAAGATACTCTCTTAAAGTCTATGGAGATTGCAGGAAATGATGCCTTAGAAAAGGGTGTAGAGGTGGAAAGAAAAGGTCTTGGCACTCCTGCAACAAGGGCAGGGATTATTGAAAATTTATTCTTTAAGGGATTTGTAGAAAGAGATAAGAAAAATCTTATAGCCACTCATAAAGGAATTAGCCTTGTAACGATTGTAGCGGATAGCTTTAAGTCGGCAGAAACGACAGCGAAGTTGGAAATGGAATTATCGGATATTGCTCAGGGAAAATCTTCAAAGGAAGAATTTTTGAAAGATATTGAAAATAAGATAAAAGAGGCTGTTCTGACATATAGCAAGTAAGTAGGGACTAATCTCAGAGTAGAAAAAATATCTTAAAAGTGCTATAATATTTTGTAGGAAAAGTAGGGCGAAAGGAATTAGTCATGAAAGATACATTTATGGATACTGCTAAAGTTATGTCAAAAGGACAGGTTACTATCCCGAAAAAGATAAGAGAACTTTTGAACTTAGAAAATGGGGACTATGTTACTTTTGTTGTAACTGAAGGGAAAATACAAATTGTTAATTCGAAAACTTTTATAGAGGATAATATACAGGATAGGAAATGAACTATAGATGTGAGATTCCAATAGGAGGAATTTATGAATAAAGAAAAGGCTAATTTGCAAAATATAAATACAGAGAAAAACAACAATCCGTTTGAAGAGATTGTTATAATTGTAGAAAATGCAAAAGAGCGTGCATATAGAAAAGTTAATGAAGAGCTGATTTTGATGTATCAAGAGGTAGGGAAATACATTAGTGAAAAACTAAAGAGGCATCTTATGGATCCGGTTTCGTTGACAAAGTAGCTAAATTTTTCTCTACTAACTATCCTGAATTAAAGGGCTTTAATCGTAGAGGACTTTACAGAATGAAGCAATTCTACGAGTTGTACATTGGCGATGAAAAAGTGTCAACGTTGTTGACACAATTGAGTTGGTCTAATCATTTGAAAATAATGTCTGGATCTAAAAGTAAAGAAGAAAGAGAATTCTACATTACCTTAGCAATTAAGGAGAATCTAACTCATCGAGAGTTGGTAAGACAGATGGACAGTGGCTATTATGAACGTTATATGCTTTCAAATAGTAATAATTTACCCGCTATACAAAGAGCAAAACAGGAGACGCATAATTTGTTTATGGACAGTTATGTATTGGAATTTCTTAATGCTCCCAAGATTGGAAATGAAAGAGAATTTCAGAAGTCAATTCTTGAGAATCTGAAGAACTTTATTTTAGAAATTGGAAAAAATTTTTCCTTTATAGGTAATGAGTACAGAGTACAGGTCGGAAATCATGACTACTATATAGATTTGTTATTCTATCATAGAGGATTATCCTGTTTGGTTGCTTTTGAACTTAAAATTGGAGAGTTTAAACCAGAATATGTTGGTAAAATGAACATATACTTGGAGGCACTGGATAGAGAAGTGAAGAAACAAACCGAAAATCCAAGTGTAGGAGTAATCCTTTGTGCCTCTAAAGACGATGAGGTAGTAGAATTTGCATTAAGTAGAAGCCTTTCACCTACAATGGTATCTGAATATAGGTTAAATTTGATAGATAAGAGTCTCTTACAAAGAAAACTAAAAGAATATATAGAAATTGTTGAGGAAATAGAAGAATAAATTTTTGAGGAGATATAGTAAATGATTAGTGTTTTAAAAGACTGGTTACCAATGGTTATTTCAATTATTGCTATTATTGTAAGTGTTAAAATGAATAATAAGAATAAAATACAAGAACAGAACTACAATAATAGTATGCTTAATTTAGAAGAACAAAAGAATGCATTGCATTCACAAGAAAGAAGGACCGATGAACTATTTATGAAATTAAATAGTAGATCAAATTTAATTCCTTTTTTTCATATAGTGCTAGATGATTCTAAAATAGAAAAGATTGAAGGAGAGAAAAAATAAAATTAACTATTGGGATAATTAATATTGGAAAGGAAGCAGCAAATAATATTGAGATTTATCCTATGGGAAATGGATTAGAAAATTATTTTGTTACAGTAAATGAACAGCACAACAACTATTTCTTGTGCGACTATCTTAGCAAGTATTACGCAATGTCTGGAGATTTAGTAGAATTTAGTTTAATGAAAGAGATACCATTAGAAAATGGAGGTAAAATCAATAATTTTATTAGGTTTAAAGTTCGATTCAAAGATCTTTTAGGGAATTTGTATGAACAAGAATTTGAATTCGGATATGATAACTATTTGGTAAAAGGATATAACTTAAAAAATTCTTCTAGTATACCATTATTAATAGAAGAACAGTAGTGGGAAACTATGAAGAGTACGAATTTAATGAATAAGTAACTTTTGTTGAGGCGATTAGAGTAAAATCTAACCACTTTTTTTGTTTGTAAAAAAGAAGGAGGTAAAAATACGAATAAATGATTTTCATAACATTTTGGAGCTTGTAAAACAGGATATTCTGCAAAGTGAAGCAGAATATCTGAAACTCTTAAAAGTTGTCGGAAACAATCAGAGATACGACTTTAGAAGTCAGTTAAGTATCTATGATAGAAATCCTGAAGCGACAGCCTGTGCCAAGTTCGACTACTGGAGGGAACGCTTTAACCGAACGGTTATGCGAGGGCAGAAAGGGATACCAATTTTAGAGGATTACGGCACATATAAAAAGGTGGACTATATCTTTGATATAAGCCAGACAGTTTCAAAAAACAGGGATGTCAACGAGGTCAATCTTTGGAGATTTGATAAAGAAGCTCATCAAGATGTCTTAAAGGAAATGATAAAAAGCGAGGGCTATGAGGAAAGTGAAAGCACACTTGAAAATATCTTTTCTTTAAGCAGACTCTACGGTGATTAAAAAATAGATACCTTAATGAATGAACTTAGAGTAGCGGATGAGTATAGAATATCATTTACCAAGTTTGTAAGGGACTCGGTAAGCTATGCGGTAGCTTCAAGATTTAAGTTAGATTATCCGATGGATAACGAACTTTTAAGAGAGAATTTTCAAAGACTTGATAGTATATCTCTTATGAGTCTTGGTGAAACCGTATCGGATATTAGTGGGAATATTATTGATGAAACCATTCAGAAAAGTAAAGAACTTGATAAAGAGGTTTTAAGAGGTAAAGAAGCAGAATATAATAAGATTAGAGAAGAAATTGAGGAGGTAGAAGAAAATGCACATACTGAGTATTTAGAAGAGGTTACATCTGATGAATTTGATAAAATTGTGGATAAGCTTTTGGATATGCTTTCATTCATGCTTATAAATTATTTTGAAAATTATGAATTTGGATCAAGAAGTGATGTTTTACAGTCATTTTCATTATTACCCCCAATAGTACGATATAAGGTGCTAATATTTTTATACAGCAAATATCCTAACAATGTACATGTTGTTGATAAATTAGCATTAGCAATTGTTAAAGCATTTAGTAGAGAAGAAGCCATTAGATGGACTGATGAAGAAAAAGATAACCTGATTAATTTAGATGTGATGTCAGATAAGGGATTTGCTGAGATTGAAAAAAATAAAGGGATAGAATTTGCAAAGCTAATTAGATTTAATTCGCCTTATAAAAATATGTATGAGTTGTGCATTGATAAAATTATGAAAATCGGAAATGAAATAGATTCAAAAGGCCATTTATACATTGATGTTGAAAGTGCATTGCCGTATTACAAGCAATATGGAATTATAGATGGGGACAGTGAAGAAATTAAGGAATTTAATGATATTATGGATTTTTTATATCTTGGCAGAAGAACAAAATTAGATAGTTTTATTAAACTAAAAGAGCCATATACAGCTCTAAATGTAATTATAGGGGATAATAATATAGATGAGAGTATTTAGTTATAAAAGACTATTCAAAAAACTTATTGATTTAGATATGACAAATAATGAATTGATGGAAAAGGAAAAAATAAGTAAAAGCACATTTTACAAAATGAAGAATGGGCAGAATATAACGACGGATGTTTTACTTAGAATTTGCAATACTTTGGATTTTGGTATTGAAGAAATTATGGAGTGTAGTGATGAATATAGATAGTGAAGAATTTGAACCAATATTTATGGATATTAAGGAACGATACCTATCAGGTGTAAATTTCCCCAAATTAATAGTTGGAACAGGGCTTTCTATTGCAATGAATATTCCGGGAATGCCAAAATTGGCTGAAAAATTGGAGGAATCGTTTGAAAGTATCGGTGATTTAGACTTACAAGAACAGTGGAACAAATATAAAGGGAAGATCAAAGATGAAGGATTGGAAGCAGCCTTATTAGATGTTTCAATAAGTGAAGAATCGTTTGTGGAAACAATTCGAGAGATAACGAGTGAATTTATTTTAGATGAAGAATATAATCAGCATTTTAATATATTAAATGAAATTTCCGGATTTGAAAAATTATTAAAGTACCTATTAGGAACTGTAAGTGTAAACAATCAAGTAATCGATATAATGACTCCTAATTATGACAGAATTATAGAACTAATTTGTGATAAATTAAAACTATCAACTACATTAGGGTTTTCGGGGAATATGTATCAAACTTTTAATGAAAATATACTAAAGCAACCTTATGATTTTTTTTCTAAGAGCGTTCCTTTAGTAAGATTATTTAAGCCACATGGATCAGTCAATTGGATAAAAAAGAATAATAGGGAATATCAGATTAATGATTATCAACTGCTAAAAGATAACAAGCGGTATATAGATATTATTGCACCAGGCAGTATGAAATATAAGTCAGGAATGATTAACAGTATTTTCAGATGTCATAGAGAAATTTTTAATGAATTGATAACAGACTCTAAAAAGAATTTTTCTATATTTATTTATGGATATGGTTTTAATGACCAGCATTTTAATACAGTATTTGAGGATACTCAAAAGGATGTGGTTGTCTTGACAAGAACGATAAAAAAATCTTTTTTAGATAGAACAATGAAAAATGAAAATTGGACTTTATTTTATAAATATGAAGAGAAAGAAAGCGGTACAGAAGAAGGAAGTTATATGGTATATAAAGGTAAAAAATATAATATAAATAAGGAATTATGGGATATAAATGTATTTTCGGAAACTTTTTTAGGATAGGAGAAAATTATGGAAGATATTCAAAAATATTTAAATCAAGAAGTTGGAGTTGTTCAAAATGTTGATACCAAGAAAGTATCTGTATCAGTAGAAAAGGAAGAAATTTTAAATAGGCTAAAAATAAATGATATAGTTGTTTTAACTGGAAATAATGCAGATGAAAAACTAATTGGAATAGTAACTAGGGTGAGCAAAAAGAGAATTGATATTGATGATGAAGAAACTGAAGAACAAGAGTATTCATATAACTTTTGCAATATAACTTTAGTAGGTACATTTTATAAAAAATTGTCTTCAATTAAACAAAATATTTTCAAAAGAGCAGTGAACACTTATCCTGAAATCAATAGCAAAGTTTATTTGGCAGATGGTAAAGCTCTCTCTATTATTATGAACTCTCTTGAAAATGATATATCTTCAGAAAAAAGATTAATAATTGGCAAATATGCAAGTAATAAAACTGTTGAAGCTATTTTGGATGGAAATAGATTTTTTCAAAGACATGCAACAATAGTAGGAAGTACTGGAAGTGGAAAATCTTTTACTGTAGCAAATATTCTTGAAAAAGCAAATGAGTTGGAGCACGCTAATTTAATTGTTTTTGATTTGCATGGTGAATACAATGAATTAAGTTATGCTGAACAGATAAAAATTTGTGACTCTGAGGATGGGTTACATATTCCTCTGTGGTTTTTTAATTATGAGGAAATTCATTCATTGTTTATTGAATCTTCTGAAGGGACATCTACAAATCAAAGGGCAGCAGTAATTAAATATATTTTAGAGCATAAGAAAAGGTATCTTGAAGAAAATATGACTGAATTTTCATCCAGAATAATTACAGCAGATACGCCGATTCCTTTTTCAGCAAAAGGGTTAAAAGCATATTTAGAGGATGAAAATATAAAGGAAGAAACAACAGGAGAAGTATATAAAACCGGAGATAAAAAAGGACAAGCAAAGACGAAACAAGGTCAATACTATGGGAAATTAACAAACCTTATTACGAGACTTCAGACAAAAATAGATGATAAAAAATATGGGTTTGTATTTAATGAAGATAATACTGTAAGAGCTGACTATCTGAAAGAATTTGTTGATAAAATAATGGGACTAGATAAAAAAGTAAAAGTAATAGATTTATCAGAAGTCCCATCAGATATGTTACCTATAATAATAGGTATTGTAACAAGGTTGGTATATGAAGTTCAATTTTGGATGTCGCCTAAAACAGATGAGACTCGACATCCTATAGCCTTCATTTGCGATGAAGCACACTTATATATGCCGAGAGATACAACGAAATTGAAAGCGGTTGAGAATAAATCGCTGGAGATATTTGAAAAAATATCTAAAGAGGGGAGAAAATATGGTGTTTCATTGGTGATTGTTTCTCAAAGACCTGCGGAATTAAATTCTACTATAATATCTCAATGCAACAATATTATAAGTTTGAAAATTACGAATGATAGAGATAAATCGGCAGTAGCAACTATGTTAACTGATTCATTGGTAGGTTTGGTTGAAACATTACCTAATCTTGATGTTGGAGAATGTATTGTTATTGGAGATTCAATTAAATTACCTACTAAAATTATTTTAGACAAACCTAAGGAAGAGCCCAAAAGTTCAACTATTGATTTTTGGGACAGATGGATAGATGGAAAAGGTACAGTTTTCAATATTGCTGAAGCAATTAAATGTATGATTAAACAGACAAGGTAGGGGGAGAAGAGAATATAGAAAACTATCTTTACATCTCCTTACCCATATAAATTCCATAATTTTTTCGTATCTTGTAAAGCTCGTCCATAGTAGATTTTGAGGAAGAATACTCTTGCATGAGAGTATTCTTTTTTTCTTGTAATTTATCAAGTCTGTCTAAAATATCCTTTGAATTTGGGAGCTTGGAATAGGATTTTTTAAGCTCTGAGAGAGCATTTCCTTATCAATAGCCTTGATTTTCTCTTGTATATTTTGCCTTTCATCGGCTGCTTTTTGAATATACTCGTCAAGCTGTTTAACGGATTTAATGCCATGTTCTCTGATATAAATAACAGACTCAGCCATTGTATTAAGGTTATGTTTGGTTGCCCAATATTCGTAGCCTTTGCTTTCTTTTACTTTAACATTTGTGTTCATGTCAATAACATTGCCGATGCGTTTTTTGACGGCAGGAGTCTTGATAAACTCTCTTTCTGCAATTCGTTCTTTTAATCTTTCTTCGGTATAATCTTCTCCGATTGTTTTAGTCCTTGTAAATCTCGCCTTATCTTTTGGCTTAAAAGCAATGTGCTTACCGTATTTGATTTCATAGCCAAGATCAGCCATCTTCTTTAAAAATTCGTCCCAGTACTTTGACTGTTTTATCATTCTGTCAATGTCAAATTGAAGCCTGCTTTTCCAAGAAGTCCCATGCTTTGCCTGTTCGTTTTCATACCAAGATTTACCGTTCGTCTTATACTTTTTCTTATAGCTTTCGTAGTATTCGTCAATGACAGATAGGTTATTTTCTTTGCATAACTTATCGCTCTGATAACGGATTCTATGATAGCTTTTCTTGTTAGACTGGTAGCACCTACCTGTTACCATATTTACATTATTAAAGATGATGTGATTGTGGATATGCCCCTTATCTATGTGAGTAGATAAGATAAATTCGTACTCATCTTTGAGTATCTTCTTACACAGCTCCATACCAATCTGGTGAGCCAATTCAGGACTTGTTTCTCCCGGTAAAAATGATTGAATGAGATGTCTTGCAAGAACGGTTCCTTTTGTTCCTGTGTCATTTCGTGTCCTTAAAAACTGAGTGTGAGCAGTTGATTCGTGGCATTTATGAGTGCTTACTAAAAGCTGCTCGTCTGTTTTATCTCCATTTACAATGTAGTCGATAGCAAGATTAAGAGTTGATTTTATTGGGTGTATTTTTGTAATAGCCATTATTATTCACATTCCGTTTCAGATGTTCTTTTCAGAAGTAGTGAATGAATTTGCCAAAGCTCTTTTGAGAAATGTTCAATATCTTTTTTTATATCACTGATGTCCTCTTTGTAGATTACACCTGTCGAATTTACTCGCTTTGCAATCTGATTGATATTGTTTGTTGCATTAGAAAGTAAGCCTTGTAAATCTCTGAAAGGCTCTAAATCCACTTGATAAATTTCCTTTTCCAAAACGCATTTGCGGATGAAATGGCTCATATTTCTGCACTTTGAAACTTTTCTTTTCTCTTCAAAAAGAGCCTTTTCTTCTTCGGTTAGTTTAATTTCAAGTCTTTCGTTTCGTATTCTATTTGCCATAGGTATTTCCTCCTTTAGGTGTATTTCGGGGTCTTAGGGTTCTCCCTAACAAGTTAAAAATTGATAAAAAAAGAAGCAGATCCCAAAGGGCTGCTTCGTCAATTTTTTCGTAAGTGTCCGTACACTTACTGTGCTTGCTACAAAAGAATGATTAGGGTAGCAAGCGTTAAGCTTTTATTAAGTATTACATTTGTATTATACCATAAATCAATTCCTTTAGCTGTATTTATATCATAGGTTTTGTATTAATTTTAAAATATTTCTCTCCATAGAAGAACGCAGATTTGTTGATTTATATGGTGAATAATTCCAATCGAAGGACTTTTGTAATTCTTTATTATTTTGCAATAGTTTACATTCATAATAAACATTTCTTTGTTTTAAGGCTCAAAAAGTTCTGGATTAAAGATAACATTAGCATTATAAGTTTAATTTGTTCTCGTATGATTTAATTTTTAGAGTAAATTTCAAACAGGAAATTGAAAAAATGTGAATATTATTATGAATGTAAAAAAACTATTGACAACAATATACCATCGGTATATACTGGTAGTATATACCGATGGTATATTGTTGTTGGAGGTGTTTAAATGACTATTTCTGAGACTCAAAAGAAAATATTGGCAGTCGGCAAGAAAGAATTTTTAAAAAAAGGATTTAAGGATGCTTCACTTAGAATAATTGTCGAGGAAGCAGGATTTACGAAAGGCGCTTTTTATGGTTACTATCCTAATAAAGCGGCCTTATTTGAAGCTATTGTTTCTGATGTAGCTGATGGGTTAATAGAACAGTTCAAAGCTGCACAAGATGCACATTTTGATTTAATTCCAGAAAATAAAACTTTAGAAAGCAGAGAGCTGTCTACAAAATATCTTTTGCATTTTGTGAATTATATTTATGATTATTTTGAAGAATTCAAGCTTGTAATTTGCTGTTCTGAAGGCACAAAATACGAAGATTATATTCATGAACTTGTAGAATTGGAAGTATCCCGTACGGAAAAATATTACGCTATTCTTAAAGAAAAAGGCAAAATGGCAGGAAACGTCAGTCATGATTTACATCACATGATTACCAGTGCATATTTTACAGCTGTTTTTGAAACGATTGTGCATGATATGACAAGAGAACAAGCCATTAAATATGTTAAAGAGCTTGCAGTTTTTTTTAATTCGGGATGGGATGGACTTTTAAGGTTTAAATAAAGCGTAAAATTTTCACGCAAGGTTAGCAAAGGCTAACAACTATATTTAGAAAGGATATAGATTATTATGAAAAATAGAGAAAATATATTACTAACAAGAGATTATATTTCCATAGGCGTTTTTTCACTTATTTATTTTGTTATTGCATTTGTTATAGGCGGTATCGCACAAATGACACCTGTCACTTTTCCGTTTATGCCGATGATAGTAGCTTTATTTGCGGGTAGTGTTTTTATGTTATACACCGCTAAAATACCGAAGCGCGGATCACTTTCCATACTTGGTATACTTGCCGGAATCTTGTTATTTGTTACCGGTATGTTTTGGATGATGTCGGTATTTTTCATCGTATTTGGATTTATTGCGGACTTTATTTGCCAATCAGGAAATTTCAAATCATTCAGAAGAAATTTACTTGCCTATTGCGTGTTTGCGCTGTCTCCAATGGGAGCCTATATTCCCATGGCTATCATGCCTGCACAGTTTGATGAATTCATGCGTAGAAAAGGAGATGTTTCTTCTTTTGAAGGAATCATCAATGCTATTAGAATAAATTGGTGGGTTATCCCCTTAATGATTTTGGGGACAATTATTTGTGCCATAATCGGAGGCCTTATAGGTAAAAAATTATTGAAAAAACATTTTGAAAAAGTGGGGATTATATAAATGGCTTTAGATCCCAGAACAAAGCTGCTGATTTTATCAATAACAAGTATTTCCGTGTTTCTGAATGAAAGTATCGTTATAGAATGCCTTTTTACAGCAATCCCTATATTATTGCTCTTACAGGCGAAAGAGTTCCGTACTGCTTCAAAATACGGAATTCTCTTTATTGTGTTATTGATGGTACAGCTTTTTGTTATATCAAAATTACCTGTTACGATCGGAGGCATCATATATATGTTTGATGTCTATATAAGAAAACTTATTCCTTGTTTTATGCTCGGCACATTTTTAATACAAACTACAAAGGTCAGTGCTTTTTTAGCTGCATTCAGTCGATTGCATTTGCCTAAAGGTTTCACTATTGCACTTTCTGTTACATTGCGATACTTTCCGACAATGGCTGAGGAATGGAACTATATTAAGGACGCCATGGCTCTTCGAGGGATAACCGCTTCTTTTACAGGATTTTTACGCCATCCGGTCAAAATAATGGAGTATGTATATGTACCCATGCTGGTATCTGCTTCTAAAATCTCTGATGAAATCACACAAGCCGCAATTACAAGAGGAATAGATCATGTCGGAAGGCGCAGCTGTATGGAAAAAGTTTGTTTTTCAATCCATGATGCTCTGATTGTAACAATCTATATAGGGATTATTTGCATGATATTTTTTGATTTTTTACGAGGAGGTGTATTCCCTTGATTGAATTTATAAAACTTTCTTTTTCCTACAAGGATATGGAAAAAGCTTCTTTACGGGAATTACACTTAAATATTCCAAAAGGACAATGTGTTCTCTTGTGCGGTGCATCAGGATGCGGAAAAACGACTCTTACCAGATTGGTAAACGGGCTGATTCCTCATTTTTTTGAAGGAAAACTTTCAGGCAAAGTAACTGTAAAAGGAATGAATGTTGCCGAGACCGAAATTTCAACTCTTTCCGATAGTGTCGGCACGGTTTTTCAAAATCCGAGAACACAATTTTTCAACACAGATACAGATAGTGAAATTGTTTTCGGACTGGAAAACAGAATGCTGGAGATGAAAGAATTAAAACAGCAGCTTGAAAGGATTACTAAAGATTTGCATATAGAAAAATTAAAAGGATGCAACATTTTTGAACTTTCCGGAGGGGAAAAACAAAAAATTGCATTTGCGTCTGTGTATGCCACGAATCCGGATATTTTTGTATTGGATGAACCGTCCTCAAATCTGGATTTTCATTCCGTGCTTGAACTGAAAAAACTGATAGAAAAAATAAAACAACAAGGGAAAACGATTATCATTGCAGAACATCGCTTGTGGTATTTAACAGATGTTGCAGACAGGGTCATCTTAATGCAGGAGGGTCAGATTTTTAAGGATATGAGTATACAGGATTTTTGCGAGCTCCCGCTTGAACAAATACAAAATATGGGGCTCAGGTGTCGAAATCTTTCTGAAATCAAAACAAATACCAATGATAAAAAATTTTCCCAACACACCTTAGAGCTGAAAGATATTCATGTCAAATATGGTGAAAAGATTATCTTGCAAAACATCTCTTTTACCGCAAATGGTGGAGAGATCGTCGCAATTACCGGCGCAAACGGAACAGGAAAAACGACACTGGCACGCACGATATGCGGACTGATAAAACAAAAATCGGGAAATATTTTTGTAGACGGCAGGAGTTTGTCTGCAAAAGCGCGTATTAAAAAATCTTACATGGTGATGCAGGATGTCGGACATCAACTTTTTACGGATTGTGTGGAAACAGAATGCACACTCGGAACAAAAACAACAGATGAGTCTGTTATTGACGAAACTTTATCGGCCTTATCTCTTTCCGAATTAAAAAACAGACATCCCCTTTCACTTTCAGGAGGACAAAAACAGAGGTTGGCAGTGGCAATCAGCTTGCTTTGTGATAAAGAAATTCTTATTTTCGATGAACCGACCAGTGGGCTTGACTTAAAAAGCATGCGGGAAGTAGGAACGATGGTAGAGAGACTTTCTGAACAGGAAAAAATCCTGCTCATTATTACACACGACATTGAATTTATAAAAACAATATGTTCCAGAGTTTTGCTTTTGTCAGGCGGTAAAATAATTGCCGATTTGAGAGGTGAAGAAAAGAAAAATATCGAAAAATATATTTTAGCAGAAGGAGATCGAAATGAAGAATAAGAAGAACAAAAACACATTGCATCGCTTATTTGAGTTTGCCGGATCATGTAAAGGCTTGCTTTTAAGTTCGGTTGTTTTTGCCGTTCTTGGTGCAGGGTTTGGAATCGTCCCGTATATTGCAGTTTCACGCATTATTATTCAAATATGCGCCGGTGATTACAGCTTGAAATCAATCATGCCGATGGCAGTAATTGCTCTTTTGGGGTACCTTTTGCAGCTTGGTCTATCAACTGTATCTACGGTGCGGTCTCACAAAGCCGCATTTACTATACTAAAAAATATTCGTACTGCACTTACGAAAAAGTTGTCACGAGTGCCCATGGGATTTGTCTTGGATACCCCGTCAGGAAAATTCAAAACGATGCTTGTAGATACGGTTGAAAAACTGGAGTTACCCCTTGCTCACATGATACCGGAATTAACAGCAAATATTATGATTCCTGTCTTAATGTTGATTTATTTCATGTTCCTTGATTGGAGGCTGGCACTTATTGCTCTTGCAACCTTTCCTGTCGGGATGCTCTGTTATATGGGAATGATGAAAGATTATGAGAAGCGTTATGACAGAGTTATTAAAGCCGCAAAAGCTATGGATGCCGCTACGGTTGAATATATAGGCGGAATCGAAGTGGTTAAGGCTTTTAATCAAAGTAGCGATTCTTATCGCAAATATGCAGAGGCGGTAAAGGAGAATGAAAATTCTAAATCGGAATGGTTCAAAAAGACGAATCCGTACTATGCGGCAGGTATTGCAATAGCACCCTCAAGTCTAATCGGAGTTCTTCCTGTCGGAAGTTTGTTTTATATAGGCGGAAGCATAAGCGCAGGCAGTTTTATATCCTGCATTATTTTATCATTGGGCTTGATTGCTCCGCTTATTCAGGCATTGCGATATACAGACAGCCTTGCTATGGTAGATGCCACCGTAAAAGAAATCGGAAGCCTTTTGGATACGGAAGAAATGGAACGCCCGGAAAAACGAGTACAGCTTAAAGGAGAAAAAATAGAATTTTCCAACGTCTCTTTCTCTTACAAGGATACAGAGGTTTTACACAGCATTTCCTTTGAAGCGAATGAAAATGAAATGACGGCTTTGGTCGGACCGTCGGGATCGGGCAAATCCACTGTCGCCAGACTCATTGCGTCTTTTTGGAATGCGGGAAGCGGAACCGTGAAAATAGGCGGTGTCGATGTGCAGAACATACCGCTTTCGCAGATAATGGAACATATTGCGTATGTTTCACAGGATAATTATTTGTTTCATCTTTCTATACGAGAAAATATACGAATCGGTAAGCCGGATGCTACAAACAGCGAAATCGAAAATGCAGCAAAAAAAGCGGCATGCCATGATTTTATTACATCACTTCCCAATGGCTACGATACCGTTGTCGGAGACAGCGGAAGCAATCTTTCCGGCGGAGAAAAGCAGCGCATTGCCATTGCAAGAGCCATATTAAAAGACAGCCCCGTAGTTATTTTAGATGAAGCTACCGCCTTTACAGACCCTGAAAATGAGTCGATAATTCAGCACTCCATCAGCGAGCTTGTAGCGAGGAAAACGCTGATTGTCATTGCACATCGATTATCTACTATCACATCAGCCGATAAGATTATCGTCATGAATGCAGGAAATATAGAAGCGGAAGGAAAACATGAGGAGCTTACCCAAAATTGTGTTCTTTACAGAGAACTTTGGAATACACATATCAGCACGCTTGATATGAAGGAGGTATCAGCATGATTCAGATGTTCAGACGACTTTTGGATTTTTCCGGAATGGAAAGAAAAAGATTGATTTTATCGTTTATTTTTCATATGTGCAATTCCGTGTTTGAGATGCTTCCCATTATGGCTGTGCTTGCAGTTTTGAACGGAATACTATTATCACTTTCAAGTGGCTTCATGTCGATTAAAACAATATGGGCAGCCTTGGGGATTATGCTTTTAAGTATTTCAGGACGCATTCTATTTACGAATCTTTCCGCTGTAAAAAGAACCCTTGGAAGCTTTTCCATGTGTTCCAAATGGCGCATGGAGCTTGGCGAAAAATTAAAACGCGTACCTATGGGATATTTTAATGAGCATCGCCTTGGAGATATTACAGCGGCAGTTACTACAACACTTGGAGATCTGGAAACCAATGCAGTTACCGTCATGGAAGCGGTAGCCGGAGGATTTATCCACGCTGCAGTGATAGGGATATGGCTTTTGTTTTATGAATGGAAAATTGGAGTTTTGATGTTCATAGGGCTTTTTCTTTCCCTTTGTGTGTACGCAAAAACACAAAAAGCTGGTATGAAATATTCTCCGCGCAGGCAAGCTGCACAGGCCGGACTTGTTACAGGCATTTTAGAATATATACAGGGGATGTCCGTGATAAAGGCATTCGGACTTGCCGACCGTTCGGACAAATCCGTAGACGCTGCAATCAATGAAAGCGCAGAGGCAAACATCGCTTTAGAAAAAGTTTTCTCCGGCTTAGCTGCCGTCTTTCAAATGATATTCAAATTTGCCAGATTCGCAATCCTTGTTGTTGCACCATACCTGCTTATGAACGGAGAAATAACTCCTGAAAAGTGCCTGCTCCTTATTGTCGCAAGCTTTATGATTTATACGACTGTGGAGCTTGCAGGAAGTACGGCTGCCGTTGCAAGAGTTGTGGATGCTTCTTTAGACAGATTGGAAACAATATCCAATATTCCCCTTCTTGATGAAAAGGGAACAGACCTTATCCCGAAAGCATACGACATAACCGTTTCAAACATTTCCTTTGCATATGAGGAAAAGGAAATTCTGCACGATGTAAGCTTTTCTGTTCCTCAAGGTACGAGCTGTGCCATTGTAGGACCATCAGGCTCAGGAAAGACGACCCTTTGCAGTTTAATTGCACGCTTTTGGGACGTAAAAGATGGTGAGATTCTTTTAGGTGGCGTTAATGTAAAAGACTATACTTGCGATAGCCTTCTTAAGAATTTTTCCATTGTGTTTCAAAGGGTTTACCTTTTTGAAGATACCATTGAAAATAACATTCTTTTTGGAAAACCGCAGTCAACAAAAGAAGAAATAGTGTCCGCGGCAAAGAAAGCATGCTGCCATGATTTCATATCCGCACTTCCGGATGGATACCAAACAAAGATTGGAGAAGGAGGTGCAACCCTTTCCGGCGGTGAGAAGCAGCGAATCTCTATCGCACGAGCGATTTTGAAAGATGCACCTGTTGTCATTTTAGATGAGGCTACGGCAAGTGTCGATCCTGAAAACGAACGGGAATTGCAGCAGGCTATTTCAGAGCTGACAAAAAATAAAACGCTTCTGATGATTGCTCACAGGTTGAATACAGTTCGAGAAGCAGATCAAATTCTTGTTCTTGAAAATGGACGAATTGTGCAAAGAGGAAAACATCAGGAGCTGATACAGCAGGAAGGACTTTATCGACGATTTGTTGAAATTCGGGGAAATGCAATTGGATGGAAATTAGGAGGCCTGGAATGACATACAAAAAATTTTACTTCGGAAAGTTAAATGCACAGATATTAAAAAAAATAGATGCGGAACATAAAACAAAAATGAAGCAGCTCATCAAAGAAATCAATCAAGGATCATGGACGGAAAAACAGAAAAAAAGGCAAAAAAGAAGCATTATTTCAAATATAGCCCTATACCGATGTTTCATAGATAAAGGGCTTTCAAAAAATGAGGCAAAAGAATTGGTAAAGGAGTATTCATTTTATGTTGCCCAAAAGGCACATAAGCTTTTGAAAACATTTTTTTATATCCCCGGGTTTTTCAGGCTGTTCCGCTTGTTTATGAAAAAAGGGATGTCGGGCGATGAAATATGGAAAAGCAGAATCCTGTCGGATGACGGGGAATACTACCGTGTCGATGTGCTCAAGTGCCTTTGGGCGGATACCTGCAATTTTTTTGAATGCCCAGAGCTTTGTGAGATATTCTGTCTGTGTGATCATATCGTATTCGGAAATATAAAGGGATTTGTATTTGAAAGAAGTCAGACACTGGGAATGAACGGTGAAAAATGCGACTTTTGCTTCATAAATAGGAAAGGGGAAAGTTAAATGAATAGGGCTGAGGAAAAATGGTCCGGGGATGCCGGAAAAATGAAAATGTTTCTTCTTCAAGAAATAGAAGAAAGAGGTCTGGAATGGAGAGGTTTGTTAGAACGGTGTCTTGGAGATTGTCAAAAAAACAAAATTTTAGATGTCGGATGTGGAACCGGGTTTATTTCGCTGCTTCTTGCACAAATTGGGTGTGATGTCATTGCAATAGACAATAATGTCGCAATGCTCAAGGAAGCTGAAAAAATATCTGAGGAGTTAGGATTTTCAAATAAAATCACTTTTATGCTTAAAGACACAGAGTTAGTGGATTTTCCCGATAATACCTTTAATGCAGTGGTCTCAAGACATGCCTTTTGGCTATTTAATAATCCGAAAAAAGTTTATGCGCAGTGGTACAGAATTTTGAAATCCGGCGGTTGTATGCTGAATTTAGATGCAAATTGGCTTTTCCCTTTTTGGGGAGAGGAACAGGCAAAGCTCTTTCAGTCAGATGAAAACATTTTAACAAAACGCTACGGCAAATTTCAGGATTATTATCATGATACAGATATGATGGACGAATTGAAAAAACTCCCTTTAAGTTATATAAAACGCCCGGAATGGGATTTGGAAACATGCAGAGAAACAGGTTTTAAGAACATTGAAACAGAGACACTGTTACAGGAAAAGTATTGGAATCCTTTTATGGCACGCAGGTATCGCACGATGCCGACCTTTATCATCAAAGCTCAAAAGTAATATTTACGGAGGAAAATAAATGAAAAAAAATAAAGCATTAAAATGGGAAATTAAAGATGTCATTGCGGCTGCTCTGTTGAGTCTCTTTCTCATTCTCATCCAGTTTATTGTAAATATGGTATGCATGACCAATCATTTTGTCAGTATGGTTTTATCAGTTGGTTTTACCATGTTCTTATGTGCACCTGTCTATTATCTGCTTTTGTGTCGGGTAAGGAAGCACTTTGTCAGCCTTGTTTATATGAGTATCGTCGGTATGATTTATCTGTTGATGGGGAACTGGTATCTTTTACCGTACTTTGTTGCAATTGGTATGATATGCGAAGCAATCTTGTGGAAAGATTGTTCTGAAAGGAATTCAAAACAAATTATAGCATCGTGGACTGTTGCCAGTCTTTTATATAACGGTGTCAATTTACTGCCGATTTGGTTCTTTTGGGAAACCTATTACAGCTTTGCAAAAAACGGTGGCATGGATCAAAGCTATATAGACTCATATATCAGCTACTATAAGACTCCCGGATGGATTATATTCATTGTTATCTTTACGGCGATATGTGGGCTTGCGGGTGGTCTGGCAGGCAAAAAAATTATGGGAAAACATTTCAAAAAAACGGGACTTCTATAATGAGAAAAATTTCTTTTGCTGTCATAACTAAAATATGGGGATTCATTTGTGTACTAATAGCCATTTATATGGGAAAAGATGTCGTTTTCAGCTGCATCCTTACAATTGCCACTTTTTTATATTTAGGTATACAAGGGAAATGGAAAATCGTATTTGATTACGGCATATTCTATATCTTATTGGGAATTTTACTCTACGCCATACAACGTTTCGGACTCCATATGCTGATTTTTTCGGAGTTTTATGTGCTGATGCTTTGGAATCTTTCTCCTGCTTTCTTGGTATCATGGGATTTGATTACAACACCGCCTGGAAAAATTTCGGCATTCCTAAGTTCCATTCACCTTCCTACATCCGTTATTTTGGGTGTCCTTGTAGTATTTAGATTCTTCCCTACCATGAAATCGGAGTTAAGGAGTGTGTATCTATCTATGAAAAACAGAAATTTGACAGGTCTTAAACAGATATTGCAAGCACCTGCAAAGACATGTGAATATGTGCTGATTCCCCTACTCGTCAGAATCTTGATGATAGCAGATCAGCTTTCTGTTTCAGCTATTGCAAGAGGTGGGGAATCACCGGGGAAAAGAAGCAGCTACTATGAGAGCAAGATTGAAATAACGGATATATTTGCCATGATTTTATGGTTCGCTTTGATATCGGGTTATTTATGGATAGGAGGCATGAGAATATGATCGACTTACAGAATGTTTCCTTTCAGTATGCGGATAGCAATTATGGTGTGACGAATATAAATTTAGTGATAAAAGCCGGTGAATGTGTGGTTTTGACAGGAAAATCAGGATGTGGAAAAACGACCATTACAAGACTTATCAACGGTCTTGCTCCAAAATATTACAAAGGAACAAAAAAAGGCAGTATACGAATTGCAGGAAAAGATATTGAAATGATGCCGTCCTATGATATCGGTAAAATTGTTGGCAGCATATTTCAAGATCCTCAAAGACAATTCTTTTCATCAGAGCTTGAGGGTGAAATAGCATTTGGATGTGAAAATTACGGTTTCTCAAAGTTTGAAATTCAAAAAAGAACAAAGGATGCTATTCATAAGATGAGATTGGAAAACATAGGAAAGATTTCCTTAGATTTGCTTTCAAGTGGTGAAAAACAACGAGCAGCAGTAGCTTCTGTATATGCAATGCATCCGGAGGTTTTTGTGTTTGATGAGCCGACTGCAAATCTGGACAAAGACGGCATCATTCAAATGAAAAACATCCTTATGCAGTTAAAGAAAGCAGGATACACATTGCTGATTGCCGAGCATCGTCTCAGTTGGACAGAAGAACTTGCCGACAGGTATTTATATATGAAAGACGGACAGATACAGCATGAATATTCTTCTTTAGAATTTAGTACAATGAATGACTTGGAACGCATTTCAAAGGGACTTCGCCGTATTATAAATAAACCTTTTACAAAACAGATTGCCCCACCCCGAACGGACAATATTGCAATACAAGGAGAAAGGCTCTCTCTCAAGAAAAATAAAAAACAAATATTAAAAAATGTGGATATTTTTGCTAATGAGAAAAGTGTTACTGCAATCACAGGCAACAATGGTGCGGGAAAAACCAGTTTAGCTTTAATTTTAAGCGGACTTGAAAAATTAACAGAAGGTAATGTTTATATTCATGGTGAGAAGGCAGGGTACAGAGAACTTTGCAAACATACCTATTACTGTTCAAATGACACAGGGACACAATTTTTTACAGAAAGCATTTCAAAAGAACTTTTGCTTGGAACAAAATATGATGCAGAGAATTTAGAAAATGCAAAAAAATTGCTTAAGGATATGTGTTTATACGAATATAAAGATTCTCATCCTGCTTCCTTGTCGGGAGGTCAAAAACAAAGACTTGCAGTATGCTGTGCGTTGTTGTCAGGTAAAGATATTTTGATACTTGACGAACCGACCAGTGGCTTGGATGCCGAAAATATGTTTTTGATTGCAAGGGAACTAAAGAAAGCTGCAGAAAAAGAAAAAACTATTTTGGTAATCACTCATGATGAGGAATTTATGGATGCTTGCTGTGAATACAGAATAAGTATCGATAAAACGCAAAAATAAAGGACAAGGAGGGTTTTTATAATGGATGTTCGTGATAAATTACTTATGGAAAATCCTTGGAAATTGATGATTCATCTTAGTTTGCCGGCAATTTTGGGTCAACTGATAGTAGGATTATATGCCTTTGTCGATTCAATTTATGTCGGGCAAATGGTGGGAACCGATGCCATGAGTGCAGTTTCGGCGGCATCTCCGTTTGTATTAATCAATAATGCGATTGCTGTTCTTCTTGGGATAGGTTCGGGCTCTGTACTTTCTCGGGCAATCGGAAAAAAAGATAAAGAAACCGTGGATAAGATTATAGGAAATCTAACTTTCTTGGTAATCGTTTTATCATCAGTAGTTATGATTATCGGTATCATATTTGCTCCTGAATTTTTACGCTTATCTGGTGCCGGCGGTGAAGTGATGGAGATGGGTGTTTCTTATTTAAGAACAGTATATCTCGGCTCCATATTCGTAAATTTTATGCAGGGTGCAAATATGGTAATAAGGGCAGAGGGTCGCATGGGAATTGCAATGGGAATCATGGCGACTGGTGCTATTTTAAATATTATATTAGATCCTATATTCATTCTGTTTATGCCATCTCGAGGACCGCAAGCTGTTGCAATCGCAACTGTGATTTCTCAAATCAGTCAAGCTTTGGTCACCTTAATATACTTCTTGAAAAAAAGTCCGGTGGTTCGTTTTCATGGGATAAAACCTGCAAAAGATTTATTACCTGAAATTTTTTCCGTGGGAATGAGCGCTATGCTCATGCAAATTATGATGTTGGTTCAAATGACAGTTGTATATAATACGGCAGTGCATTTTGGCGGAGAAAAGCAAATAGCTCTTATGGGAGCCGCTCAAAGAGTTATGCAGCTTGCATTTGTTCCGATATGGGGAATGAGTCAAGGGATGCAGCCCGCTGTCGGAACAAATTTCGGAGCAAAAGAATATATAAGGGTTAAAAAACTTACGAATGTATTTATTATAGGTTCTACTTGTCTTGCCGGATTTTTCTTTGCCATAATTGAAATTTTTTCAGTGCAGATATTATCTGCATTTATTACCGATTCAGTTATTGTAAGTTCAGGATTATCTAATTTTAGGCTTATGTACTGCATATTTCCTACTTATGGCATGCTCATAATGACAGTCACTTATTTTCAGGCTATCGGTAAAGCAAAGCAGGCAGGAGTATTGGTTATACTAAGGCAACTTGCGCTTGTAATCCCTTTAGTATTGATATTACCTCGTTTTCTGAACGAAAATGTTCTCGGAGTATGGCTGGCGTTGCCTTTGAATGATGTCGTTATAATTTTGATTGCCATTATATTGCTAATTAGTGAATACAAGCGCATTACTAAGCTTGCACAGGAAATAAACAAGGTTAATGTTGGTGAGATATCATGAAAAAAATCGTCATTTTGAGTTGTTTCATTGCTTTTGCCTTTGTCGTTTTATTTCCGCGTTCCTTTATTTTTGCTGCGGAAGAAACTGAACATTACGAAACTGTTATTGATAAAGTTGCGGATGCGTATATAGGTAAAAGCGTTCCAGGTGCATGTGTCATTGTATCTGAACACGGAGAAATTGTGTTTTCAAAAGCCTACGGATACGCTGATTTAGAAAAAAATATACCTATGGATCCTGAAACCACAGTTTTTGAATGGGGATCAATATCAAAAACCTTTATATGGGTAGGTGTGATGCAATTAAATGAAGAAGGAAAAATTGATTTGGATGCGGATATTCGCAACTATCTACCAAAAGGTTTTTTGAAAAATTTACACTATGATACACCTATTACAATGCGTCATCTCATGAATCATACGGCGGGCTTCGAGGAGCAGCTTATTAACCTTCGCTATTTTGAAAGTGATAAGGAATTTACATTAGCCGAAGTCTTGTCCTCACATCAACCCGAACAGGTATTTTCACCGGGCAAGGTAAGCGCATATTCTAACTGGGGCGCTGCATTAGCTGCATTTATTGTAGAAAGAGTGAGTGGTCAAAATTACAAAGAATATGTAAATGAACACATTTTGAAACCTTTAGATATGAACAATACATCGATAGGTCCATTTCAAAATGATAATCCTACGATTTTGGCAAGAAAGGCAGTCGGTTATTCTTTTTTTGAAAAGGGATTCCGCAAAGAACCGAATATGTATTTAAGAATGTACCCTGCTGGTGGAATGAATGGCTCAGCTGGGGATTTGTTGAATTATGCACAAGAGCTGGCTAAAAATAATGATAAAGATAATCTATTGTTTAATAATCCTCATACTAAAAAAGAAATGTTTACAGAAACCTATCGCTCCTATGGTGCAAATTCAGGTTTATCTCACGGCTTCTGGCAATATGCGAATAATCCGGAAATGCATGGACATGAAGGTGGAACATACGGATTCAAAACACAAATATGGGTAGAACCGAAAAATGAGAGAGCAATTTTAATATTGACAAATGTAATGGAGACGGAGTTTTGCTCGGAGATTATGGAAAAAATTGCATATACAGAAGCTGATGAAAAAAAGATAAAAGAAAATTTAGATCTCAAGATGTTAAGCGGAGATTATCTTCCTGCCCGCTCTGCATTGAAAAATGTTGGAAAAATACAAGGGAAAAAGCAAATGATTTCCATTAGAGTGACAGATGGAAATCGTCTTTGTCTTACCATGCCATTTGAAGATAAAAAGCAATATTACGAACAAATAGATTCTAACATTTTCTTTTGCAAGGATGCGAGTCCTGAAGAAAAAATACTTGCTTTTAATATAAATGACGGCAAAGTACATTCTATGAGCTTTAGATTAGCTCATGATTATATCCCTGCCACTAACACACAAGGGAAAATAGCATTTTTGTTCAGCTTGGGAACTTATATATCAACCACATTATTATTTTTAACATTACTGATTATATGCATCATTTCAACGATACAAAGGTGGAAGAGATGTATGCGACATCATATATATCTATATATTTGTGGAGCTATGCTTGGGATTTCTGGAATTACAGGAATGGCTCATTGGTTTTCAATATATGAAATTCTTGCTCATGAACTTATGATTATTATTATTGCTGGATGGTGTTTTAGTATTATAGGGATTTTATGTGGAGGATATGCAATTTTCAAAGAAAGAAGTATCAAAAACAGTGGATTACTACTAATATTTATAGCTCAGATTTTTTCGGCATATTATCTTGGGTTTTTAACTGTTGTATAGAGGATCTTTTAAAAGAATGCTCTAATATATATTTTTCGAGTAAGGAAAATTTGATTAAATAGTGGAGGTAATTGCTATGTGTTATGTAGGGTCTGTTATTTATATAGAAAATAATAATAGACCTTTTTGATGTCAGTAATTATTATAAACAATTAAATTTAAAACATTTTGGAAGAACAGGTTTCTTCCGTTTTCGAGGACTTTTTATGCTTATGTGCAGGAGTCCTCCTTTTTTGTCTGAAAAACAAATAGACAA